>Ga0315899_10007716_pt1 | contig 11565 bp, 11 predicted proteins | sample LakEriMetagenome_2_FD_203518 | JGI IMG/M metagenome (GOLD analysis project Ga0315899, IMG submission 203518) | Freshwater fungal communities from buoy surface, Lake Erie, Ohio, United States - Buoy 4 MA112 | ecosystem: Environmental > Aquatic > Freshwater > Lake | place: USA: Lake Erie, Ohio... | reverse complement strand
GAGAGAGGGGTCTATACGTGTGTGTGTGTGTGTGACAGAGAGAGAGAGAGAGGTCTATACGTGTGTGTGTGTGTGTGAGAGAGAGAGAGAGAGAGAGAGAGAGAGAGAGATACAGCCAAGGCCAAAGCAGTCAAAAGGGTCAAGGGTCTTGCCTTTAGGGTTTAGTTCAGGGTTTAGGGTTTAGGGTTTAGGGTTTTAAGGAGGTTTGCTTTGCTCCTTGTGCAAAAGAGACCCATTTGATACTGGCAAAAGAGACCTATTATTAGATATTGGCAAAAGAGACCTATTTGCATTGCTCCTTATGTTGGCGCTCCTTCTACAAGGGGTTTAGGGTTTAGGAGTTTGGGGGGCTCCTTATGTCAGACGCTTGCACACATTCTCGCAGCCTTGCTAGATCTATATTGGCAAAAGAGACCTATAATATTGGCAAAAGAGACCTATAATATTGGCAAAAGAGTCCTATTAGATATCAGACGCTTGCACGACTTCTCGAAGATTCTAATAGGTTTCTTTTTGCCAATATCTAATAGGTCTCTTTTGCCAATATCTAATAGGTCTCTTTTGCCAATATGCTCTATTAGATTCTAATAGGTTTCTTTTTGCCAATATCTAATAGGTCTCTTTTGCCAATATCTAATAGGTCTCTTTTGCCATTATGCCACCACCCTCTGCAGTGCCACGTGCTGCGGCACCAAAAAAAAAAATGCACAGAGAGGGAGAAACGGCAGCCGTTTCAAGAGTCTGATATCTAATAGGTCTCTTTTGCCAATGTTATAGGTCTCTTTTGTCAATATTATAGGTCTCTTTTGCCAATATTATAGGGAGAAACGGCAGCCGCTTCTCCCTCTCTGTGCATTCATATACAAGCTCAACCCGAAACCCCAGCCCCAAACCCCCAACCCCAGCCCCAAACCCCCAAACTCCCAACCCCCAACCCACCAAACAATGATCTACCTCTTTCTCCTCTTTTTGCCAATATCTAATAGGTCTCTTTTGCCAATATCTAATAGGTCTCTCTTTCCAATGTCCAATATCTAATAGGTCTCTTTTCAAACCCCCAACCCACCAAACAATGGTCTACCTCTTTCTCCTTTCAAAAGGATCTCTCTCTACTTAGCGCACGGCTGCCGCATGGTGTCGACGGTGGTGTGTGTGTGTGTGTGTGTGTGTGTGTGTGTGTGTGTGTGTGTGTGTGTGTGTGTGTGTGTGTGTGTGTGTGTCCTCGTGTCCGGACTACACACAAAGACAACAGAGAGAGAGAGAGAGAGAGAGAGAGAGAGAGAGAGACTACAGATGGTGACACATTACTACATACGCCAGGTGCTGACACATTTCATGCAGACGGAGCCTGCTACTGAAGCAGGTGCGTACCTTGTTTTCCATTCATATCTAATAGGTCTCTTTTGCCATATCTAATAGGTCTCTTTTGCCAGGTGCGTGCCTTGTCTTCCATTCACCTACTAAACCCTAAACCATAAACCCTAAACTCAAATCCTGCTACTGCAGGTGCATATCTGCAGGTGCAGATGTCAAAGCGGTTTGCAACATGTCCACGTCCGTTTAGTTTACTGTTTAGTTTAGTGTTGAGAAAGTGTTGAGTTCATATCTGGTCTAGTAGTCACGTGCCTCTTCCTGTGACCCGCCTTGCGGTGACATGCCTTCCTCTCACATATCTTGCATTCGCATGTCTTATATTTGCAAAAGAGACCTATAATATTGGCAAAAGAGACCTATAATATTTGCAAAAGAGACCTATAACATTGGCAATTCACAAGTCTTGAAAGCACATGTCCTCTCCCTCTCTGCCTTGTACCAAAGCAGGGGCATCTCTCACTCTCCCCCCCACGCACGCACGCACACCACACACACAATCACGTGCCATGGATACTGATTGATGGGCTGGGCTGGGGGGATTGACTTACGTGGACATGTTGCAAACCGCTTTGACATCTGAACTCAACACTTTCTCAACACTGAACTAAACAGTAAACTAAACAGACGTGGACATGTTGCAAACCGCTTTGACAGGCGCCCTTGCTGCTGGGGTAGCGTCCGATGATCCTGGTACCTGTTACTACCTAATTACTACTGCACTTTGCATTAGTACCTAAGCTACTACTGCACGTAAGCTATTACAGTAACTTGATTGGGTGTCTCTCGCGTGCATTAGTACCTAAGTTTCTACTGCACCTTGCATTAGTACCTAAGTTACTACAGCTTGATTGAGTGTCTCTGGTGTGCAAACTTTGAGTCTTCGTCTTTAAGGACCAAGACTGGACATGTTATTAAGGACGAAGACGATGTTATGACGCGTGAGCATCCGTGACGTGACGTTGCATCATCATTTGCACGGGGCGGCGTTTCATTCACATGTCTGCCTTGCTTAGCTGCGTGTTGTGCCAAACACACTCACACACACACGCACAGTCACACACCGGCTGTGTGTGGTGCTTTGGCTCTGTGTGGTACTGGTGCCCAAAGAGACCTACCTATATGTGTCAAAAGAGACCTATATGTGTCAAAAGAGACCTACCTGAATTGTGTTTTTGCAGGCGTGGAAATTTTAAGGAAGCACCTCGATCTTGTGCGCTCAAGACTTGGTCAGGCTGCGCCTCCTTCTTCTTCCTCCTCCTCCTCCTCCTCCTCAGGGAGCGCTGCCAAGGCTGACAGCGCGGCTCACTCTGACGTGCAAAAGGACACGCATGCAAGCACTAGCACTTCTCTAAAAGACGCTCCTTTGTCTCACAACGCGCATCGAGACCCGCGTGAGCAGGCCGCTTTGGCGTCCGCGTCATCGGAGGCGGCAGGCGAAAGCGGGGTGGGAGGAGCGGATGATGCACCAAGCAAGGATGCGCGCGGCAGCTCGGGAGACGGTGAGGATAGGGAGGCCTCATGTGCGGGCGAGGGTCGGTGTAGTAGTGATGAGGTGGCAGGCAGCAAGCGGGGAGACGCGGCGGGTGCGGGTGCCTCGAGTGCTCAGGATGATGATGACCTTCCTGCCCTAGATCTCTACGTCGATGACGAGGGTCCGGGGAAGAAGAGGAGGAGGAGGAGGAAGAAGCGCAAGTAAGCGCCAGGAAGCAGGGCAGCTAATCGTATCACTCTTTAACAGATCTCGCTCAGAACACGTTGTCAAGGTCCACGTTGGCACTGTAACTTGGCAGTGTCAAAAGAGACCTACCAGAAAGAGACCTACTAGTGTCAAAAGAGACCTACTAGTGTCATGGCACTGTAACTGGGCAGCGCCGCGTGGTCCCCCTGCTGAATTTCGGCTGCGTTTCACCTGATACGTGTCTCTGCTGTGGCAGACTAGACGCATGCCAGTGGCTCGTCTCCCTGCCCGCAGTCCGAGAACTTTGTTCACTTGTTTACTGCAGGACCTATTACCGTTACAAAACTGTTGTTTGTGGGGCAAGGGGGTGATCAGTTTAGTTTTAGTTCACTCATTTTTGACTTAGTTTTTCCAAAAAGTGAAGTAGCGGGGGTCCTCTCCAAAACCTTGTTCTGAGTCACCCTTGAGGGTTAAAAAAGCCTAAGGGGTAATTTACACCTTAGCACCTTACACACACACACACACACACACACACACACACACACACACATACTCTGACATACTTTCAAATTGTATGGCTCAAGTCTGCCAAGTACGAGTCTTGGCGGTGGCCTGATGATGATCATGTGAGGTGGAGCAAGTGCCTCAACCTACACGACTCCTGCCTCGTTTGCCTCTTATCTGCACGTCCTCCTCCTCCTCCTCCTCCCCCTCCTCATCGTCCCCCCCCCCCCCACGAAGGCGTCGTCCTCGTCCTCCTCCTCGTCCAGACCGTCAGAATCCTCGACATACGTCTTGGGCTTGCTAGCAGCTTCGCGTGCAGGTCGAGTACGTGCAACCACGCTCTCACCATCGCCCTGCAAACCGGATGAAAATAAAAAGCAATCCCTGAACGGGAAGAGGACGAGTAGTGTAGTCGCATGCGAGGCCCGGAGAGAGTGATTGTTTTTGCATTATGGAGTACTTTCCAATAAAATCTCTCTCCCCCCCCCCCCAAAAAAAGAACCCAAACGTACCGAGTCGAGCATCGCCTTTTTTGTGCCTTGGGACACGCTCCGGGCACCGCCTGCCCTCGCTCTTTTGCCCTTGCCTCGGGCTGAATTCGGGGCCTTGCCTGGTATTGGATTCGCAGCCTGCAGGCCTAGATTCTGCAGTACTGTGTGATTGCTCTGGGGAAACAACACGCACAAAGCAGCCCCGTTTGCATGCGTGTGCGTGTGCGTGTGCGTGTGCGTGTGCGTGTGCGTGTGCGTTTGCGTGTTCCTATCAAAGTCGGGTGGGTGGTGTCTAATAGTGATGCTAATGACCTGCATGCGCTTCAGCCTCTGCAGCTCGTACTCTGAGATTCCAGACTCGCCCTCATCAGCATCCTGCAGCTGGCGTTGAAGAGCCGATGAGGGCAGCACAGAGTCCCAACCCACCGAGCCTCCACCCACCAAGCCCCCACCCACAGAGCCGGCACCGGCATCGGAACCGTGCCCTCCTCCCGCGCTGCTCTGCTGCAACCCTCCACTGATTGCACCGTTCCTTATACCCTGCGCTAACTTTGAAGCAGGCAATCTGAAGGCTCCTCCTCCTCCTTCTCCTTTTCCTGCGCTTCCTGCCGGCGCCATTGCTCCCTCAAAAGAGTGAAAGTTACTGCACGGCCTCTCCACCGATCCTGCGTCGAGCGCCTGCAGCCTGGACGGAGGCAATATCTGTGTTCCAGTTTGTTTTTCAGATTTGGATCGAGATTGGGCTGGAGCTGATGCTGCACCGCCATCCCCTGAGTAGAAATTCTCAAAAGTCAGAGCTCTTGTGCGTTTTCTATATGAAGGTAGTATGAGAGTACTTTTCAGAACATTTGCCGTCCCCTGAGGCCATCGAGAGAGCAAGCGCCATCTAACAAAATTCTCAAAAAATCAGTGCGCTAGTACATTTATTAAAGTCACTGTAGAGAGTACTTGTTGTATTTTATATACAAAAAATACAACTTTTTGTTGTTGTAAAAAACCTGGAACTCTTCGTTGTCCTCATCCGCCCATTCCCCGTTCTCGTCCTCCACAGTATCTTCTTGCTGTATCCCGCCTTTCTCTCCCTTCCCTTCCTGCCTCCCTCCTCTCCCTCCTCTGCCTCCCTCCCCTCCCTCCCCTCCCTCCTTGCAGACTCTACTGCCTGCACCGGGCTGCTCCAGCGACAAGGCGAGTGCCTGACAAAAATTCTCAAAAGTCAGTATACTTGCTATGTAAAAGCACTACGTAAAGGACTTTTAAGAATGCGCACCTCGTCCTCTTCATCATCTTGTTCATCATCCCACCTAAACCCTAAACCCTACACCCTACACCCTACACCCTACACCCTAAACCTCATCTTCTTCATCATCTTGATCATCATCCTCCGCCCCTCCTCTCTCTCCACGGCGATTCCCACGAACTTTCTCCTCCTTCCCTCCAACCCCAACATCAGCACTAGCCCGCACAACCTTGCCCGACGTTACCGCCCCTCTTCCCCTCGCTCCCTGTCCATTTAAAAATAGATTCCTTTCGCCTCCTGCCTTGGCCTTCTTTGCCTGTCCCGCGCCCCTGCTAGCTCCCTGCGCCACCCCCTCGTGTTCGCCCATTGTCACGTCATCTCTGCGCCCCTTTTCGCCAGCTTTGGCCCTTGTTCTTCCTGTGCCCTTACTCGTACTCGTCCCCCGCGTCGCTCGGCGTGCACCGTTGCCGCCTACAGACGTTCTCAAAAGTAAATGCCATAGTGCAATTTCTATATGAAGCCACCATATGGAGTACTTTTGAGAATTTGTGCCCCTCACGCCTGGCCCTTTGACAATCTTGGCTCCGCCCAGCTGCCCATCAAGGCCTGCTCCTTGAACTCCATTAAGCCCTTCTTCTTGTGCTTCATCAGCCCAATCCTCAGCATGAGGAATGCGCTCGAGTCCGCCCCCTTGCTCGCTCACAGCATCAGCAGCTTGTTCGGTGAGCATTTGGGCCGCCGCTGCGTTGCCTTTTGTCAGCTCCATGACTACCTGTGTGTGTGTGTGTGTGTGTGTGTGTGTGTGTGTGTGTGTGTGTGTGTGTGTGTGTGTGTAACAATTTTGTGTGCTCCATGACAACCTTGGCGACGCGCTTGCTCCGAATGCGCGCAGCACGATGGAAGAAAGAGGGGTACTGATCGATGCGCGCTTGAACCGACGTCTTTTCAATCGCATCCAGCACAGGCCGGAGCACTTGCATCGTGTACTCCTCGCGCCACCCAAATTTGTCCAAGCAAAATGTCTTCATCTCCGGCAGGTTGGGCTTGCCCCACTCAAAGGGCTCCTGACACCAATTCTCAAAAGTCAGTGCCCTAGTATACTTTCTATGTAAAGGTACTATATTGAGTACTTTTGAGGATGCGGCTCCTCCGACGAGTCGACAGAAGGCTTCATAAAGGCCTGTATGACAGCGTCCGGGGGAAAATCCATGTCCACTTCCCAATTCTTCTTGACTCCTCGGTGCTTGGATGCAAATTCCTTGCGCGCTGCAACCAGCCCGGGGTTTGAGCAATTGGCCGCAAAGTCGAAGTTTTTCGTGTCTGAGTACACCCAGTTGCGGAATTCGCGCAAGCATGCAACCGAGGGGAAAGCGCGGAGAATTTCGATGGCGTTGACGATGCCCACCCCGCGCACGCCTTGAAAGTAGTCGCACCCCAGCAAGAGCCCCATCATGATGAGTTTCTCCCGATCGAGCAGCAGCTCCTTCTCAATGTTCTCGATGACGTGCCATTCCACGAACTTCTTGTCGCTGAAGATGTTCTTGAAAACGTGGCGCCCACCAAATAGAAACACGTCGCAGTCGTCCGTGATGGTCCCGTCGACGAGCTTCAGCCGCTCCAGCTCTGCGCACTGCGCCTCCGCCTCGCTCGGCGCCAGCACATAGGGCACACCTAGAATCTCGAGCAGCTCCTGCACATCGGCATACATGCCATCTGTCACTCCTTCCGTGATCGCCTTGAGCCGATTCCGCTCTCTCTTGAGCTCATGTACCTCCCCAGCCAACAACTCCTCTAACGCCCTTTGGTCCTCGGGATTTGCCCCATCCTTCAACCTCCCCCATCCTCTACCTACACCCCCACAGGCCCCACCCCCCCCCTCTCCACTCCTACCACCGCCTTTCCCCTTGCCCTGCCCTGTAGGACTACTCGACCTGTTACCATTAGGCGTATCCTTTGGCCCCATACTCGAACCCCCCCCGCCCCCCCCCCACCCTCCAGACGCAGGAGTCAGTGTCCACACCCCTGGCGATGATACGCCAGCATCAGCTCCCCCACTGCTCAACGCGGGAGACTTTTTGTCGGTTTTTTTCATCAAAGAGCCTCCCTGGTACCAGTACCCCGCTTCCTCGAGAATTTTTCTGGCATCAACCTTTTTGGACTTTGCACTCGCTGTCCGCGCCCCGCCACCAGCAACTTTTGCCTCCTCGTGCGCCTCCTCGTGCGCGCCTCCGCTCGCTTGTTTCGCTTCATGCGCTGCTCTCTCCCTTTCCCACTTGGGCGGCCCCCCACACGAGCCGCATATCCACGCATCGCAAAGGGAGATGGAGTCGCCCTCATCCTTGGAGCCCTTCTTGTAATAGCACCACGAATGCGCTGAAAGCCCACACTTGCAGCACAGCAGCATTCCGTCATTATCAGCGTCACTGCACACGCAGCACGTGTGGCAATCATTATCCCTTTCCTGAAGCTCCGCAGCCGTTTTGCCATCCTTGGCATGCGACGTGTGCGTGATCTCGAGATCGGAATCACTGTCGTGCCCCTGCTTACTCATCTCTTCTGACACGGTAGGTCTCTTTTGACATGATAGTAGGTCTCTTTTGACACTGTTGTGCCCCTGCTTATTCACGTCCACCACCTCCATCTCATCCTCCTCTGAGGCGTTTTCTTGCTCTCTGTGCTGCCGCGCGGCGCTCACTACCGCTGCTGCTGGTGTTTTTCTTTTTGTCGCTCCTGCCTCCTGTGCCTGTGCCTGTGTCTGTTCCAGTGCTTGTGACTGTGCCTCACTGTGAGCAGGAGCCGAGGCAACGTCTACATCCTCCATCTCATCCTCCTCCTCCTCGTCGTCGTCGTCCTCGGGCTCCCTACCATTTGCTTGCAATTCTGCCGTGAGCGTCGCCTTCCTCGTCTCAGCAGCCGCCGCAATTAGCGACATTTCGATGGCAACGTGTAGCTGCTCGTCCTCGGACCAGTCTATCATCTGCGGAGGAGGATGCATGCATGCAACGCACAAATGAGGAGGAGGATACATGCATGTAGCTGCTCGTCATCGGACAAGTCTATCATCTGCTTCTAAGAAACTCTGCAAAGTCAGCGCCTTAGTGCATCCACTATGCAAAGGCACTATATACTCACTCTTCAGAATGTGTCCTCAGACAATATCACCTGCTTCTCCCCCCCCGCGCTCTCTCCCGTCTCCTCCTCGTGGTCATAACCGCCGACTTCACCACCGTCGCCCCCTGTAAAAAAACCAAAAATCAATACATAAAAAATAAAAATAAAATAAAAAAGCGCAGATGTAATTACCATCCTCGCCTTCACCACCCGCATCTCCTTGCTCTCCCCTAAAGGGACCGTGACCAACAAGGAAACTTCTTTTTCCCTTCATAGCAATGTCGACACCGCGCAGTCCCCAGCCAGCCCCATCCCTCTCCAGTGAACCCCACACTTTGCCCTTCCCACGAACAAGGCCCAATTCCCCCGCCCTTGCCACATCACTGCATCTGCTGGCCAGATATTCTCAAAAGTCAGTGCTCTAGTAAATGTTCCTATGTAAAGACACTGGAAAAAGTACTTTTGAGAATTGAGTAGACCGCCCAGCTGCCTTCCCGTTGCATTGACTTGAAGCAGGCCCACTAGCCTTAAAGGCAAACGAGACCCATTATAGAGGCAAAAGAGACCAATTCTAGAGGCAAAAGAGACTTACCGTTGCATTGACTTGAAGCAGGCTCACTACCCTAAACTCTGCACCCTATGCCCTAAATCCTAAACCCACAAACCTTGAGGAGGTCGCCTTGTCGTTGCACTGAACAGGGTATGCGTAAGCGGCAAAAGAGACCTAATACACAGCCAATAGAGACCTACTACATAGCCAAAAGAGAGCCCACTACTATCCAGCACTTGCCTCCGCTGTGCAGAGGAGGAGAAGGATGCCCTCCCTCCTTCCCTCCCTTCCTCCATCCCTGCCTCCCTCCCTGCCTCCCTGCCTCCCTCCATCCCTCCCTCCCTCCCCCCCTCCCCACCTCCCCCCCTTCCTCCTTCTCTCCTTCCCTCCCCTCCTTTGCCTCCCCTGCTGCACACCCTCTCCGCGTCCTCTTGCGGTTTACTGGCAGAGCCCGCAACAATGCGAAGCGGTGCGACTTTGCCCGAAGAGGCGCTCGAGGCTGCCTCCCTCCCTTCCTCCCTCCCTTCCTCCCTCCCTCTGTCTCTCTCACTTTCGGAGCCACTTTCACTGGTGCTCAAACGTTTGCCCGCTGCCTGTTTGGCGCCGTCCCTCCATTCTCTTGAAATGTCTGTTGAGGAGGAGGATACATGCACGTCATCTGAGGAGGAGGATACATGCATGTGATATGAGGAGGAGGCCCTCCATTCTCTTGAAATGTCTGTATGTATGTCTGTATGCTAAGTATATATTCACGGGTGTGTGTGTGTGGTTGGGTGTGTGTGTGTGGTTGTGTGTGTGTGTGTGTGTGTGTGTGTGTGTGTGTGTGTGTGGTTGTGTGTGTGTGTGTGTACCTTCTCCACGCGCACCCCAGCCAGCGCCATCTCGCTCTAGCGAGCCCCACTCCTTACCTCCAACCTCACGTCCAGCGCCGCAATCATCTTTCCCCGTCTCCCGGAATGTCCCTCCTCCTCCTGCTCCTCCTCCTCCTCCACCACCACCACCACCACCACCCTCGCTTCCCGCACCATGCTCTACCCCCCCCTTCTGATCTTCGCTATCTCTAGATACTTGTGTGTGTGGAGGAGGATACTTGTGTGTAGAGGAGGATACGTGTGCATCTGACCGTATGCCGTCACTAGTCACGCGCGCACTGCTTCCAAACCCTTGCAAAATTTGAAAATTCTCCTGCGATGCTCGCGCCCCTACGCCTCCTCCCTGATGGCCTATACATACACACACACACACACGCACAACACACACACACACACACACACATACTCTGGCTCCATACACGCACACACGCACACACACACACACAAACACACACAACGCACACACCTACTCTGGCTCCAGCTGGGCCTGCAGGAGGTGGTGCGCCGCCAAAGACATCGAGGAAGAGCTCCAGAGAGTCTGTGTTAATCCCCTCATTTTTCACTTTCACTTCCACCACCCTGGTGCTCTCTACACCAAACCCCCCGGCACTCAAGTCCAAAACCGTCTCCATCTCCTCGTCCTCCTCCTCCTCGCCACCCTCTCCTCCTGCTCCTCCTCCTGCTTCTGTACGCTCGCCATCCAATACCCTTTTCAACCCCACTTCCTGCGATACAGAGGCACCCCCGCTCCCCGCTCCACTTTCACCTCCTCTTTCACGCCCCGCCCCTTGTTCTCGTTGCTGTGCAATCATCGAGTTTCTCCGCATACTAAGCGTGTGATTAATGATCGTGGAGCCCTTGGCCGACCGCCTCTCAAACACCGTTCTAAAATCATAGGGCACAGTAGTATCTCCAGTAGTATCTCCCAGAATCTTGGCTCCACCGGGCCTTCGCAACCCCTTGCCAGCTCTATCGTCTTCATCAGCATCATTCTCATTGGCCACGTCACCGCCCGTGCTTGCCTCATCTGGCTGGTACAGAATGTATTCTGCCGTGTTGTCTGAGACTATCCGCTTCGTGGGAATACTTGTGCCATCCTGGCGTAGGACTACGTTGCTCCCAGCAAGCCCTTTCCTCACGGCTTCAATGTGACTGTTGATGGCCTGCGTCTTCAGGTAGTTGCGGATCTGGAGGGCGGAGTAGTCGGCAGGTTGGTCTTTTACGGCTGCAAACACCGAGCGATTTGTGTACCTGTTGTTTTCTTTGAGCTCTTGAAGCGTTTCGTACTGCATGAGCGGCGGCAGGTGTGCGATCTGGTCTTTGACGTGTTCATACTCGGCATTGGCCGGCAACGCTACCGCTCGCCGCGGGCCTAGCCCTGGCGCCGCCTCCTTGTCACTATCCTCCTACACACACACACACACACACACACACACACACACACACACACTTATCATTTCTAGACTATGTTCATGAAGCCACCCGCCTACTCACGCTACTCATATACATACATATATATATATATATATATATATATATATATAAGGAGGTAGTGATATAGAGGCGTCGCCACTACCTCCTCCTCCTCCTCCTCATCCGCCTCCTTCTGTCCGCCCCTCCCGCTCCTCCCACCAGCACTCTCTCCCCCCCGGACCCCGGTATTGCCCCACCGGACCCCGGTATTCTGCGCGGCTCGGTAGTCTCCATCTTCATAGTCATCATTCCGCAGCCTCCGAACTCTCCGCCTT
>Ga0315899_10007714_pt1 | contig 11566 bp, 11 predicted proteins | sample LakEriMetagenome_2_FD_203518 | JGI IMG/M metagenome (GOLD analysis project Ga0315899, IMG submission 203518) | Freshwater fungal communities from buoy surface, Lake Erie, Ohio, United States - Buoy 4 MA112 | ecosystem: Environmental > Aquatic > Freshwater > Lake | place: USA: Lake Erie, Ohio... | reverse complement strand
GCTTGAATCAGATGTTGCCGGTCCTTCCTTCTCCCGACGGCTCCTGATCCTCCTGGCCGCAATGGCACGTCTCACCCATTGCCAGCCGATGGTGGCAGCCAAGTGGCAGTAACGATCCTCTTGCATGGCGGGGCCGGCCATGCCACAGCTTGATAGCTCTCCACCCCTGCGCGGTGATACCTCGAGAGGTTTTGGAGCTGTGGAGTGCGACGTATGCGTACGACGAAGTACAGGTTGACGGGGATGGGATACTGCTGGCTTTCTAGTCAGCGGAGAACCAGCCATGCCTCGATGTCGCTTCCAGCCAGATCAATGGGCCCAGTGGGTTCAGGATCGTTCAGTCAGCAACCTCTCCGTCGCTGACTTCTGCGCCATCCACCAACTCCCCGTCCACTCCTTCTTTATTCTGGCGCCGGAAACTGGCGAGTCATTCCAAGCCGATGAAACGGAAGAATCTCGCGGATGCTAGACTTGTCGAGAACACCCTGCAGTTCATTCCGCTGCAGCTGCTGGGAGTGATACCTGAAGTCACAGTCGATCTGCCGAGCGGCTTGGTACTTCACATCCCCACCGATCCCATGATTCTTCAGCCTGTCCTCCAGGTTCTGATTCAGTTGGGGGCAAGCCGCCAGTCATGATCGGCCTCGTTCATCATCTGAAGATCTACGCCTGCACTCAGCCCACCGACATGCGCAAAGGCTTCGATGGGCTCTCAGGAATCGTCGCCCATCTCTTGGCCGAAGATCCACTGAGCGGCCATCTGTTTCTCTTTCGCAACCGAACTCGTGATCGAATGAAGATCCTCTACTGGGATCGCGACGGGCTGGCCATCTGGTACAAGCGACTGGAAAAAGGAACGTTTCAGTTCCCAACGGATCTGGTCAAAGATCCGTCGCCATCAGGCAAGGCACAGATCACTCCCAATCAGCTTGCGCTGCTTCTTGGAGGTAAGGATACCTGCAGGCTGATGCCTACAGCGGGTATGACGGGATTTACCTCAATTCCGGTGGCGCCATCCAAGAGGTGGCCTGTTGGGCGCATTGCCGAAGGTACTGGTACAAAGCCAGGGAGGTCGATCCTGCGCGCGCGCACTGGGTGATCGGCTTGATCCAGCGGCTTTACGACGTCGAAAAACTCGCCAAGGGGAAGCCACACCAGGAGAGGCGAGATCTTCGGCAGAAGTATTCGGTCCCGTTGCTGGAGGAGCTTCGAACTTGGATGGATGGCCAGTTGTTCCTGCCGAAGAGTCCGACAGGCGAGGCGGCGCGGTACACCCGGAATCAGTGGGAAGCGCTGAACCGGTATGTGGAGGATGGTCGCCTGGCGATCGACAACAATGCGGCCGAGCGGTTGATGAAGCCAGTGGCGATCGGGCGGAAGAATTGGCTTTTTGTAGGGAGCGTCGAAGCAGGCTCGCGAACAGCGGTGCTGATGTCGCTGGTAGCTAGTTGCAATCTGAATCAGGTGGAGCCGTGGGCTTACCTGCGCGATTGTTTTGAAAAGCTGGCTGGGCGATCCCCCGGTGACTCCCTAGACGACTTGCTGCCTGACCGGTGGCTGAAGGACCACCCGAGTCACCGGTGGTCGATTGGTTCGCTACATCAGAAGGAGCGGGCGACCTGAGCCTCTAGCTCGTCGTCTAGAACGCCCATCGCCCCATCCCGACACCCCTCGGCAGTCATTCCGCCAGGGTGTACTTGGGCGTGCGCATACTACGAACAACGTCGTGCCGAGCGCGAGCTAACCGAAGCGGATCGCGACCATCAACGCGAGCAGGCTACGGTGTTTCAAAAGCAGGCCAATTCGATTCGCCAACACATCAAGGCCGGCGAGAAAGCTCAGGCCGACGCCGTGAAACGCCGCGATGAGATTGAAGAACGTATGCGTCAGTGGTAGTTGGCCAACGTGCTCGCCGAACGTCTCTGGCGTTCGATTGCTCTTTGACAATTTGGTTGAATGCAGTGAGCCGTCGGGTCTGGGGAGCCCGACGGCTCGGGGAAGTAATTTAGATGTGCGCGGGGTTAATCAAGTCTCATTGAATGATCGCAATTGAAACTGGACATCAATGCCTGCGAAGCAATCGTCAGAAGCATTTACTGAATCTATGCCGCCAACAACTCGCCTCGCTCACATTTCTGATAAACAAAGCCATAAAGACGTTCGGCGAGCAATTCAGCCTCCTCATCCGTAAATGGCGGGCGCGGGAGTGAGGCGTAGAGGTTGTCTAAAATGAACATCTGCACGTCTGCCTGTGTGGTCGCGTTCTTGAACCATGTTGGCATTGTTGCCAGGTGCTCCTTGAGCGAGGCCAGCAATCCCTTACTGGCTTGCTTAACTTTCTCCCGGTCGCTCTTGGAGATATTCTCCTTCAGTAGCATGTCAAAGAGCGTCAACTCTTCCTCGGATAACCCCTCGCGCACATGGCGCCGGAGTTCCTCGTCCATCTCGGCAACCAGCTTCGCCACATTGGCGAAAGTCTCTTCCACGGTCGCACGGTCCTTCTCGCGGTTATAGTCGGCGATGATCATCTGATACTTCTTGTAGTAGTCCATGCGCGTGGGGTTGCGGGCCAGCATCTCGGCCAGCTTCTTCTCCACCAGTTCCCGAATGTCCTGCAAGGCCGCGTGCTTCCTTTTCACTTTCTTGGCGAACTCGTCTCGCAGCTTCTCGAAGTCGATCTGGCTCAGGTCTACCTTCAGCCCCTCAGCTTGGTCTTCGCCAGGCGATTGGGTGCGGATCGCCTCATTGACGATCTTGTGGATTTCCTTGAGCACCTCGGTCACGTCGGCGGTGTCGCGTCGCTCATTGAGCTTCTTGTAGATGGCTTCGATGTTGTCGTGCCGGATGTAGTAGGGGCGGATGGACGGCTCCAGTATCAGCGTCTTCATCCGTGAGAAAACCTCTCTAGCCATGATCTCAAAACGGCGCTTCGACTCGTCCGTCGTATAGAGCGCATCCACAGCATCACGCAGCGCCGCGATGCGGGTGAAGCCGGTCGCGCCCGTCAGCCGATCGGGCTCAAAACCGAGGTCGCGCAGGTGTTTCTCCGCCGCTTCAATGGCTTCCACCAAGGCGGGCACGTATTCCTCCAGCGGGATAGCGGGGTCCGCATCACCACCTTCGCCGCCCCCGTCTCCGAACGCATAGTCTGCAAGAGCGGCACGCAGGCTCTTGAGCATGCCGTTGTAATCCACAATCACGCCGCAATCCTTGCCCGGATGAATCCGGTTGGCGCGAGCGATGGCCTGCATGAGCGTGTGGGCCTTGAGCGGCTTGTCGATGTAGAGCGTCTGCAGGCACTCGACGTCAAAACCGGTCAGCCACATCGCGCAGACAATGGCAACGCGGAAAGGGTGCTGATCGTTCTTGAAGGCGTCCTCGACGTTTAATCGCTTCCCGTCGGGCGTCTCGAAGCCGGTTTTCATCACGACTCGATGCGGAATGATGTCGAAGTCCCACTTGGCGAAATCCCGCACCTCGTTCTGAGCTTCGCTGATGATGATTTCGATGATGGTGCTCTCCATCCACGCCAACCGGCTGCGCAGCTTTGCCAGTTCCTTGGCACGCTTTTCCCGATCATCGTTGTCCGCGATGCCCGCGAGCTCGGCTTCTTTGATCGGAACGAGCGCCCGCAGTTCGGCGAGGCGAGCCTCCCAGCGCGGCTTGATGCGCTGGAACATCCGGGCGCAGGTGATCTTGTCGATGCACACCAGCATGGACTTCCCGCACTCCCAGCGCGCGGAACAATGCTCCACGAAGTCTGCCGCCAGTTTGTCCAGCCGGTCACCGGCCGTGATGACCTCATAATCCTGCCCCAGCAGTTTCTGCAGCAGCGCCTCCTGGTCCGCGTCCAGCCCGGCCTGCTCGATCTTCTCCGCGATGCGGTCGTTCAAATCGAGTCTGGCGATGCCCAGTTTCTCACCGCGATTTTCATAGACCAGCTTCACTGTGCTCTGATCTTCTTCCGACCGCTTGAAGTCGTAGCGTGAGATGTAGCCGCCGAAGATGCGTTTCGTGAGGTGGTCGTATTTGAAAAGCGGCGTGCCGGTAAAACCAAGGAACGACGCGTTCGGCAGCGCGAGCCGCATATTGCGGGCAAACTTGCCTGCTTGCGTGCGATGCGCCTCGTCGGAGATGACGATGATGTCGTCGCGCTCGCTGTAAGGCTCTTTCTCGTCCACCGGCTGGTTGAACTTGTGAATGAGCGTAAAAACGAAGCTGTGGTTCTGCTTCAAGGCCTCCTTCAAATCCTTCCCCGAACTGGCGCGCGGAGTTGTTTTCGGGTCCACCATGCCGCACCCGACAAACGTTCGCCAAATCTGGTCATCCAAATCCTCGCGGTCCGTCATGATGCCGAAGGTAAAGTTGCCGGGCACGTAGCGGCGAACCTTTTCCGTGAACATCACCATTGAATAGGATTTGCCGCTGCCCTGCGTATGCCAGAAGACCCCCAGCCGTCCGAGGTCGGGGTGGGCGCGCTGGATCAGCGGAAGTTCGTCAGCCTCATCCCTAAACGCCGCGCTTCGATCCGGCTCGCCTGGAAACTCCTCTGCGACCTTGGCCAGTTCAGAAGCTGGCGGCGCGTAGCGTACCATCCTCTTTCCCGCTGGATATTCCAGCTTGAGCTTCTCCTGCCGTATCACCGATTCGACAGCTTGGTTCACGCCGAGCACCTGATGGTTGCGGGCGACTATCTTCCGTGTACCACCGGGCCTGCTGTTGTCGAAAAGGATGAAGTTCTCCACCAGGTCGAGCAGGCGTTCCTTGGCCAACATCCCGTTGAGCAGCACCTCGGCTTGGACGCTGCCTTTCTCTTTTTCATCGTTCCGCTTCCACTCGGCGAAATGTTCCCACTTGCTCGTCACCGAGCCGTAGCGGGCATTATCGCCATTGCTGACGATGAGGAAGGCGTTGTGGTGAAACGCGTGGCTGATGCTCGTCTCGCTCAGGTAATCGGTCAGGTTGTTGTCGAAGCCCGCCCGCATGTTCAGATAGACCGCCTTGAGTTCGATGAAAACGAGCGGCAGGCCGTTGACGAAGCAGACCAGGTCGGCGCGGCGGTTGTAGTGCGGCACTCGCAAGCCCTGAATCTTCAGCTCTCGCACGGCTAGGAAGCGGTTGTTCGGCGTGCCATCGGGAGCCGAGCCGTTACGGAAATCAATGACGCGAGCGCGGGCGTGCCGGGTTTGCCCGCTGGCGTCGCGCCACTCGACCGGGACGCCGTTGCGGATAAAGTCGTGGAACTCCTTGTTGTGTTGGATCAGCGAGCGGGCGAAATCCACCCGCGTGAGTTTTTCCACCGCCTGCTCGCGGGCGGGCTCGGGCAGGTCGGGGTTGAGACGCTGCACCGCGGCGCGTAGGTCGCGGATCAGCACAACCTCCCGTTCGGTGGCGCGCCCCAGCGTCCCGGCGGGGCCGAAGGTCTCTTCGTTGTGCGCGAAGACGCTCTCCCAGCCGAGGGAGTCACGGAGATGGTCGGCGAAGGTCGCCTGCACCAGCCGGTCTTCGTTGTTGATGTCAGTGATCATACAGCTCTCGCAAAGTCGAGTATTGCCGCACAAAGACGCTGCAGCGTGGCCGAGGCGTGGCCTGCCTTCCGGCCGGCCGCCAGCCATTCGGCAATAAAGAGATCGTGCTTCTCCAACCCGCCTTCATGTTCATATCGTGCGCGAGCCGCGTTAGCCAATTGGTCATAGTGTTCGGCAAAATCCACCTTGACCATTGCACCCAAATTTGTCGGCCAGATCGCGTGATTCGCCGCAATTACTGGTGCATCTGGGAACGGCGCATAGACCGGGCCTATCAGTTTCATGAGTGCAAGGTTGTCGCGCTCATGCTTGCTCCTATGATCCGGCCGCTGGGTATCTCCGTCAGCATCGAAAACCACGAATATTGGCAGCCCCAGCTCTCCCGCGATCGCAAGCGGCTGGATTAATTTGTCCTTGCCATTCACGGGGATAAGGTGGCACCCTAATCGCCTGAATTCGGACCACTGACCACCGAGATGCAGTTCCGTTGTTATGTAGGAAACGTCTTCCAGTCCTTCGACAAGGACCGGGATCCGGGCAAATAGCATTTCGCAAATGCCGGGCTGAAGTGCCTGATGAATCTTGGCGACTAGCCCATCAATTGGGCGGTTCAAGTCTTCATTCAATGCAGTACGCAGGCGTGCACAAAGGTTGGCGAAGGTAAGCGACCTAACGCAAGAGCCGGACTCGGCGCTCTGCCGTAGTACGAGTCGCGTATTCTCAAACCCATCGCCGCTGACGAACAGCGGTGAGTGCGTTGTTACCAGGATTTGATTGTTACCAGTGACAAGTTCACTGAACACATCGGCTAGATGCCGAGCTTGCGGGGGGTGCTGGTACAACTCGGGCTCCTCACAGCCGAGGATCAGTGTCGGAGCATCTGGTGCATCGGATGCGGCTAGCTCTTGCAGCAAAGCCAATAGGTAAGACCGTTGCAAACCGTGACCCATGCGCGCGATGCTACCGAGGAAGTCGCCTTCCCCAGTCTTGATTCCAGCAACCGGCTGCTGAACTATCACCGATTTGTTCGGATCCGAGAGCCACTCCATACCGAGACGCACGTTGGCGTGGGCCCATGACGCCAGTCTTCGCTGTAACGACTGGGAGATTTCGATCAAACTTGCCTGATTGCGATCCAGCAAATCCTGGTAGCGCTCGAGCGCGTCCGCCTTCAGGGCGTCGAGCTCTGCGTCGAAATCGGTACGCGTACGAACTGCTCGTGTGACGAGCTTCCCAAGCGCCGTGTTCTTCGCCTCTAGGCCTTCCTCGCCGGCGTCCTTGACCGCTGGCACGTAGACCCATTGAACAAACCGCGAGAGCTTGCCTGTGCTATTGACCCCGTAGAAGTCATCAGCGCTAGGGATTAAGACGCACTGGTCAGGATGCGAGGTCTCGTACTCTCGTAGAGCTTGTGCCTTGTCGTCCTTTGATCGGGGGTTGGGCAGCTCAGCGAACTGTGCGCGCAAGCGATCGTATATCTGCGTGAGCTCAGCCGCCTTCACACCTGTCTTTTCTGCCTCGAAGAACACACGAAACTGCTCCATGCCAGCTCTCTGGCCGTAATGACGGACTGCGCCAACGCCCATGGCATCGTCGAATACTGCCTCCGCCGTGACAACGAGTTCGTCTTGACGGACGTACGCCGCAAACTCTTCTCGTGCCCGTTGATCCAGGTCATCGAAGACCAGCGTGATTCTGGTGGGAGTCGCGGTGTTCCGACAGAAGTAGTCCTCATCGACGAGCTTGCTAATATCGGTGGCGGCGGTACGTTCTTGAAAGAAGACATTCAACGCAGCGAGGACCGTTGATTTGCCGGCACCGTTTGGGCCCACAAAGCATGAATATCGATTGAGAACGATAGTCTCGTCCCGGAAGCTGCGGAAATTCTCGATACGAACGCTCTTGATTTTCATACAGAGATCTCCCCGCTCATCAGCCGCGGCAGCAGCAGGTCGCGCGCGGCGCGGAGTTTTTGGTTTTGTCGGCGAAGGTTGTGAATCTGCGAAAATATCGGCTCGACAACCTCATTGAATGACAGGAGGACTTGCTTCGTTGGAATCAAAACGGAGGCACGCTCAAAGTCACCAGCGACGACAGCGGGATAAGCGGCTCCCTTCGCATGGTTTTCCAAGTAGCCGACAAAGGCGTCCGTCGTCGTTGCGCAATAGAGGAAGCTGGTTGGCGCGGCAGTGGGCGTGATGACCGCGAACCCAGTTGAAACGATGAGGTTTTCTGGCGGGTTCCAAATTACGGCGTAGGAGCGCCGATTCGGACGAACGCAAGACCAAATGATGTCTCCGTGCTGCACAATGCGACGTGCCCGGCTTGGTGCGTCCCGAAATTCGAGCACTGATGTCTCGGTAATTTGGCCGGGCACTACGGACGAGATGTCAACGTATTCGATTTCGCCATCGTGGCAGCCCGGGAGCGATGTACGGTTCACTTCTGCCACCGCATCAAGTCGCTTCCGCTCCCATCCTTGCGGGATTCCGTGGGTGATGGGGGTGTGTTCGTGGCCGGGGAAGCGGAGGCGGACGAACCATTCCTCATACAGCAAGCGCGCCGCCTTTTCCAACAGCCCCATCCGCCGCCGGTTGTTCTCCATCGCCTCGTCGTAGGCGGAGAGGATGCCGGCAATTGTCTGCTGTGCCGGCCCAACCGGAACGCGAACTTCAAGGGCGTGGAGAACATTTCGATCAATCCCTGGGACTGCGGCTTTATCGCTCTGGTAATTCCTCAGGACGTTGCGCAAAAAGTATGACGCAAACCGTGGGTGCGTGCCTTTGAAATCGACAACGTAGAGCGCCGTGTTGTGAGGCCAATAATCTTGTTCCAAATAAAACACTTCTCCAAGCGTGCCGTAGCGACCAGTTACCACACCAGGAGCCTTTGCTTTTGCCTCGTTGTGGAACCCGGTAATCCCTGATGACGTAACGACCGGAACCTCACCTTCTTGACGAACACGCTCTGGCAAATCGTGACCACGTTGTAGCTTGATGACTTCACCGAGTTGGCAACTCCGTATTTTCATATGCCCAACTCCAACAGATTCGCTTGAATCGTCGCGGCTAGTTCCACCGCCTCGGCGCTCAGCGCGGCGAGTTCCTCGTGAATCTCGGTGATGGCCTGTTCGAAATCGAAATCTTCGTCCACCTCCGCCGGGGCGACGCCCACGTAGCGGCCCGGAGTGAGGCTCCAGTCGGCGGCTTCGATGTCAGAGCGCGTGACCACCTTGACGAGGCCGGGCACGGGCTGAATCTCGGCCTGCGGGAAACGGTCCTGCAGCCAGACAATGTGACGATGGAAATAGGTGGCATGCTTGAGTTGTTCGACGGCGGCGCGGCGGGCTTCGTCGAGCTGCTTGATCAGTTTGCCCGTGGCGCGGCGGTCATAGGCCTCAGCCACCGCTTCGGCGTCGGCAAGTTCGGCGGCGGTGGAGGCGGCGCGGGAATCGAGCTTGTAGAGCAGGTCCACCTGCTTGATCAGCCCCTTGATACGCTCGGCGACGGGGTCGAAGGCTTTGCGGGCGGTGTGCTGCGCTTGGTTCGTGGCGGGCGGGTTCTTGCCAGTCTTTTTCTCAATGGTGGCGAGTTCAATGAGGAGCGATTTGGCGTCGGGCTTGCACGCTTTCCGAGCGTCGCGCAGTTCGGCCAGCGTGTCGGTGAGGGCCTGGGTTTTCTCCACGTCGAGGTCGGGCGTGGTTTTGACCGCCTCGATCAGCGCGGCGAACGGAGCGTCGAGCGCCGCGAAGGCGGCGTCGAAGGCGGCCAGTTTCTCCGGCACGGCGGCGCACTCTGCGGCGTGGCGTTTGAAGTAATCCTGAACGAGCGAGAGGAAGCGGTCACGCTGGCCGCGGTAGAGCCAGACGATGGCGGTGAGGTTGCGCATCTGCTCCTGCGTGAACTCGTGGACCTTGCGCGAGCCCTTCATGAGCTGGCCGATGCTGCGGGCGTCGAGCATCAGGACCTGGTCCCGGCGGTCGGCGGGCTTGTTGCGGTCGAAGTGCCACAGCTCGCACGGCACGGTACGGGTATAGAAGAAGCCGCCTTTGATGGAGATCATCACGTCCACGGCGCCGGTCTCGACCAGCTTCTGGCGGACGGTCTTTTCGTCGTTGCCGGCGCTGGATGCCTGGGACGACATGACGAAGCCGGCGCGGCCCTTTTCGCTGAGGTAGCTTAAGAAGTAGGAAATCCAGAGGTAGTTGCCGTTGGAGACGCGTTTGTCCTTGTTCACTCCGGGCAGGCCAAAGGGGAGGCGCGGGTCGTTTTTGATGCGCTCGGCATCCACGAGGTCCACGTTGAACGGCGGATTGGCCATCACGAAGTCGCAGCCGCCGGGAGCGAGGGACTTACTGGGCGCGAGGTTGTGCTCGTCCTGATAGTAGGTGATGGCCTCGGCGATCTTCCCCTCCAGCCCATGGACGGCGAGGTTCATCTTGGCGATGCGGATGGTGTCGCGGTTCTTTTCCTGCCCGTAGAAGACGACCTTCTTCGTCGTGTCGCCGCCGGTGTGCTCGATGAAGTGGCTGGATTGGACGAACATTCCGCCGGAGCCACACGCTGGGTCAAAGACGTTGCCGTGGTCCGGCTCGATTACGTTGACAATGAGCTGAACGAGCGAGGAGGGCGTGAAGAACTCGCCGTTGTCGTGTGCCTTCTGGATGGAGAACTTGGCGAGGAAGTATTCGTAGATGCGCCCGAAGACGTCGCCGGTGGCGCGCTTGATCTGCTCGCTATTGAAGAGGCGCATCAGCTCCTCGAGCACCTTCGGCTCGAAGATGCCGTAATCCTTAGGAAGCACACCCTGGAGAGGCTCGAAATCCGCTTCGATTGCTTCCATGGCGGCGGTGACGAGCTTGGGCAGACCGGCGGGATCGGTCGTAGCCTTGGCCATGATGGTGTCGAAGCGGGCGGACTCGGGCAGGAAGAGAGCACGCCGGCGGATGTAGTCGGCGGGGAGAATCTTGCGTTTGGGCATCCGGCCCGCGGCCTGGTCGTCGGCAATTTGCTGCGAAGCGGCGTCGAAGCGGTTCGCCGCATGCCGCAGGAAGATAATCCCCAGCACCGGCATGAAGTAGTCGCTGGAGGTCAACTTGGAATTAGCACGGAGATTGTCCGCAGCTTCCCAGAGGTCGTTTTCGAACTTAGCAAGATTATCCACGGTTCGTCCCAGTCAAATAGCGAGTTGTCGCTTCGTCCATTTTTTGAAGGTGACGATTCAGTTGATATCAACTGCTATTTTCGTCATGTAAGGTTCCCGCTTTTCGTATCTCTACTTCGCCTTTACCGGCTTGGCCACCTTCTTGAGCAGCTTGTCCAAGTCCGTTCGCTTGAACAGGCGATAGCCGTTAACCGGATTGCGGTGCATCGGGAGTTCGCCACGGGCTGCCCAATTGCGAATCGTGTTGTGGTGGACGCCGAGGTATTCAGCTGCTTCTGCGGTGTGCATGTATTCCGACAATTTGGTCATGGTCATGGCCTCAGTGCGTTGGGGGCGATTTTCGCCAGACTCCAAGTTTAACAAACCCTCCAAGGTTTGAACATCACCGAATCATTCTTGACCAATTCTGGCCACTGGCCGGAAATCATGGAAATTCCAGCCGAATTGTGGCCAGAGAGCGTTTGAGCTGTTCCGAAACCCATGGCTCCATGTGTGTCGTCGCAACGACGTATTCGAAACCCAAACACACGGAGACCAAACGATGGCCAAGAACGCCAAACCAAAGATCAACGCCGAGGCCGCCTGCGAGAACGCCCACCTCATGGCCCAAGACCTCGTAACGCGAAAAGTTAAAAGGTGTCGGGTACGAATGGCACTGCCGGTTGGAATCAAAGGACTTAGGTCAGGCGGCAGTGATAGGGTTCAGCTTCGCTTGCGAGCGGGGCTTAGTCAACAAGGCGAGTAGCTTCGGCCTGCGCTTGTTGGCCCTTGGTTCAACTCGGTCAAGTCGATTGCCAACCAATTCGGTGGCGCTGGTTTGCTGTCCAATCTCGATTAACTCAACAGTCAACATTACGCTTCCCAGTAGCCAGTTG
>Ga0315899_10007713_pt1 | contig 11566 bp, 13 predicted proteins | sample LakEriMetagenome_2_FD_203518 | JGI IMG/M metagenome (GOLD analysis project Ga0315899, IMG submission 203518) | Freshwater fungal communities from buoy surface, Lake Erie, Ohio, United States - Buoy 4 MA112 | ecosystem: Environmental > Aquatic > Freshwater > Lake | place: USA: Lake Erie, Ohio... | reverse complement strand
GTGCCGCGCGCGGTGCCCCAAGCGCGGTGTAAAGACACACAAACACACGCTTTACGCGCGGTGTGCCGCGCGCTCTGCCCCATTTCACACACACACACACACACACACGATTTACGCGCATGTGCCGCACTCTGCCCCATGTCAGTCATACATACACCCACACACACTTGACGCATGTGTGCCGCGCGCTGTGCCCCATGTCACACACATACACACAAACACACACACACGCTTTACGCGCGTGTGCCGCGAGTTGTGCCTCTGTCCCATTTTGGGGTTGAGGAATAGGGTTGAAGGTTTAGGCCTTCAAACCCTACCTCTACACCCTAAACAGGTGTGCTGTGCGGCGTGCGCCATGTCACATGTGCAGAGAGAGACACACACACAGAGACAGAGAGACAGAGAGAGACAGCGAGAGTACCGCGGCAAGGATAGCGAGTGTCTTTGGGGCCTCCACTGCCGGCTGCGCGACGCGCATGTAGGCGAAGGCAGAGAGCATGTCGTCAATGCGCCCCTGCTTGCTCAGGGCCGCAAGCAGGTCCAAGCAAACGGACTTTGAGAGCGAGGCCCGCAGTTGCCGGTGTGCGTGCAGCACCTGCCCGTGTCACATACATTTGAGACAGAGATCACAGACCCGGCGACACCGATGTGCGTCAAGCGCGCCAGGGAAAGCAGACGCATACACACGCACCTGCAGCGCCAGGTCCAGGTCTTCAGAGCGCAGACATGCGCGGATGAGAAGGCTGCCTGCCACTGGCTCCAGTTTCGGCATCCTGGAACGCGCGTGCGCATGCACATGTCAGCGTATGCTCGTTGCCTCAGCGGGAAGCGAGAGGCGATGCCGAGCGCGCGTTGCGGCTTCAGCACCAAGGTCTGTAGGCCTTGAGGAGCGTAACGGCTTTCCCGGCGTCCTCTGTGCTCTGGCACTGCATGATGAAGCGCATCACATCCGCCTGCCGCGCGGCGCGCATGCTCTCGAGAGGTCAATCCTCCACGCTGATGTGGGCCGCCGGCGAAGCAGCGACATGCAGGAGCGAGGCAGAGCAAGCGGGCGCGGAACTGACCCTGCGCGGCGGGTCGCGGGCCTGGATCTTGGCGTGAAGCCGCTCAAAAAAGACACCGACGTCTGCATCCTCCTGCCGCATGCCCCACTGGGCTCCCGGCTTCCACGCGGCGGAAGCCGTCGAGCCGGCTGCGGCGCTGCCTGTAAAGCTCCGATGCCTGCTCACCGGCCACACCGGCTCGCACGTCAGCGGCCCTCTGTCCGTACGCGCCCCACACGCCGCCCTCCGCGACTAAGGTTCTCCCGGGGCGAGAGTCGCCGTGGGCTCCTGCGTATCCCATGCTTCTCCGCCCCCAGCCTGGCGGGGCACGCACCACAGGAAATGGCGCGACGCTGCTGCAGGCAACCAGTGGCCTGCGGCCCGCGCGCCGGCCCCCATCGCTCTGGGGGCGAAGTTAACAGCGCGCGCCCCCATCCCTCGATCTAGGAAGGGTTTTATGCTTTTAATTTTTTTGTTTTCTATACAATCCACTACTGCTCAGGGCCCGCTATCCAGGTGGTCGGAGGTGAGGGTAAGGAAAGGGAAGGGAGTAAGTGGGAGAAGTGAGACAAGGCTGATTGGCGCAGGCGGCGACTGTGACACCCCGGCGGGGCCCTCTCTGCGGCCACAGCGATGCCCGTGGGGCAGGATGGGCAGCTGTACCCAAGCGAGGACACGCGGCAGCTTCACAGCATCCCCGTCCACGAGGACATGCGGCAGCTTCACAGCATCCCCGTCCTGCCCATTCCGTCAGGTTGCTGCATACGCCATGCACTCGCCTGCGGCGGTGAGGACAGTCTATTCAGATGGGGCACCTCCCTGCTCAGCGCGCGAGGGCGATGCGGCCAGAGGCGGCCGGACGGGAGCAATGGCCGGGTCTTGCAACCCTGTCGGTCTGACCTGGTGTCTCCCCCCATCGTCGCGCCGGAACGGCGCGACTGCTTGGTTGCAGGCGGAATGTATAGCAACGCAGGGACCTCGTCGGGCCGCACAAGTCCGTCTCCCTGGGGCGTGGGCATCAGCCCGCGTGACCAAACGAGACCACTGTATAGTAGCGGCGGAGCGACGCAGGGGCAAAGTACGATTCCGCGCGGACATGCCGGTAAAGCGCTGCCGCGGCGCCGGCGCACTGTCTCCACGGCCCGTATGACTCACTCCGGTTTCGTACCTTCTTGGCAGGCATCGGCATCCGGGTGGAAACGAATGAGAGCGGCGAGTTTGTGATCGACCACGTGCATCGCAATGGTGCCGCAGAGCGCAATGGAAATGTCAAACACGGCGACGTGATCGACACGATCGACGGCCGTCCAGTGAATGGCCTCAAACTCTCAGAGCTCGGGGTACGATGCCTGATGAGGCGATGCATTGTGTGCTTGCGCGCGTTCCTGCAGTTCTTTCCTAATCGGCGAATACTGACTGCCCCTCCACCGCAAATAGCCTCTAATTCGCGGGCCCGTCGGCTCGACAGTCACGTTGGGTCTGCAGCGCCCTGTCCCTTTCACGGAGAAGAAGCAGGAGCATCACGTGGACTTGGTGCGTGGCAGTTCGCTCTTCTTTTTAACCCAGGAGAACCAGCGCGCCTCGAGCAAGCTTGGGGCCATGAACACGCAGTTGGGGGAGGTGGAGCTAGAGCTAAATGGGCTCAAAAACGTACTATTTCAGGCGGAGAATCAGGTCATGAGGAATAAAACAGACCTAGCGAATATGCAGCATCGCTACGACACGGTGCAGATGCAGATCGAGAAGAGTCAACAGGAGATTGCAAGTGAGGAGCACAAGCTGCTCCTGGCGCGCTTGTCGGTGCCCACCGCGGTCTGTATGCTTCTATCTGTATTTCTGCAAATCGATGCTTGCATTGTGCATGCTTACGCGTGCGTGCGTGTGCGCCTGCATGCCATGCGTTTTCGTGCTTGCAAATACACCTACAACCGTGCATGCGCATGCATGCATATACACGTACATACGGCAGGATTCGGCTTCGCGAGCGCGCATGCGAACGCTCCATGATTCACTGTCAAGCGCTGAAGTAAGCCTGTCACGAGTCATGGAAGACCTGAAAGAAGAACAAATACATGCTTGGCAACTCGAGAATGAAATTGCGAAAGAGCACTCCCTCACCTCACACCTCAGCGCCAAAATCGGACTCGAGATGAAAGAACTCGAGAATTTTCCTGACTATGCAAACAGAGGGATGAGCGCCTCCGAGGTGGAGAAACGCAAACGCAATCGTGAACTTGAAGTCGAGTTGGACGAGCTCAAAATGGGAGACTCCTTTGTTGCACCTGACCACCTCATTCCTCAGAAACTGGCAGAAGAGGCAGGTCTCGAGAAACTTTGTTGTGTGCATCGGCGCGTGATTCATTGCACCTGGTGTTATGATTTCAGTAACAATGACACGAGTTGACATTTTGCTCGCGTGCTTGTCCCTGTTTGATGATATTCCCAGCAAATGAGCTCATGCGCCTGAGGCAGTCGCTCGAGGACGCCTCAAGACATTTGCAGGAGAAGCAAAACGAGCATCATTTGACTATGGTAAAATCGAGTACGTTGCAGGGTGCCATCGAACGTGAACATGCGGGTATGCCTTTCCCACTTTACCGATACTTTTGTTAGGCGAGGAACTGGGGTTGCCACGCATATTTGGGACCACATGTAGAGACGTTGGGAGAAAGAGTGAGGGTAGGGCGAGTGTGAGGGCGAAAAGTACAAAGGGAGAGGGGAGGGAGAGGGAGAGAGGAACGGAAGGAGGGAGAATGATGACATTTCATGGACATGACGAAAAGTGGTACAGCAACTCAGGAATGCGTATCAAATCAAACGCGCGTGACATTTCTCACACCATTCCTGTGCGTTTCAGTGCTCAAGGACCAGGAGCATACCCTAGCGAGATTGCAGCAACAGACAGAACAAGATTCGCAGCGAGCCAAGGACGGTCTTGCTCAGCTCCGCCGCTTCCGTGAACAGGTTTCCGCTCCTAGACATATGAAAACTTATTGGTACTTTAATAACATTCGAACTCCAGACAGTACGTATGCAAACATGATCCAAGATATCTTCTTCTTCAAATCTGGAGACCATTGCTGCATGTAGCTTGGTCGGCATCGCCTGAGCATTGTGAGCTCTCCCTTGGATGGAATTGCAACCCTCAGCTCTGGTGTCTTGCGCAGCGCTCTCGGGAGCACAACGGCATTCTGAGCGATCTTGAAAATCGTCTGCAAGCCCTGAAGATGGAGAGAATCGCTGCTGAAAATGAAATGCAATTGATCCAAGTGGATGGAGCCGGACAGGTGAGGATGAGTGAGGCGCGAGGCGAGGTCCAAGACGTTGGATGCAGGGTACAGGGCTTAGGTGACGAAGAGTACATGTATTTTTAGTTTTTTTTTCTGTGTGGCCGCAAAGGCAGCATACGCGCACTGCACACACGAAAACTTATTTGTCCCGTTGATCCAGCTGCATGATGCCAAGCTGTCAGCCCAAGAGTTGGCTGCACTGCTTCCCCGCAGGATACGCGACAATGAAGAGCTGCGAGAGCAGATGAAGCTCAAGGAGCAGGAGCTTGAAAGGAGCCGCGCCGCCGTGTCTGAGGCTGAAGAGAACCGAGATCAATTTATGGAGCAGGCCGCATTGGTAAGGGGAGTTTGAAAGATGGGAGGTGGGTTTAGGGGCGAAAGAGGGAATTGAGAAATTTTGTGTATCCTTTTGCTCGTGCCTTATGTTGGCGCGTGGGGTCGCAGGAAACTATTCAGTGTCAAGAAGTGTGTCGCAATACGGAGAACATTGATGGTGAAATCATTAAGTCTATTCAGCGGCAGCATGCAATTGACTGCATGCTATCTGGAAAACAAAAGGTATGTGCATCTTTACAGCTTGAATTCGTCATGCTTAAGTTTCAAAAAAATCCTGCTGGTTTGAGCGTCAGGCATGACTTTCAATTTGGCAAATCAACGATGGTCATTACCACCTGATCGCTCTGCCTGCATTGCGTGCTCGATTGCGTGCAGGAATACGAGGAGGCTGACTTTGAGCTTACACAAGAGCTGCTTGATGCCCGCAACGAGCTTGTACGGTGCGTCTCTTTGTGATGTGTTTTGCGAGCGCGTCGACACCCTATTCCCCTTCAAAATGCAGCAGACTGCAAAACACAGGCTCCAGAAAAACAAGATGACGAAACTTGCTCTGATTGGTTCAGCCTTTGAGGTCAATCTTTTGGAAAGAAATGTTTGTTCTTTGGTGGCAGGGAATTTCAAGAGCTGCTGGCTGAAAAAGAGGAGATTGTCAACAACCATCGAGGCATCGAACAGCTGCGCGAGCTACATGACAATCTTAACGCCCGCTCCAAAGACTTTGAAAAAATGCGTGCTCGAAATTTAGGTGCGGGTCACATAGCCTGATTAGGAATTAGGAGTGACATTTGAAAATTGTGCCGCAGTGCATACTCTTTGTTGAGGACCCTGCTTGCGGTGAAAGCCCTATCATCCAAAAGCCGGCGTAAACTCGTACGATATACTGCACACTGTTCGGCAAGAGTTCTGCTTGCTCATACTGATTCGCAAGGGAATGGGGGGGGGCAACAGAACGCCTGCACGAGAACGTGGCCTTGCATGGCGATCTTTCTGCGAAAATTGAGGCAGTGGGTATCACTCACACATGGGAAGATAGTTTTTTTGTTTCGAATCACCAGTCAACCTTGGAGATCGAGGATAGCATACAGGTGTTTGTGTGTATGTGTGTGTGCGTTTGTGCGAGTGTACTTCTTCATTATCATATCCCCTGTGTGCGTCAATGGGCGCAGCCCCGCCGATGGCAAATTCCCTGCGAGGGAGGCTAAATATGCCGCCTTGGCCAGGCCCTAAGTGGGACACTTCTAACCCAACTAATTGTCCAACCCCAATGTTCAAACCCAATTAGCGCTAATTGGGGCGGGGACACTATCAGCCCACTGCCCTCAGCCAACGGCCGGCAGTGTGCCCCCAGGCGGCTAATGCAGTTCGGCGGGGTAATAGAATAGGCGGGGTACAGTTTCTGGGTGGTTTATTTCGCCCTGGCGGGGTCTTGCCCCTCGGCGGGGTCTTTATCCCTGGCGGGGGCCGGGGCGGCTCTTGCGCCCATGGTCGTGTAGTACGCATGGAAGTTGGGCTTCAAGTCCTAAAGAACTTGCGATACTCCGTGTATGAATATTCTCCTAATTGCCTTCGATAACACAGGCGCTTGAGCGCTGTAAGGCCGATTACGAGACCCGCCATAAGCCAATGTCAATGCCGCCAATTTCTAGTCGCACGCAGGAATTGTAAGCAGCCCTCTCTACGATTGTGCTCTCGCACATCTGTGATTGCCTCAAAAACAGCAATATGGTTCTGATTCGTTGCTGTTGCAATCTTGGCTATGGTAGGATCAATCAAGAGGTACCGGCTCCCCCGGCTACCCCGGAGGTACAGGAGGTATCGGTTTCTGTTCCAGCAGAGCCTGGATATGTGGGGTTGGTTGTGACCAAGACACGTCCCCATTCTATCTTACGGGTAAGATGCCATGCCTGCTATTTTCACTGCGACAGGTTGCATGCGATCTCTGATGTCTGTGGTGTCGAACGCCTATGAACAGATCGACGATCTTGTGGATTCGAACATGGTCAAGCAAGGCGAGCCGGGTTATTCGAACCCAATTGCAAATACAGGGGACCTGATACTGAAAATTGACGGTCGGGATGCGCAAACTGCATTGCTGGCTGATCTTCATGACATGCTCAAAGGTGAGATGTCGAGTGTTTTCCTCTGACCCGAGTACATCGAAATTTTGCAATGTTTGTTGTGGTGCGTAACTGGAAGCCAAAAATGTGCAGGTCCGCTGCACACCATCGTGACCCTCACTATGGCCTGCAAGGGCTCGGGAAGAGTGTACACGGTGCGATGTCTCCGTCACCGACACCACGAGTACAGCCTCCCTGCATCAGTGCCGGATGAGGAGGATCAGGAAAAGGCGGATCGCGCGAGAGCCCTTGAAATATTGAAGCGGGAAAAAGAGGAGCAGGAAAGGGCGGATCGCCAGAGGGCGCTAGAGATCGTGGCCGCAAACATGAAGGTTTATCTCTGTGCATTTGTGCGATTGTCCTTTTCGTGTTCCGCTAAGTCCGACATGTTGCCCTAATGGACAAGTGCTAAACAGGAACATGAAAAGCGCATGATTTTGGAAGAACAGGAGAGAGAAAAAAGGGAACGGGAAAGATCAGATGTTGAGAAGATGGTGAGAGAGGACCTGGAGAGAATGCGAAAGAAAATGGACGAAGAGCAACAGCAAAAGAAGATAAGGGAGGCGGCGCAAGATAAGCAAGAGGACAAGAGCAGTAGACAGGAAGCACAGGAAGCACAGAATGGGACGCAGCATGCCTCACCGCCGAAAGACGAAACACAAAACAGAGAGCAGCCAAAACCTCAGGTCGTTCGAGTTCCTAGTTGCTTGTTATTTTTTGTTGTTTGTTTCACATGTAGGGGAGCTTTTCCGGGTTGAATTAGGGCAAGTTTATATCACGCACAACCTAACGCTAGTGGACAGGTCGAGGAGCTAGATGCGCTGTCGAGTGATGACAATGCCGAGGATGGCGATCAAGCCGACTCTACGCCTGAGGCTGGCGCAGAGTCAAACCGACCGGGGAGCGGTGAGATCCCGCACCTGAGCACGCGTGCGCCCACACCCCATCCCAGAGCACACATTTCGTCGCCGCTGCAGTGCCGCCGCGACCCATCACGTGCTCGTGTACATGTGTGCAAATGGTATGCAGTAATGGCGAGGAGAAAGACACAAGCTCTCGAACGCTCATAATCGGCAATCGAAAAGAGGGAGACAGACGCCGTTTGCACACATCGTCTATGCACTCGTCGTTTGCTTGTTGTTATTGTGTGGATGCAACGTCTTGGCGTATGCAATATCGTATATTTAGCCAGAAATGTGGTTGAAGGGCCATTTTTGTTGCAAAATGAGTGCCCTAATACACCCGCACATCCCCACATGCACACACAGGCACCTGGGCTGCAGCAAATTCGCAAGTGAACTCTCCAATGGCACCTCCTGCCAAAAGTCCGGTGGGCAAACCGCGCGGCGATCAGAACTAAGTCAAAGATAAGGGCATGGAACGTTACCCTGGGACGTCTGTACGGCAGCCTTCAGACCTCTTTGAGAGCTAGCAAGTCTTGAAAAATGTCTCGCGTCCGTGCAACTTGAGGACCGTGGATGGCCCGCGACCCTGAGGCTTCAGCGCGAGAATGAGAACGGGTGTCGTAATGATCAGGGATGTCGTAAAAACGCGAGATAAGAGAGTTATGTCCCGTTAGATATAAAGGCCGGGCGAGAGCTCGGGCGTATCTCTTTTCTCCTTTGATCCTTCGACACCGGTGCGGCAGTGAGCCTTGCACGCTGCCATGCTCTTGTGCTGACGGTGCCCCTTTTTTCTATACACTAAGAATAGAATTCATTTGGCCTCTGATATCTTACACGCGCTCTGAGAATCCTTATTAACGATAGGCATCTCTCACTCTCCTTTCCACCCTCACTTAATCTTATCCCCTACTCCTCACGCCTTTCCTCACGGATGAATCTTCTCGTATGCTATAAGTTTTTAATTGGGGCTTTCCCGTCCTTCCTGAACTTGCGCTTGATCCTACATAGAATTCGTGGTCATGTTGGACTATTTATTAATTATCCAGCGGGTCAAGAGACCAGAGTTTTTGTGAACATACTGCGTATTGGAGAACAGAGAGGAGAGTATGAAAAGACCTAACGGAGACGAATCTAGAGTCGAATGGGCCACCTCGTACGCAGAATGTGAGGGAGAAACCTGATTGTGCACAATTTTTGTTTGAGTCTGGGAAAGAAGCATCCACGACAAGAGCGGACAACCTCGACCCTAAACCCTAAAACCCTAGTGCCCCATGCGGCATCTAGCCTCTTCCGCCATTGGGCCTCCAAGTCCTGGGCTGGGGTCTGGGACTTCCTTTTTCTTCAGGGAGGGCATGTCAGGGTTTTTATGCCGTAAGCTAAAAAGGCGAAACGTAGTAAAACGCTTATGGCGACCACGAGCCGAGTGAGAGAGAGGGAGAGAACGCGTTGTGGAGTGGAGAGTTCTCGGAGAAGGAGTGGGCGGGCAGAGGGCTCGTGTCAAGCCGAAAATCTTCAGCCCCATACCGATTCTTCCTAGTGTAGGAAAAAAACCTAAGCTTCCGACAATACCGCTGTATCTGCGATGAAATGCAGGCTCAGGATGAGGGTCGCATTGCTCTTGCGTCAGGCGCCTGGTATCATAGGAGTAGGGCAGGAACACATTCCCAATAGTCATATGTGCGCAGGACGTCTTCAGCATAATGTTTCTGAGACAAAGGGTTTTGCCTGCTTCTAATTCATTGAGAATTTTGCATCCCAAATATGTGTGCACCTCGCAATCATAAGTGCCTTCGAAGCGTTGAAGAAGCGCTGTGCGGAATTCATCCAAAACCCGTCTGTCCGCACATGCGATAATAAAATCATGTATGTGAGCAGTAATCAGAATGGCACGGCCTTCTTTGACAACCGTCCACATGCTGCGTTCGAAACCTACCAGGGCACATCCTTGACTTTTGAGATACGTGCTCATAGTGTGATGCCAGGCTCGAGCTGCGCTGGGCATACCGTAAAAGGGGTCTACGCAGGCGATAGACGTAATTCGGGTGTTCATCAAAACCAGGAGGAGCAGAGATATAAACTTTTCCATTATGGCCGTCACCTGGGAGCAAATCCCCTTGAACAAATGCCTGACTAATGTCCACGTGGTCACAATGCATGTTATGTTGAGTTGCAAGGGCTAGAATCATGCGAAACCCGCTGGCATGCGGGACCGGGCTGAAAGCATCCTCAAAATCCCCACGTCTCTGGTCATCCTTTCGATGCATGTGTTGCCCTTGGACGACGAGACGCACTTTGCATTTTTCGAATGTCCCCTGCTTTCGCTTGATTTTATAGTAGAAGCGAGTAGAGAAGACTTTATCTTGAGCTGTTAGAGTAGATCTGTGCACGCGCGTCCAGCATTTTCTGCGTGTCAGGCCCTCCATTTCCAGTTTCTCGGCTGTGATCCATGCGTCTTTGATAGAGCTGCGAAGCATTTGGCCGTGGTGTTTAGGATCTTGCATACCCCGCGTGTACCCTGGGGGAGCATTAGCAGATTCCTCTTCCCCCTCAACAAGAGAATGTAAGTGTGTGGGGCTAAGTTGAGAAGTTTCCATGCCCAAATCCAATTTGTCAGCCACAAAACGTTCACCGCCAGAATATGCCACCAAAGCTGCAAGAGCAGACGCCGTAGTGTGCGAATTTGAAGGAATTGCCACGCCCAAATCGCGCCAAGTGGTAGCGTGCGGGAATCGTGCTTTCACAGCGGTAAGGAGACTAAAATCAGCCCCTTGTGCAGGTCCATTCTCATTTGGTTCTAGGCTTTTTGGATATAGCTGAATCTGCTTTCCTACGTGTGAAGGAGGCGAAAGAAATTCTACCCATACTGTGGCTTTGTCACGTGTCTGCTTCTGGGCCCCAGAAGCAGACACAGCTACCACTACCTTTTCTCCCTTAGGAGTGGGCATGCCAGCTGGATTATAATGTGCTGGCAGAGTGACCAGGAGCTTGTGAGTTACAAACGTGTGCGACAGCGATAGTTCCTGCATTTCTGACCTTGGGATATCATTGTAATCTTTTGCTGTAGATAGCGGTTTAGAGACAAGAATTGCCGTAGCACTTTTCTTCGAGGAATGTTTGGCTTCAGCTTGCTGCGGAGTGACGGATTGCTGCGGAGTGACAGACGGGACTAGGTGATTTTGTTTAGCGTGTTCGGCCGCTTGAGATTGAGACCGGGTGATGACATGAGATCGCAGCTAGTCCGCAATGAGCTGATCGTCCTCTTCATCTTCCGCATGCATTTTCGCCAATTCCTTCCGTAGAGTATCCGGCGATCGCGCCAAGCACGAAGCGTCTCAAAAGAAAAATTCATCCGGATATGACTTGAAATCTTTGACCGAAAGTTCAGTCTTTGAAGCGAGATCAAACATTCGGATAGTGGGTGTTTGCGAATCAGCGTGCAAGTATATGCCCTCGACGAATCTGTCTCCAAAACTTCCGTTCACGACCCTGCGGTGCTCGCGTGGCAACACGGAGACGACACGACAACCAAAAGGGATTGCTACCGTGCCGCGCGTGCCAGCAAATGCTGGTTTCATGCGCTCGTGCGCCGTTGATCATTTTCCCGACGTATCTTCGGAGTACCATAGGTAATTCTTTTTGTGAATAAAGTCTGTCGTAGCCTGTGGCCAAAACCGTGTGGGTACATTTGCAGCTAGCATGGCCTGTGTTGCTTAACATAGCCTATGGCGCCTTCCACGCGTGCCTGCATAGTGTGATTATATGCTACCACAGTCTGGAGGATGATGTGATTTTCCACACAGTATTTTACCATGTCGTCACTCACGAACTCTTTGACGGCACTCGCAAGTACCTGGGACGTTTCCCTGTGGTATTGA
>Ga0315899_10007710_pt1 | contig 11568 bp, 23 predicted proteins | sample LakEriMetagenome_2_FD_203518 | JGI IMG/M metagenome (GOLD analysis project Ga0315899, IMG submission 203518) | Freshwater fungal communities from buoy surface, Lake Erie, Ohio, United States - Buoy 4 MA112 | ecosystem: Environmental > Aquatic > Freshwater > Lake | place: USA: Lake Erie, Ohio... | reverse complement strand
AAACCTCTTGATAACCTGTCATTCCTGTATTAAACGCAATTTCTCCTTGTGTAGTTCCTATTTTCCCGATAGCGATACCTTTAAAAATAGTGCCGTCTTCAAGAACCAATAAAGCTGTATGATCTGAGGTCATGAATTTTATTTGCAAAAGTATAAACTAAACATATCATTCCGAACAATATAAAACAAAAAAAGGCAGTTTTAAACTGCCTTTTTATTAACAAATGTTGATTTCGATTACTCTTCTTTTTTATCGTCTTCAGAAGACTCAGCCTCTGAATCCGTAGCTTCCGTCTCGTCGTTTGATGAAGTTTCCTCAGTAGATTCAACAGCGGTTTCTTCCGAAACTTCATTGCTGCTTTCAACTTCAGTAGGTGTTTCTTCAACCACAACGGCATCTTGTATAACTTCTTCAGAATCCGCGTTTTCAGAAGTTGATTCTACAGACTGAACAGTTTCAGTCTTTTTTGCGCCTCCTCTTCGTGATCTTCTAGTAGTTTTCTTAGTTCCTTCGTTCGTATATAATTCATTGAAATCAACTAACTCGATTAAACACATTTCAGCGTTGTCACCAAGCCTGTGACCTGTTCGAATAATACGTGTGTAACCCCCATTTCTTTCTGCAATTTTTGGGGCTATTTCGCGAAATAACTCAGAAACAACTTCCTTGTTTTGAAGATATGAAAAAACAACTCTTCGGGAGTGAGTAGAATCAGTTTTTGATTTTGTCAAAATTGGTTCTACAAAAACTCGCAACGTCTTCGCCTTAGCCAAAGTAGTTGTAATTCGCTTATGTTCGATTAAAGAACAAGCCATATTTGAAAGCATCGCTTTTCTATGACCAGTTTTTTTACCTAAGTGATTTACTTTATTACCGTGTCTCATGATTTAAATCTTAGTCTTTGTCTAATTTATATTTCGCGACATTCATTCCAAATGTCAGTCCTTTGTTGTCTACCAAATCTTCTAACTCAGTCAATGATTTTTTACCAAAGTTTCTGAATTTTAATAAGTCAGATTTTGCGTAAGAAACCAAATCTCCAAGTGTTTCAACATCTGCAGCTTTCAAGCAATTTAATGCTCGAACTGACAAGTCGAGGTCAACTAATTTGGTTTTCAACAACTGTCTCATGTGAAGTGATGTTTCATCAAATTCCTCTGTTTCAGCTTTGATTTCACTATCCAACGTAATTCTTTCATCTGAAAACAACATGAAATGGTGAATCAAAATTTTCGCAGCTTCTTTCAACGCATCTTTTGGATGAATTGATCCATCGGTCTTAATGTTGAAAACCAACTTTTCATAATCTGTTTTTTGTTCAACGCGGTAGTTTTCAATTGCGTATTGCACATTAACAATAGGTGTGAAAATCGAATCTATGAAAATTGTACCGAAAGGAGCTGATGAAGTTTTATTTTCCTCTGCAGGAACATAACCTCTTCCTTTAACAATTGTAAGTTCCATTTCAATTTTAACAGAAGCTTCCATGTTGCAGATAACTAAGTCAGGATTCAAAACTTGGAAAGCACTTGTATGTTTTCCTATATCTCCTGCAGTTAACTTATTTTGTCCTCCAACAGAAACAATTACGGTTTCAGAATCAGTTCCTTCGATTTGTCTTTTAAAACGAACTTGTTTTAAATTTAAAACGATTTCAGTTACGTCTTCAACAACGCCTTTTATCGTAGAAAATTCATGATCTACTCCTTGTATTTTAATAGAAGAAATTGCGAAGCCTTCTAAAGATGAAAGTAGAATTCTTCTTAATGAATTTCCAACGGTAATTCCATATCCAGGTTCAAGTGGACGAAATTCAAATTCTCCGTTGAATTCATCGGAGTGAATCATAATAACCTTATCAGGTTTTTGAAAATCTAGTATAGCCATTTTTAGATTATATATTATTTAGAATATAATTCGACAATTAATTGTTCTTTAATGTTTTCTGGAATCATTTCGCGCGCTGGCAAATTGAGAATTTTTCCAGTCATTGAGGCATTATCCCAATCTAACCAATCGTACTTTTTGTTGTTGGATGTTAAAGATCCAGTGATCGCCTCCAAAGATTTTGACTTTTCACGAACTCCTACAACGTCTCCCACTTTCAAAGTGAAAGAAGGAATGTTTACAAGTTCACCATTAACGGTGATGTGTCTGTGAGAAACAAGTTGTCTTGCTGCTCTTCTACTCGGAGCAACACCTAATCGATAAACAGTATTATCCAAACGAGCTTCACAAAGTTGAAGCAAGTTTTCACCTGTAATACCTTTCATTCTCGATGCTTTCTCGAAAATATTAGCAAACTGTCTTTCTAATATTCCATAGGTGTATTTTGCTTTCTGCTTTTCACCTAACTGAATTGCATATTCAGATTGTTTTCCTCCTCTGCGTTTTGACGGGCCATGCTGACCAGGACCATAATTTCTTCTGTCCAACGCTTTGTCTGGGCCAAAAATTGGATCACGAAAACGTCTCGCAATTTTGGACTTGGGACCTCTATATCTTGCCATATCTATTTTTAAATTTAGGGAATCATGAATTAAGGCATTCCTTCGATGATTTTATTCCCTGGTTAAACATTTACAATTAAACTCTTCTTCTTTTAGGTGGACGACATCCGTTGTGCGGAAGAGGTGTTACGTCAACAATTTCAATAACCTCAATTCCTGCATTGTGAATTGCACGGATCGCAGATTCTCTACCTGCTCCTGGACCTTTCACAAATACTTTTACTCTACGTAATCCGAAGTCATGAGCTTCTTTAGACGCGTCTTCAGCTGCTACTTGCGCTGCATAAGGCGTGTTCTTTTTAGAACCTTTGAAACCCATCTTACCGGCAGATGACCATGAAATGACTTGACCGGCGTTGTTTGTCAAAGAAATGATAACGTTGTTAAAACTCGCTTGAATGTGAGCTTCTCCTGCAGCATCAACCTTGACGTTCTTCTTCTTTTTTTGGTTTGTTTTTGCCATATTCTATTTATTATTTAGTCACTTTTTTCTTGTTAGCAACTGTTTTTCTCTTACCTTTTCTGGTTCTAGAGTTGTTTTTCGTTCTTTGTCCTCTAAGCGGCAAACCGGCTCTGTGACGAATTCCTCGAGTACAACCAATATCCATTAATCTTTTAATGTTCAATTGCACTTCAGAACGAAGCTGACCCTCAGTCTTAATCTCGTTGATGGAATTACGAATGGCAGAAAGTTGATCATCATTCCAATCTTGAACTTTGATATTTACATCAATACCATTATCATTCAAAATTTTCTGAGACGTACTTCTTCCGATCCCATAAATGTATGTTAGACCGATAACACCTCTTTTGTTTTTTGGTAAATCTATACCTGCAATACGTGCCATATACTATTTTAATTAACCTTGACGTTGTTTTAATTTCGGGTTCTTCTTGTTTATTACGTAAACTCTTCCTTTACGCTTAACGATTTTGCAATCCGCAGTTCTCTTTTTTACTGATGCTCTAACTTTCATTTCTATTGCATTTATTATTTATATCTGAAAGATATTCTTCCTTTTGTTAAATCATATGGGGACATTTCCACTTTCACTCTATCACCAGGAAGGATTTTAATGTAAAACATTCTCATCTTTCCTGAAATATGAGCTGTGATAACATGCCCGTTCTCCAATTCTACTCGAAACATTGCGTTTGGCAATGCCTCAATAATTACTCCGTCTTGTTCAATTGATGCCTGCTTTGCCATAAATTAAAATCCTGAGAGTTCATTTGGTTGTCTTCTTCCTCTAACTCTTGTCCCTTCCATTAAACCATCCATGTGTTTGTTCAATTGATACGTTTCAATTTGCTGAAGCGTATCAAGAACGACTCCTACCATAATTAATATAGATGTTCCACCAAAAAACATTGCAAAACCATCGTTTATACCAATTAGTTTAGCAATCGAAGGAAGAATTGCAATGATTGCAAGAAATAAGGATCCAGGAAACGTAATTCTAGAAACGACATTGTCAATATGTAAAGCAGTTTCTTCACCTGGTCTTACACCTGGAATGAAACCACCGCTTCTCTTCAAATCATCTGCAATCTTACTTGGATTAATCATTATTGCTGTGTAGAAGTATGTAAAAATTATGATTAATAAACAAAGTAGTATGTTATAACTCAAACCATATACATCACCCAAGGTTCTTTGAATGAATCCAGATCCATCCGAATTTGACGCACTCGAATAAATCATTAAGGGAATCGTCATGATTGCCTGGGCAAAAATAATTGGCATAACACCACTTGCATTAACCTTTATAGGTAAGTAATTTCTTGCGCCAGTAACATCTGCACCTCTCGAACCGACTATTTTTTTAGCAGTATTTAATGGAATACGTCTAACACCTTGAACTATTAAAATTGTTACTAAGACTACTAACATAAATCCAATAACCTCCAAAACTAATTTGATTAGGTTACCTGCTTCGATAGATTTTCCAAACTCCGCGAAGAATGCTCCTGGCAGTCTAGACAAAATTCCAACTGTAATTAATAGAGATATACCATTTCCTATTCCTTTTTCAGTAATTCGCTCTCCTAACCAAACGGCGAACATAGATCCTGAAACTAAAAGCACAATTGTTTGAAACCACCAAAATGAACCTGCATCTGCGGGCATAGCTCCTTTTTGCTCAACATATAAAGAAAGATAACTTGGAGCTTGGAGCATACAAATAACGATTGTAAGTATTCTTGTGTAATTATTAATTTGTTTGCGACCAGACTCGCCTTCATTTTGCATTTTCTGAACGGCAGGAACTGCCATACCCAACAACTGCATTATGATCGAGGCACTAATATATGGCATTATACCTAAAGCCATAATCGATGCATTTGAGAAACCTCCTCCTGAAAATAAAGATAAGAGAGTTTCTAATGTATTTTGACTTGATTGTTTGGATGCAAGAGCGTAATAATCAACACCAGGAATAATAATAAAGGAACCTATTCTATAAACTAAAATAAGTCCTAGAGTTAAAAGAATTCTCTTTTTAAGCTCCTCAACTTTCCAAATGTTTTGAATATTTTGTATGAATCGTTTCATCTAAAAGTTTGCAAAGATAGTTAGATTTTAGAACAAGTACCTCCTAAGCTTTCAATTGCCTTAGCAGCTGATGCTGAAAATCCATGAGCAGAAATGGAAACTTTTGATTTAAGCTCACCTCTATTAAGAATTTTTACAAGGTCGTTATTAGAAACTAAACCATTTTCCTTTAAAACTTCAGGATTAATCTCAGTAATTCCTTTTGCCGCTAAATTTTCAATAAGATCAAGGTTAATTGCCTTGTAAGAAACACGATTAACATTCTTAAAACCGAATTTAGGAACTCTTCTTTGAAGTGGCATCTGACCACCTTCAAAACCTATTTTAGTCTTGTAACCAGAACGAGATTTAGCTCCTTTGTGCCCACGTGTTGAAGTCCCTCCATGTCCAGAACCTTGTCCACGTGCAATACGCTTCTCTCTTTTTACTGATCCTGGAGCTGGTGTTAGATTATTTAAATTCATTTCTTTTCAATTTATTTATTCAACTATTTGAACAAGATGTTGTACTTTTTTTACCATTCCTAAAATTTGAGGAGTAGCTTCTTTTTCAATTGTTTGATTCAATTTTCTGAATCCTAGCGCTTTAATTGTTGCCTTTTGATCAGCTGGTCTTTTAATTGCGCTTCTTACTTGTTTTATCTTTATTACGCTCATTTTAAAATGAATTATCCATTAAATACTTTGTCAAGAGAAATTCCTCTTTGGCGCGCAACAGCAACTGCATCTCTCATTTTTGATAGCGCATCCATTGTTGCCTTAACAACATTGTGCGGATTAGATGACCCTTGAGATTTAGCCAATACGTTGTGAATTCCAACGCTTTCTAGAACAGCACGCATCGCACCACCAGCGATTACACCGGTACCATTCGTTGCTGGTTTCAAAAGAACTTCTGCTCCACCAAATTTACCTTTCTGCGTATGAGGAACAGTACCTTTCAAAATTGGAACCTTGATTAAATTTTTCTTAGCATCATCGATTCCTTTCGTAATTGCTTCGGTAACCTCTTTAGCCTTTCCTAAACCGTGACCAACTACACCATTTTCATCACCTACAACAACAATTGCAGAGAAACTAAATGTTCTACCACCCTTGGTTACTTTGGTTACACGATTAACAGCTACAAGTTTATCTTTTAACTCGATATCAGCTGATTTAACTCTATTTACAATTTGAGCTGCCATTTTTCTTAAAATTTAAGACCCCCTTCTCTTGCGGAGTCTGCTAATGATTTAATTCTTCCATGATACAAATACCCGTTTCGGTCAAAAACAACGGAACTAACCCCAGCAGAAATTGCCTTTTCAGCAATCTTTTTCCCAACGATTGAAGCCTGCTCTGTTTTATTAACCTTTTGCGCTTCATCTATTTTCAAAGAACCAACTGATACAAGTGTTTTTCCACTTAAATCATCGATTAACTGAGCATAGATTTGCTTATTACTTCTGAAAACAGAAAGCCTAGGAATAACTGAAGTTCCTGAAACCTTCTTACGAATTCTGCGCTTAATTTTCGCTCTTCTTAATACTTTATTTAATGCCATAACTCAAAATTCTATTTCTTACCTGCAGATTTTCCTGCTTTTCTTCTAATTTCTTCGCCAACAAAACGAATACCCTTTCCTTTGTATGGTTCAGGTTTTCTTAACGATCTAATTTTTGCCGCAACCTGCCCTAAAAGCTGTTTATTGTATGATTCCAATGTAACAATTGGAGCTTTTCCTTTTTCAGTATTTGCAGAAACTTTAACTTCTGAAGGTATTTCGATAATAATCGCATGTGAGAATCCAAGAGCCAATTCCAATTGCTGACCCGTAGCATTGGCTCTGTAACCAACACCAATAATCTCCATTTCTTTTTTAAATCCTTCAGAAACCCCTGTAATCATATTTTGAACCAAAGCACGATACAAACCATGCTTTGAACGATCACCAGGTGCATCACTTTTTCTTACAAACGTAATTAGATTGTTATCGATAGTCATTGTAACCGATTCATCTAATTGCTGATGTAATTCACCTTTTTTTCCTTTAACTTTTACCAAAGTACCTTCTGTTGTTACTTCAACACCTGAAGGCACGGTGATTGGTGCTTTTCCTATTCTTGACATTTCTCAAAAATTTTAATAAACATAACAAAGAACTTCACCGCCAACATTCAATTTTCTCGCTTCCTTGTCTGTTATTACACCTTTGGAAGTAGAAACGATAGCAACTCCTAATCCGTTTAAAACACGCGGCATTTCTTCGCTACCACTATATTTTCTTAATCCTGGTCTGGATGCTCTTTGTAATTTCGTTATTGCCGGCACACGTGTTGACTGATTATATTTCAAAGCGATTTTAATAACACCTTGTTTATTATCCTCTTCGAATTTATAATTCAAAATATACCCTTGATCAAACAAAATTTGCGTCATCGCTCTTTTAATATTTGAACCAGGAATCTCAACCATTTTTAGTCCAGCAGAACTCGCGTTGCGAATTCGTGTTAAATAATCTGCTATTGGATCTGTATTCATTTCTTTAAATTTCAATAATTACCAACTTCCTTTTCTTACTCCTGGTATCTTGCCTTCAAGTGCCATTTCTCTAAATGTTACCCTTGAAATACCAAACTGACGCATATAACCTCTCGGACGACCAGTCAAACCACAACGATTGTGCAGTCTAATTTTAGCTGAGTTTGCCGGAAGCTTTTGAAGATTCATCATCGCATCCCATTTTGCCGACTGAATTTCTTCTGAACTATCAGTAGACTTCAAAATTTTAGTTAGCTCAGCTCTTTTGTTAGCATAACGCGCTACTAATCTTTCTCTTTTGCGCTCACGCGCTTTCATTGATTCTTTTGCCATGTCAACTTATTTTTTTGTAAATGGGAATCCAAACGCATCTAATAATGCCTTCGCCTCTTCATCGTTTTGAGCTGAAGTAACGAACGTAATATCCATTCCTAGAATTTTATTTACCTTATCAATATCTATTTCAGGAAAAATAATGTGTTCCTTAATTCCTAAATTAAAGTTTCCTCTTCCATCAAAACCTTTCGGATTTATTCCTCTGAAGTCACGTGTTCTTGGCAAAGCCACAGAAAGAAGTCGATCTAAGAAATCATACATACGATCTCCTCTTAAAGTAACCTTCGTACCAATTGGCATACCTTTACGTAACTTAAAATTAGAAATATCCTTTTTTGAGTTAGTTGTTATAGCCTTCTGCCCTGCAATACGAGATAAATCAGAAGCAGCACTTTCAATTAATTTTTTATCTGCAACTGCATCCCCCATACCTTGGCTTAGCACAATCTTCTGAAGTTTAGGAACTCTCATTATTGATTTGTAACCAAACTTTTCAGTGAGCGACTTTACAATCACTGAACTATATTGCTCTTTTAATCTTGGTGTATAACTCATTACTTAATCACCTCCCCTGATTTCTTTGAATAACGTACTAATTTACCTTTATCATCAAGTTTTCTACCTGTTTTGGTAGCAACGCCATTTACTTCCAACATAAGATTCGAAATATGAATCGAACCCTCTTTTTCAACGATTCCACCTTGTGGATTTGATGCGCTTGGTTTATTGTGACGTTTAACAATATTAACTCCTGAAACAGTTGCTCTCATCTTGTTGCGATCAATTGTGAGAATAGTTCCCTTATCTCCCTTGCACTCGCCACTGATTACGACAACAGTGTCACCAACCTTAACGTGTAATTTCTTTTGCATTTCTAATAATTTATAATACTTCTGGTGCTAATGAAACAATTTTCATGTAGTTGTTTTCGCGCAACTCTCTTGCCACAGGACCGAAGATACGTGTACCTCTCATTTCTCCTGCTTGATTCAAAATAACACAAGCGTTATCATCAAAACGAATATAGGATCCATCTGGTCGACGAACTTCTTTCTTAGTTCTTACTACTACTGCTTTTGCTACTGATCCTTTCTTCACGGCACCATTTGGCATTGCGCTTTTGACTGCAACAACAATTTTATCTCCAACCGAAGCGTAACGTCTTCTAGTTCCTCCTAACACTCGGATACACAAAACTTCTTTTGCACCCGAATTATCTGCGACTGACAGTCTGGATTCTGTTTGTATCATCTCTCTGTGTTATTTAGCTCTTTCAACAATTTCTACTAATCTCCAATTTTTTGTTTTGCTTAAAGGACGTGTTTCCATGATTTTAACAGTGTCTCCAATGTTACAATCGTTCGTCTCATCATGCGCAACAAATTTTTTGGTTTTCTTAACGAACTTACCATACTTCGGGTGCTTCACTTTTCTTTCTACCGAAACAACAATGGACTTATCCATTTTGTCACTTGTTACAACACCGATTCTTTCTTTTCTTAAATTACGTTTTTCCATTCTAAGCTTTTTTACAAGCATTAAGCTTGATTTAATCTTTTGGTTAATTCAGTGTTCAACCTAGCAATAGACTTTCTAATAGATCTTATCCTTAATGGATTCTCGATTGGAGCCATACGATTAGAAAGTTTTAAATTGACCAATTGACTATTTTGATTTGAAATTTCTTTCTTCAAATCTTCACTAGAAAGTTTAGTAATGTCTTGCTTTTTCATGATCAATTAATTAACTAGGTATAACAAAATCGTTTCTTACAACGAATTTACATTTAACGGGTAGTTTTTGAGCTGCAAGGCGCATAGCCTCTTTAGCAATGTCATACGGCACGCCATCTGCTTCAAACATAATTCTTCCTGGTTTAATAACCGCTACCCAGTGACTTGGAGCTCCTTTACCTTTACCCATCCTTACTTCTGCCGGTTTAGAGGTTACCGGTTTGTCAGGGAAAATACGAATCCACACTTTTCCCTCACGCTTCATGTATCGAGTAACGGCAATACGAGAAGCTTCAATCTGACGAGACGTAATCCATCCTGGTTCCAAAGACTTAAGTCCAAAGGATCCGAAAGCGATGGTCGATCCACGATGAGATAAACCACGATTTCTTCCTTTTTGTACTCTTCTAAATTTTGTTCTTTTAGGCTGTAACATTTCCTATTAATTATTTTGTATTACTTTTTCTTTCTTTTCGCCATAGCTGGTTTTCTTCCTCCAGCAGCAGGAGCATTTGTTCCGGTTGCCGAAACCCCTATGTTGGGAGACAAGTCACGTCGTCCGTAAACTTCTCCTCTACATATCCAAACTTTTATTCCAAGACGGCCATATGTTGTGTGTGCCTCAGAAACTGCGTAATCGATGTCTGCTCTGAACGTGTGTAAAGGAGTTCTTCCATCTTTGTACATCTCAGAACGTGCCATCTCAGCACCATTCAAACGACCAGATATTTTAATTTTAATACCCTCAGCTCCCATTCTCATGGTACCTGCAATAGCCATTTTAATTGCTCTTCTGAATGAAATTCTTGCTTCCAACTGACGAGCTACTCCATCAGCTACCAAACGTGCATCAAGTTCTGGACGTTTAACTTCAAAAATGTTTATTTGAATCTCTTTTTTCGTAAGCTTTTTTAACTCTTCCTTAAGTTTGTCAACTTCTTGACCTCCTTTACCAATGATTACACCTGGTCTAGCCGTATTAATGGTAACAGTCACTAACTTAAGTGTTCTCTCAATAATGATTTTCGCAATGCTAGCTTTAGATAGACGCGCGTTAAGATACTTTCTAATTTGATCATCTTCAACTATCTTGTCACGGTATTTTCCACAGTGATTTCCTTCACCTCCAAACCAATTTGATTCCCATCCGTGGATGTAACCTAATCTATTACCTATTGGATTTGTTTTTTGTCCCATTTCTAATTTTATTTAGTACCGTCAACAACGATAGTTACGTGATTTGATCTTTTTCTAATACGATGAGCTCTACCTTGTGGAGCGGGCTGAATTCTCTTTAGAATTGTACCTCCACCAACTTCAATTGAACGAACAATTAAATGCTCTTGACTTATGTCTGCTCCTTCATTTTTCTGCTCCCAATTTGAGATAGCTGATCGAAGAAGTTTTTCAAGGCTTATTGAAGCTTCTTTACCATTGAAGTGAAGAATATTCAATGCTTTATTTACCTCAATACCTCTTATTAAATCAGCAACTAATCTCATTTTTCGTGGCGAAATCTGAGAATTTTTTAAATGTGCAATCGCAGTAGACTTTTTACTTTCTTTAAGCTTATCTGCTCTTAAACGTTTTCTAGCTCCCATGAAATTTTATCTTAACGTTTTTTATCCTTTTTATTTCCAGCATGTCCACGGAAATTTCTGGTAGGTGAAAATTCACCCAATTTATGTCCAACCATATTTTCAGTTACAAAAACAGGAATGAACTTATTTCCATTGTGAACTGCAAATGTTAATCCTACAAACTCTGGAGTTATCGTTGATGCACGAGACCAAGTTTTAATAACGGCTTTGCTATTAGATGCCTGAGCATCATCAACTCTTTTCATTAATTTGTAATGAACAAAAGGTGGTTTTTTTAGTGAACGACTCATACCTTAAATTCTATTTTT
>Ga0315899_10007708_pt1 | contig 11569 bp, 7 predicted proteins | sample LakEriMetagenome_2_FD_203518 | JGI IMG/M metagenome (GOLD analysis project Ga0315899, IMG submission 203518) | Freshwater fungal communities from buoy surface, Lake Erie, Ohio, United States - Buoy 4 MA112 | ecosystem: Environmental > Aquatic > Freshwater > Lake | place: USA: Lake Erie, Ohio... | reverse complement strand
AAATCAGGACAATATTATTTCATTAGAACAACAAGAAGATGCTCAACAAGAAACTAGAAACAATCTACAAGAACAAATTGTTTCGTTGATTGAAACAAAACTTCCAACTACATATGATGGTCCAAATATCAATGAATTGCAACGACAAGAACGAGATTTAATTGCTACAATTGAATCCATTCAACAAGACATTGAAACGGCAGAACAAGACTTAGAAACATTAACAGCAGAAATTGAAACTCAAGAAGAACATTTAACTCAATTCGATGTTAATGATATTACAACAAAAACAACACAATATTCAAAAATAGAACATTCAGTTAACACACTTTTACAAAAATATCGACAACAAAAGGAAATCGTAAATGGAAAACAAGAAAAAATTAAACATCTTGAGTCTCACGAATATGATCCAAACTGCAAATACTGTACATCTAACGTTTTCGTTCAAAATGCAATCGAAGCACAAAATACAATTGAAGCGGATAGAACAATATTAAATGATTTACAACAACACATCGAAGAACTTAATACGGAATTAGAATCATTAAAACCAGTATTTGAATTAGAAACTCAGTATAATAAACTTAAAAATACTATTGCAACTAAAAAAATTACGTTGGAACGCAATGAATTACAATTGCAAATATTAGAAAGTGATTTACAAACTCGAGAATCTGAATTAGAAACTACAGTAGAACGGCAAGAATCATTTCGCAAAAATGAAACATCAATTACACATAATCAACATGTTGATACGCAAATCAATGAATGCAAACAAAAAATTTCAACATGTTCAGATCAAATAAAAAACATACAAGAACAAATCAAATCACTCTTTGGTGCAATTGAAGTTGCAAAAACAAATAAAGGTGCTGCAATAGAACAATTGGATCGTTATCGTCAATTGGAAACTGAATATAAGGCTTATGGATATTATTTAGAATCAGTTAAACGAGATGGTATTCCGTATGAATTAATTTCAAAAGCTGTTCCTAAAATTGAATCTGAAATAAACAATGTACTTAATCAGATTGTTGATTTTAACATGGTATTAAATACTGATGGCAAAAATATTAACGGATATATCATATATGATGAAGATAACTATTGGCCATTAGAATTAACGTCTGGCATGGAACGTTTTATTTCATCATTGGCGATTCGCATAGCACTTATCAATGTTTCTGCATTGCCTCGTCCTAATTTCATTGCAATCGACGAAGGTTGGGGTTCATTAGATGCAGAACATATTTCATCGGTAGTAAACTTATTTGATTATTTTAGAACCAAATTTGATTTCTCGATTATCATATCACACGTAGATTCAATGCGAGATATGGTAGATAATTTAATTGAAGTAAATAAAACAAACGGATTCAGCAATATTAATCATGTTTGATATTTATAATAAAGTATCAAATTCATGAAACGCAAAGAAGCTGTATATAAAGGTTTACAATTTACTCCAGTTTATTTTGAAGATACGTCACTAACATCTCCTGATTATTTTCAAATATCTGAATTTCCTATTAGATTAACTGCTGGAAAGAATTTATTTAAATTGCGAGGAAATCCTCAAAATTTGAAAGTGGGCGGGGTATTAGGAATTGAAATACTAGATTACAATGGCGATCCAATTTATCATGAAGTTGTAGATTATATCGATGAAGATAAAAGTCGCGTAATTGCAATTTATATTTATGAAGATACATCTCCAGGTGATTGTACCATAACATTGCTTTCAGAAGCAGTTACAATCAACAATACAATTGTACCAGCAGAATGGCAAAACAAACCTAATATACGGTGGACAAGATCAGTTTCTGTTAATCCAAATGTATCAAACGTTTCAGAAATTATTTTTGAAACTGAACCTGAACTAGTTGTTGAAGAAATAATAGGAGTTCAATTAGATCGAACTTATACAAATGGACAATTTCCAAATTACACTACCGGACAAGTACGATATTATTTATATAACAATCAACCTGCAATAGAAATAAGCGGCGGCACATTTACTTCAGATATGTCAACTGGTACTATAACTGTTGCGACACCGACTAATCCTACTCCTACTCCTAATTATGTGGTAGTTACAACACCTTATGTATCTACAATTAAAAAGATTCTATCTCCAACTACGGCATTGTTAGATACAGAGTATACAGTTTATAGCAGCCAGAGTATTTCATCGCACACGTATAATGCATTTGGATATTCTGCATTTTCATTGTCATATGAAGCTACACCTACATATACACCAACAGAAAATTCACAATCATTTGCATATATACAAGTTAAAGGATTAGATCCAGCAACTGGCGATGTTTCAAGAATCAAAGTATTTACTAACAATAATGGTACAATTGGTTCTTGGGATTTGGTTAATGATGTAGAATTAGAAGAAACGGAAATATTTGTTACAAATACCGCATCATTATATCCTGATCAAGCCGTTGGAACATTTGTTACGCAAAGCACAATTAATACGTATTGGACAGCATCTGCATATAATGGATTTGTTTCTGCTACAGCTCCAACATTAACATGGACGACGGCATCATTAAACAATGCAATGAAAATTTCTAGTTCATTAAACTTAGATGCAGAAAATTCGGTATTGCTTGTAAAAACTACTAGTTCTGGATATTTTATTGAAAATTCATCATATAAAATAACAATTGATGCCTTAGCAACAAGAAATGGTTCAGTAGATCCAGTTCTGTCAGTATATTTATCTGGAAGTGCATTTTATGCAAATCCAACTGATTATTTTAATCAAGAATTTCCTGTAAAATTTGGAAAACGCATTGGGGAATTACGAGCAGTAGGCGATAATCAGCGGTTTGATGATATCATATTAAATTTTGAATCTGAATATACTGGTAATGGTACGTTGTTATTAATAGTAGAATCAGGCGAATGGCAAGTTGCTGATATACGAGTTACTACGGATAATGATGCAGGATATTCTCCAAATTATACTAGAATCAAAACTCCAATTACAACTACACATAAAATAGACAATCAAATTTCTTTTAAAGCAGAATATTACAATGTAGCAGGAGAACGAAGCAAACAAATATCTTATGTATATAATAAAGATTGGGAAGGCGGTAATCGATATATTGATGGCAATTTTTCAATGCTTACCGGATCATTATATGTTGCAGATTCATTAAATAGTGGCGTTGCAATTAGCGGATATCCTAATTCTGGATTTGTTAGATCATTGGGATACGAAGGCTTTGCTGCAGGATTTCCAGGATTTTTACTTTGGTCTGGATCAGCCTTACCTGGTAGCGCAGGAACAAAAGGCGGAGCTGCATATAGCGGAGTTGGATTAGAACTTTATGCAAATACTTCAAGTTATTTTAGATATGCAACTGCTAATTCGGAAATAGATGTTCGAACAAATAAATTCTTTTTTGGAAATCCTGCAACAACATTTATTAGTGGTGCTAATGGAAATATTGAAATTTCTGCAAGTGGATTTCATTTAACGGCACAAGGAAATGTAACAGCATCATCATTCATTGCACAACAAGGAGGTGTAGTTTTATTTGATTCTAATAACGAATTTGTTGATGGTTTAAATGTAGGACGTGTTGTATATTTTGAACGTGCAGAATATACATATACTGGCGATTTAACAACATCTCCGCAAACTGCATCGATATTTGAAACGTTTATTTTACCAGGAGAAACTAGAATGCAAGTTTCATATATGTATGAATTTACACCAGCTGCTTCAGCATTAGGTACATTACAAGCAGAATGGTACATTCAATCTGCTAGTTATACTGGAAGTGTTGGTACTACAACGGGATATAATTCTTGGAGTACTCCACAATCGATATCTAGTACAATGCAAATTACTCCAATAAATTCAGTTGCAACCGAAGGCGGTGCTCGTAATGCTATTATAACTAACGGCGTAGGTGGATTAGCGTCATTTGCAAATCATCAAGGATTTTATGTTAGAGTTTATATGATTGTTAATCGTACTACTAATGGAAATGCTAGCGATGCACTTAAATTAAGAAGTTTTGTATATCGTACAAGTAGAGTAACCGGCGGATCAACAGATCCATTACCTGGCGGCAAAATAATCAGCTAATATATTTTAATGATATTTATATAAAACGGAACATAATGAATAAAATAACAGTTTTATTTCCTGGAGGATTTAAACCATTAACTGGAGCTCATTTAGCATTAGCACAACGTTATGCAGAATCTCCAAAAGTAGGTCGAGTTATACTATTAGTAGGACCTACCCCGCGCGATGGTATTACTAGAGAACAAACTATTGAAATCTTTAATTTAATACGTAGCAATGGCGATATAAGTGACAAAATTATAATTCAACCTACACAACATAATTCTCCAATCACCGCTGCATACGAATATTTGTTTGAATTACCGGCAGATGCAACTGGACAATATGCTATGGCAGCTTCTGCCAAAGGTGATGATTACGTTAGAGCAAAAACGTTTGTTCCGAATGTAGACAAATATGCAACAATTGGCGATAAAAAAGGACGTAAAATTCCTGCAGGAATTGATGCAACAGAATTAAGTATTGATGTAGATCCAGAAACATATGCAAATGGTACGCCTATATCAGCAACCATTGTACGACAAGCAATCGTTAATCGCGATTACGAAACATTTCGTGCATCATATCCACAATTCGATGATGCTATAGTTAAAAATATATGGCAAATTTCAACAAATTTGCAAGAAGCATTATTTACAAAAGAATGGTGGACAATGCAATTGCAAGAAGATATTGATGAAGTATTTGGCGCTACAATGAATAACGCTGAAACTCGTCGACATAAAAATAAAATCAACAAGTTAAGTAACTATTTAGATAAACAAGATGATCGATCATTTGTATATGATTTTGATAAATTTCCAAAAACGGTTTATGGCGTAAGATTAACAGAAGGAGGTGCTGCAGGACATATGGCGCACCCATGGGATGATCATGGATTAACTTTCAATGATATGAAAGAAATTGTTAGCAGAGCGTTAGAAGGACGGTTAGACATAGAAGCAGCAGTAACTGAAAAAACCGATGGACAAAACATTCAAGTAACATGGAAAAATGGACAAATTGGTTTTGCTCGTAATAAAGGTACTGTAATTAATCCAATGTCGGTACAAGAAATACAAGATAAGTTTGGAGGTAGAGGGCCAATATCAGATGCATTTGGAAATGCCGCAGAAGATTTAGCAGAAGCATTTAGTCGCATACCGCAAGATAAACTCAATCAAATATTTAAAAATGGTCGTGTATTTGCTAATATGGAAATTATTTATCCAGCAACACGTAATGTTATTGCATATGAAGTTGCCGTATTACAATTTCACAATTTAGTAGAATATGACGAACAAGGAAATGTTGTAGAAACTGACTTAACAGGCGGCGGGACTTTGCAAGGCATCATACAAGATGCAAATGCACATCTTCAAAAAACATTTTCATTTATTCCTCCACAAAAAATTAAAATTGGACGAATATCTAATTTTGAAGATCAGCAAGCAGCATTCTTCAATGAAATTGATCAATTACGAAATCGATATAATTTAAAAGATACAGATCAAGTTACCGAATATCATCGAGCATGGTGGCGTGATGTTATTAAAGCTCAAGCTGCTAAACTAGGATATGATATTCCAGAAAATATTTTAAATGTATTAATATATCGATGGGGATTCTTTGACAAATCAGAAAGCATGACCTCGCTTAAAAAACAAATTACAAATCCAGAATTTTTAAATTGGGTTCAAGAATTTGATAAAAAAGAATTCAAACAATATTACAAACAAAACATGGAACCGTTTGAAACTATATTTTTACGGTTAGGTGCGGTTGCATTAAAAAATGCAGAAAATTTCTTAGCAGCAAATCCATCTAAGACAGTTCAACAAATCAAACAAGAGATGGCTGAACTTACAAAAGAATTACAAAATAATCCAAATCCAGCAACAATTTCTAAATTGGAATTGGAACTTAAACGAATTGACAAGTTAGGAGGGTTTGATGCAATAGTTCCATCTGAAGGAGTAGTATTTACATATCGAGGCAATACATATAAACTTACGGGAGCATTTGCACCTGTTAATCAGATACTAGGAGTATTGAAATACGCGCGATAACATATTTATATTAAAATTGGAATTTAATCATGGCTGAAAAACACAAAAGCAAGTATAAAACCCCAAAAGATTTTGAAAAATCTCAAAAAATAAAAACAAGAAAAGATCTTAAAGATTATACTCATGATGACAAACAAGGAAATTTGAATCCATTTTCTACCGGCAAAAAGCAAGAAAAGGTTGCTCGTAAAACTGATAAAGCCGTACAAGATGATGGAAAGCTATATCAAAAATATACTGACAACGATAGATTATACGATCCAGAGTCTGCAGATTATGATCCTAAACATGCTGCTAAAGTTTTAAATAAACGACAAAAAACTGATTCCGATGAATATTTGAAAAAATTAGAATTAATTGATCATGGTGTAACTACTCCAGAAATTCAAGAACGAATAAATCGTTTAACGCCAACTCAAAAAGAACTTTTAGTACGCGAATATATTCGCAGAAAAATTTTAAAAGTTTTGCGTGAACAAGGAGGAGAAACAGAAGACGCACCAGAAGATGCACCGGCAGACGCTCCTGCAGACGCTCCTGCAGAAGAAACACCAGATGCTGAAGCAGGAACAACGGAGACACCGGCCCCAGCTGCGGCTCCAACTCCAGCACCTGCTGCACCAACTCCAGCTACACCAACTACACCTACGGCACCAACAACACCTACTCCACCGGCTGGAGAACAAGATGCTGAAACTACCGATGTTAAAAAAGATGTAGAACAACAAGAAGCTGAAGGTATTTTAGCTATTAGAAAGTGGTTGGTGTTTTTGAAAAGAAAACAACAACGAGGACCTAGTTCTATGGTTTCTGCTGCAATATCTCCATTAGCTAAATTGTTATTGAAATTGAATCCAGAAGATTTAGAACGAGCAAAAGCTATGGCTATTAATCAAATTAAAAGTATTAACGTACCAGAAGAAGAAGAATCTGATTCAGAATCTTAATAAATAAAATAAACAAGTTATGTCAAAAAAGTTACAAAATGTTAAAGCCGTACAACAAATGTTAGATGGAACTCACAAGTTTCAAACTAAAAAAACTGTAGGCTTTTCCGATGCTCAATCAAAAAAATCAGAACATCGAGAAATAGGAGATGTTTGGGAAGAAACTGATTCTAATGGCAATGTACATGTTGTAGAACAACGAGAAGGTTTTCGTATACGAAAAACTAAGAATTCTGAAATATTTCAATCTATACGAGATGAATTGCAATCATTTCCCAATTGTAGAAAAGACGTATGCACATGTGTCGGTACACATCAGTTAGATCAAAAAATGCGTAAAATTCATGGAATGTGTTTTGATTGTGTAATTGAAATGGAACACGAATTAAAAAAAGCCGGCAAGTATGATGAATACGAACAAAATAAAATTCGAGAAAATGCAATGGCTTGGCTACGAGATGCAGAACGAGATGTTGAATTATTAAAACAAGCATATACGCAAGTACAACAATTTGTTTCAAATTCAGATGGACAAGTTGAACATTGGTCAGCAAAAATGACTGCAGAAGAATTTGAAAACACTATACAAAAACAATTTGAAGAATTTAAAATAAAATTTCTAGAAAAACTAAATAAGGAAAACAAACAAGATGAAAACAATTAAAAAATATTGGGCAGTTATCGTAGGTGCCATATTAGCACTATTAGCTATTTTTGCAATGGCATCTAATAAAAATGACAAGCGCAAAGTTAAAAAAATTGATGATAAGATTGATGATAATAATCAAAAAATTGATCAACTACAAGGAAAGACTGAAGTAATTGAAGAACAACGTGTTGAAGTTAAACAAGAGATTCAAGAAACTAAAACGGAAATTGCTGATTTAGAAACTGCTAAAGAAGAATTAAAAGTAACAGAATTGCCAGTAGAAGAAGCTAAACAAAATATTTTAAATAAAACGCGTCGAGGACGAAAATCAAAAAATTAATATGAAACGATTATTAATTATATTATTATTTCCGGTATTTGCATTTGCGCAAACTAAACCAGATACGTGTTTTACGCAACAAGAAATTGTTGATATTTCATATACATTAGATTCATTATTTGCATTAGATTCAATTAACAACGCATTAATTAATAAATACGTAACATTATCTAAACAACAAGATGAATTGATTAAATTAGATTCATTACAAATTCGATATAAAGATCAACAAATTGCATTGTTACAAGAAAATGTAGAATTATATATTCGCAGAGAACGTTATCTTAAACCAAAATGGTATGAAGCAAAAGGCTTATGGTTCGGATTGGGTATATTTACAACATTAGGCTCTGGAATATTAATTAATCAAATTGTAAAATAATATGTCACAAAATATAAAACAGATCATTCAACAACAGTACACAATGTGTGCTAAAGATCCTGTTTTTTTCATGAAGCAATATTGTTATATCCAACATCCTAAACGCGGTAAGATCAAATTTAACTTATATCCATTTCAGGAAAATTCATTGACTGAATTGCGAGATAATCGATATAACGTAATTTTAAAGTCACGACAGTTAGGTATATCAACTCTTTCTGCAGGATTTGCTCTCTGGAGCATGTTATTCAAAGAAGATTTCAACGTACTTGTTATTGCAACAACACAAGAAGTAGCAAAAAACTTAGTAACTAAAGTACGGGTAATGCATGACAATTTACCTAGTTGGTTAAAAGGTAATATTGAAGCAGACAATAAACTTTCATTGAAATTCAAAAACGGCTCACAAATTAAAGCAGTTTCATCCGCAACCACAGGAGCACGTTCTGAAGCATTATCATTGTTAATCATAGATGAGGCTGCATTCATTCGCAATATTGAAGAAATATGGGTAGCATCGCAAGCAACATTATCAACGGGTGGTGGTGCTATTGTTTTATCTACACCTAACGGTATTGGTAATTGGTTTCATTCAGTGTGGTCAGAAGCTGAACAAGAGATTAACGGATTCCATACAATTAAATTACATTGGACCGTACACCCAGATCGAGATCAAGAATGGCGCGATGAACAAACAAAATTATTAGGTGAACGGGGTGCTGCTCAAGAATGTGATTGCGACTTTATTTCATCTGGTCATACTGTAATAGATGGTGCTATATTGATGGATTATGAAATAAAATGTCAAGAACCTATCGAACGACGAGGCTTTGATAACAGCTATTGGATTTGGGAATATCCTAACTATGAAAAAAATTACATAGTAGTAGCTGACGTTGCCCGAGGTGATGGCGCTGACTGGTCAACATTTCATGTTATTGATGTACAATCAATAGCACAAGTTGCAGAATATAAAGGCAAACTGCCACCTAAAGATTTTGGTAATATGCTTGTATCAGTTGCAACAGAATGGAACAATGCATTACTGGCAATTGAAAATGCAAACATAGGCTGGGCAGCAATTCAACCAGCATTAGACCGCGGATATGAAAATATATTTTATACATATAAAGATGATGGTTATGTTGATGTAGACATACAACTTAAAAAGGGTTATGATATGAAGGATAAGTCGCAGATGGTTCCTGGCGTATCAACAACCTCACGTACACGTCCATTAATGATATCGGCACTTGAAATGTATATGCGAGAACGAACGCCTCTAATTCGTTCAAAACGTTTGATACAAGAATTGTTTGTCTTTGTTTGGTTAAATGGCAAAGCACAAGCTCAAAATGGATATAATGATGACCTTGTTATGTCTTTTTGTATCGGATTATGGTTACGAGATACGTCGCTTAAATTGCGACAACAAGGAATAGAACTTAATAAACGTGCACTTTCTCAGTTCACAAAAACATCAGAACAAATTATTTATACTAATCGAAATCAAAATTCTGGAAAAGATTCATGGAATTGGAATGTTGGCGATAGCAATGAAGATTTGACTTGGTTGATACGTTAACGCCGCAGTTCTATAACAAGTTATATTTATATTAAAATAGATAAAAATATGCCTACATTAAGAAAACGATTACAAAATCTTTTTGCTACGAACGTTATTGTTCGAGCATATGGTAAAGATCGATTAAAAGTTGTTGATACCAATCGATTACAATCACGTGGTAATTTAAATCAATCAAAAGTTGCGGATAGATATACTAGACTGCATGGTGCAAATAAACATCGTGTAGGTGGAATGGGTGGTTATGATTCAAATTACTACATGCATCAGAATCGTATGCAACTTTATGCAGATTACGAAATGATGGACCGCGACCCAATTATTAGTTCAGCATTAGATATATATTCAGATGAATCTACACTTGCAGATCAATTTGGTGATATTTTAACTATCAAAACAAGTAAAACGCAAATTCAAAAAATTCTTTACAATTTATTTTATGATGTATTGAATATTGAATTTAATCTTTGGCCATGGATTCGTAACATGGTAAAATATGGAGATTTCTTTTTAAAATTAGATATTGCTGATGAAATTGGTATTATTAACGTACGTCCATTTTCTAGTTATGAAATGGAACGTTGGGAAGAATATGATCAAGCAACGGGTGAATATAAAATACAGTTTAAAAACATTGCAAATCAACAAGCAACATACGATGTTTTTGAAATAGCACATTTTAGAATGTTGTCAGATTCTAATTTTTTACCATATGGTAAATCAATGTTAGAAGGAGCTCGTCAAGAATTTCAAAAATTAATGATGCTCGAAGATGCAATGCTTATTCATCGTATCATGCGAGCACCAGAAAAACGAATTTTTAAAATTGATATTGGTAATATTCCACCAAATGAAGTTGATAGTTTCATGGAACAAATTATCATGAAAATGAAAAAAATTCCTCACGTAGATCCACAAACTGGAAATTACAATATGAAATTTAATCTTGCTAATATGCTTGAAGATTATTATTTACCGGTACGAGGAGGACAGTCATCTACAGCAATTGATACATTACCAGGTATGACTTTTACAGGTATTGATGATATCAATTACATCAAACATAAAATGATGGCTGCATTGCGTATTCCAAAAGCATTTTTAGGTTTTGAAGAAGCCGTTGAAGGAAAAACCACATTAGCATCAATGGATATTCGATTTGCTAGAACAATTGAACGCATACAAAAGATTGCTATATCTGAATTATATAAAATTGCAATTGTACATTTATATGCACAAGGCTTTGAGGGTGAAGATTTAATTGGATTTGAATTAGAATTAACCGCACCATCAATTATTTATGACCAACAAAAAGTTGCATTAATGACTGAAAAAATGACATTAGCAACAGCAATGCGAGATTCGAAATTAGTTTCAGATAAATTTATTTATGAATTTATATTTAACATGTCCGAAGATCAGTGGTTGCAACAAAGAACAGAGGTTGTTGAAGATTTGAAACTTCGATTCCGTCAAAATCAAATTGAACAAG
>Ga0315899_10007707_pt1 | contig 11569 bp, 10 predicted proteins | sample LakEriMetagenome_2_FD_203518 | JGI IMG/M metagenome (GOLD analysis project Ga0315899, IMG submission 203518) | Freshwater fungal communities from buoy surface, Lake Erie, Ohio, United States - Buoy 4 MA112 | ecosystem: Environmental > Aquatic > Freshwater > Lake | place: USA: Lake Erie, Ohio... | reverse complement strand
CCCATTTTCGAGTCCCTCACCAACTCCATCCTTGATCTATTATCCATGATCTACTACCCATCTCACGCATCCAAGCACCAAAGCTTAGTTTAGCCAATCAGTGGCCGGACTTTGGGGGCCAGCTCACATGCATAGGTTTTTAGCTGTCTTTAATTCGAGGATTAAATGATTATCAACGAGTATATCTGCAAAGTAATCTCCTATCAACGTGTCGTCTTCGTCGTAGACTTTTATAGGTGCCTGTTGTTCGACAATTAAGCCTTGTTTGTGGAGCCGATGGGCTAAAGCGTTCTCATAGACTTTTTCCAGATGCCCGTGCCCATGATAAACGTGAATGTCGTAGGAGGTTTGTCTTATCAGATTATAAAGAGAATTGATGTCTTTCATTTGTTAGAGGGGATGAAAAGGGGTTGAGATTTTACATAAATTTGAAAGTAAAAAATCGTTGGTATTATTTACCCTCACAAAATGCAAAAACTCTAAGGGTTTCGATTCCCAACTTTCTTTGTGCTCTTTGCGATCCTTGCGGTTAATCCTTTTCCATTCGACTGAGAAATTCCTCAGCAATTTCATACAGCTTTTGTCTCTTCACTTCAGAAAATTTCTGCCAATTCCTCGCCATCATGGATGAGCGTGGATTTTTTAAGAAGAGTTCTTGATGATCACCTACAAAGGTCCAGAACAAGGCATCCCAGATTTCAGTCCATGGGCCTTTGGTTTCATCGGACATTTTCAGGACGTAATTTGATCCGGAAATGTAGGGTTTGGTGGTGAAGGTTCCGCCATCTGCGAACTGAGACATGCCGTAGACATTGGGAACCATGACCCAATCGTAGGCGTCGATAAAAAGTTCCATGAACCATTTGTAGACTTGGTTGGGATCGAATCGGCACAGAAGCATGAAATTTCCAAGTATCATGAGTCGCTCAATGTGGTGGCAGTAGGCTTCGTCGTGAAGCTGGCGGATAATGCGGTCGATGGGAGGAATGTCGGTGGTGGCGTCGTAGAAAGATTTCGGGATGGGTCGAGTGTGCCCGAAAAAATTGAGATTCCGGATTTCCGTGCCACGATGGAGGTAGACTCCATGCATAAACTCCCGCCAACCGATGATTTGGCGGATGAATCCTTCGAGGGAGTTGAGTGGAACATGATCCTGATGCGCGACCGCGGCATCGACGATTTCCTGAGGCGTCAGCAATCCGATGTTCAGCATCGGTGTTAGGACCGAGTGATTGATGAAAGCGTGTTCGGTGGAGATGGCGTCTTCGTAGATGCCGAAGTCTTGGAAGCGTTCTTTGATAAAAGTTTTTAGCCAAGCTTTGGCATCGTCGCGGGTGACGGGGTAGCGAAAGGTCTTGGTGTTTCCCAGGTTGTTAGGAAAATGGGTTTCGATGTGTGTAATCGCGGCTATGACGTGGGGGTTGTGCGGGGTTTTCGGCGCGAAGGGTGGGGTGAATGTTTTGGGAAGTTTTTTGCGATTGTCTTCATCAAATGACCATTGACCTCCGGTCGGGTTGCCATCGGCATCGATGAGAATCCGCATGCGTTTTCGCTGTGCTTGATAAAAAGAAGCCATGAACGGTTTTTTACGGCGGGCGATATGTTCTTCGAGAAACTCCGGTGGAGAGAGAAACGCGGGCGATGGATGCATGTGGATTGAAACTCCGCGCGCTTTTGCGAAGGTATCCAATCGTTTTTCGAGAATGAAATCGTGCGGATAGGCGAGGTGGATTTCAGTTAGTTTTTTGGGGAGATTATTGCGGTAATCAAGAGTGTGAGGAATGACGATCACCTCATACCCTTGCGCACGAAGTTCTTCCGCGTAGGCCTGCATCGATGCACGGTGCAGGACGAGTTTTTGTTTGTGAAAAGCGACCAGATGATGAGGATCGTTTCCGAACATCAATGGATCTTCGGCTAGATAGATGGGTCTTCCTTTTGCCAGAGCGGGATGATTCTCAAAAAGCTGATGAGGAAAAATGAGCGTGGCAGATGACATAGGGCGGCGGGTTACAGGGTATTCTTGGCTTTTGCGTAGGGTAGGCGTGTTGGCTGGCTGAGTTCAAAATAGGTATCGAGAGCTGTGGAGGCCAGTGAACCGATGGCAGTGAGATCGACCGAGCCATCGGCTGCGAGATGTTCTTCCGGGAGCTGCACCAATCGAACTTTACCGACGATGAGGATCGTGTCGTTCGCGTTGATCGGAATCGTTTCGACCAGATCGAGTGCGAAGCGGAACCGCGACTCGGCCACGAAGGGAGCGGCGATCCCGGGTTCGAAGTGAGGAGTCAAGCCGGTGGCGGTGAACTCGGAAGTCTCGCGTGGGTATCGCGCTGAACAATGATGTGCCTGATCGAGGATTCCGGAATGGACGTGATTGATCGTGTAACAACGGGTTTCGAGGATGTTGGAGAGTGTGTGTCGGTCCACCATATCTGGGCGAGAGACCAAGCCGATCAGAGCTGGATTCGAGCCGAGGTGGGTGACTGTGGAGAACGGAGCCAGGTTGGTTTGGCCATCAAGACTAAGCGTTCCAATAAGTGAAATGGGTTTAGGGCCGGGCAGCGTGTTGGAGAATTGAACTCTTGCGAGTTTTCCCATCACTTCGATATCTGTTAGATAGATGTTTTTCATCTGGATTACTACTAAGCGAGTTTTTGCCGGTGGAAAGGAGAAAGATTGGAGAAATTTGCTGGGGTTAGAGTCGCCCCCTCATGTCGCCCCATTAAAAATCTAGAGTGCGATTCATCTCTCAGACGTGTGATCTCCATTTAACGCCATCCTCTCAGAATCACGGCCAACTCAGCGAGGTGGCCCCCAACTTTTTAATAGAGATATTTATCGTTCCTGCAAAATCTCGTTATCATCGCCAAGAAGTAGATTCTTTGGTTTGATTGGGGTATCTGAGTAACCAAAAGCCATGATAGCAACACGTTCGCCTTTCTTGATCAGGTGGGCAGCGCCGCCGTTGATGAGGATTTTACCAGTTCGTGGAGGGCCTTCGAGGACGTAGGTTTCAAGGCGAGCACCCGTGGTGATGGATGCAACGAGGACTTTTTCACCAGGCCATAAATCAGCAGCGTCCATGAGGTCGCGGGGTATTTCAATACTGCCCTCATAATCCACATCGGCCTCGGTGATGATGGCACGGTGGAGTTTTGATTTCAGAACCTCGCGGACCCAAAGTTTGGATGTTGGTGATTGGCCAGACATTTGTGTGGGGAACGAACACCGTGGAAGGTATACGGTCAAGGGGAAAGAGGGTCTGAATGGTGAAGAGTGAATGGTGAAGAGTGAATGGTGAAGAGTGAATGGTGAAGAGCGAAGAAGAGCTGGCTGATAAAATCAGGCAGGGTCTCACATAGCTTGTTTAAAACCAAGGAGATATAGAGGAATAAACATTGATAGTATCTTGAATTTTTTCACTCTTCACTCTTCACCATTCACTTTTACGACGTGATTTTGAAGTGAATATTTGCTTTTTCAAAGGTAATGAAAGCGCACCGCGGAGAGGCAGAATAGGGTGGCGGTTTCGACCCGGAGGACAAGGTCTCCTAGGGTGACGGGGATATAGCCAACTGTGAGAGCTGCTTGTGTTTCATGGGGGGTAAAATCACCCTCGGGTCCTACTAATATAGATATCGTTTCGATTTTTGGATGAGCGGCAAGGGTTTCACGGAAATTTTGTGGGTATTCGGCAAGTGAGGCGATGATTTTCAGCTCCGATCGATCAGGGGATTTCAGCCATGCATCGAATGTCATGGGATCTTCGATGACGGGAATCGTGAATTGGGCGCATTGTTTACATGCTTCCAGTGCGGTTCGGCGCCATTTCTCTGCTTTCTCATCGCCGGGTGAAACGATGGTATTGTGAGTCACAATCGGTTGGATTTTTGAGACTCCAAGCTCGACTGCTTTTTGTACGATCCAATCCATGTTTTTTCCTTTGGGGATGGCTTGAACAAGCGTAATTTGAGGAAGAGAATTCGGTTTCGATTGGGTAAGCTCTAGCATGAGATCGACCCGTTGTTTGGAAACGGAAAGCACTCGAGCTTCTGCAAAATTCCCAAGACCATCGAAGACCGTGATCGTTGCGCCGGTTTGGATGCGAAGCACTTGGGCGAGGTGCTTTGCTTCGTCGCCTTGAAGGAAAGGCGTTTCGGTCCAAGCGTTGGGAGGTAGATAAAAACGAGACATTAATAGGTGAATTCTTGCAGATCTACAATCATCAATCGTCATTCGTAAATCAAACCGAACGATCTGACGGATGATTGCTAGCTCTGTCTAAGCTCAGGTAGATTGACGATTGATGATTGTTGATATCGGATTTTTGATTTGTCTAAGACGGAGACCGAAGATCGCCGCTACAGCTTTAAAAACGTTTCTAACATCTGCTTGCCGTTCTCGGTGAGTATGGATTCGGGGTGGAACTGTACACCGTGGACGGGATAATCTTTGTGGCGCAGTCCCATGATTTCGTTTTCTGCAGTCCATGCGGTGATTTCAAGGCAATCAGGTAAAGTCTCGCGTTTGACGATAAGGGAGTGATAGCGAGTGGCTTCGAAAGGATTGGGTAAGCCAGCGAACACGCTGCTGCCATTGTGGTAAATGGGGGAAGTTTTGCCATGCATCAAACGATCCGCGCGGACAACTTCGCCTCCGTAGACTTGGCCAATCGATTGATGGCCAAGACATACACCAAGAATAGGAGTGCTGGGGCCTAGCTGGCGAATGAGTTCGAGAGAAATGCCTGCCTCGTTTGGTGTGCACGGGCCGGGTGAGATGCAAATTTTTTCGGGCGCGAGTTTTTTTACGTCATCCACCGTGATGACATCGTTTCGGAAAATTTTCATCTCAACGCCTAGTTCGCCGAAATATTGGACGAGATTGTAGGTGAAGGAATCGTAGTTATCGAGGATGAGTAACATGTGTTGAAAACTTATAACTTTAAATTTTAAACCTCAAGATAGAGGGTGCATTACGCCTTTAATGTTTTTGCTAGGGCGATGGCGCGGAGGAGGGCTTTGGATTTATTGACGGTCTCGTTATACTCGTAGGTCGGATCGGAATCGGCAACGACTCCCGCGCCAGCTTGGACGTGGGCTTTACCGTCCTTCAGGAGACAAGTGCGTAGGGTGATGCAGGAATCATGTGAACCATCGAACCCGAAGTAACCCACCGCTCCCGCATACGCACAGCGTTTGTTTTTTTCGAGCGAGTTGATGATCTGCATCGCGCGGATTTTGGGCGCACCGGAAACCGTTCCGGCAGGGAAAGTTGCACGCAGAACATCGTAGGCGGTATGTGATGGATCGAGCTCGCCAGTGACATTAGAAACGATGTGCATGACATGGCTGTAACGCTCGATGATCATAAAATCGTCGACTTTAACTTTACCATGTTTTGCGATACGACCCACATCGTTGCGAGCGAGATCAACCAACATGAGGTGTTCTGCACGTTCTTTAGGATCGTTTAAAAGTTCAGCTGCTAACGCATCATCTTCTTCCTGGGTTTTTCCTCTCCAACGTGTGCCGGCAATCGGGCGGATGTCGATGCGGCCATGGATGGAACGGACGTGTACTTCCGGTGAGGAACCGACGAGCGCGAAGTCGCCCATTTCTAACACAAACATGTAAGGTGATGGGTTAACGTGGCGGAGGGCGCGGTAGAGATCGACCGGGCATTGGTCGAAGTCAGTGGTGAAACGTTGGCTGGGGACGAATTGGAAGATATCTCCGGCTTTAATGAATTCTTTGCCATCGCGCACCATTTGTTCGTATTCGGCTTGCGTGGTGTTAGAAACAGCGGGTTCGTCAATGATTTTTACCAAACCATTCAGTGCGGGTACATGAAGTGGGCGGTCGAGGATTTCGATGATGGCCGCGATGCGTCCCGATGCTTCTGCATAAGCATCTGCGGGTGATGGATGTTCATCGAGAAATGCGTTTGCGATGATCTGCAAACGGCGCAGGCGGTGATCGAAAACTAGCAGAGTATCAGCGAGCATGAACAAGGCATCAGGAATGCCTAGGGAATCCGGTGGCGAATCGCCGAGAGTTGGTTCGAACTGACGCACCGCATCATAGGCGAGGTAGCCGACCATGCCGCCGGAAAAAGGAGGGAGAGCTGGATTGGAAACGGGGTGGAAGGGTTTCATCTCGCGCTCAAGTGCGGCGAGCACATCATCAGGTGCGGTGATCTTATGTGACTTGCTGCCTTCTGTGATGGTGATTTCTTTGCCGTAGGCCGTGAAAATCCGTTTTGGCCCAGATCCAATAATCGACCAGCGCCCACCCTTATCCGTGGCCTCCGCCGATTCTAGAAGGAAAGAATGCTTCGCATCGCGGATTTTCAGGTAAGCGGAGAGAGGAGTCTCGAAATCGGCCGCAAGCTGAGTATAGACTGGAACCACGTTTCCTTTTTTAGAAAACGATTCAAAGGCTTCCAGAGATGGCTCGACAAGATACAGACTCACGGGTGGGAGAATGAGACGAAAACGGGCCGGAGGTCAATGGTGAGCATTTGGGTTTAATTTGGGCAGTTGGGGTTTCTTTTTACCGCAGAGGCGCAGAGGTCGCAGAGGGACGCAGAGCCAGACTGATGAAGCCTTTACCCGTATAATGAATAATCATATAAAATTTAGACTATAATTTAAAAGCTCTGCGACCCTCTGCGACCTCTGCGCCTCCGCGTTGAAAGCAAACCCTTAACCCTACGATTTTCAGAGCCGACTTGCAAAAATCCTTTCCTAGGCTGAAGTTGGGGCGTGGCGATTGCATTGAATGATTTGAGGAAAAACCTGCCGGAAGGTGGGTTGTTTGGTGGCGGGAACTGGCAATGGTCGCCTGAGCCGCTGAAGCTGAGTGCAGCGGAGGCCAAGGAAATGATGGCTATGGGTCATCCACTGGCGAAATTCCAACAAGCCTGCGATATCCTTTATCGCCGCTCTGCGACAGGTAATATCGACTCGTGGTTGGCGGAGTTGTTAGATGAAGGTAAGCCCGATTGGCTGGCCGCGTTGCAACGTGCTCCCGGGATGGTGGATCAATTTCCCCGAGTGATCCGTCCTGATCTGATTCTAGCGAAAGGACATTTCGCCCTCTCCGAGCTCGATAGCGTGCCGGGCGGAATGGGGATTACTGCTTGGCTTTCCAAAACATATGCAGAGGCAGGTTACGAGGTGTTGGGTGGTGCGAATGGGATGATCGATGGATTTCGAAAGCTGATGCCTGAAGGTGGGGATATTTTGGTTTCGGACGAAGCGATGGATTATCGAGCCGAGATGACTTGGCTGGCAGAGCAGTTAGGTGCGGATTGGAAAGTTGAAAACGCCGAGGAATACGAAGAATGCGGAAAAGAGATGTATCGGTTTTTTGAATTGTTCGATTGGGAGTCGATGCCTTACGCACGAAATCTCGCGGAAAAATCGGCTAGAGGCGAAGCCAGTATAACACCGCCCTTTAAAGCTCATCTGGAGGACAAGCTCTGGCTCGCCTTGTTCTGGTCGCCAGCTCTGAAGAAAATCTGGGAACAAGCCCTGCGTGGAAACCATCTGCGCAGATTACGGGAATGGATTCCGTTCGGTTGGGTCATGGATCCAGAGCCTCTGCCGCCACATGCGGCGCTGCCGCGGCTCAACGCGCATTCATGGGCTGAGGTCGGAGAGTTTTCTCAAAAAGACCGTCAGCTGGTTTTAAAAATCAGTGGCTTTCACGAAACCGCCTGGGGTTCTCGTGGAGTGTTTATCGGGCATGATTTACCAGCCGCGGAGTGGCAAGAAAAAATTGGATACGCACTTTCACAATTCGGAGAGCAACCTTGGCTGATGCAAGAATTTCACGAAGGTAGACGCTTCATGCATCCAATATACACAGAGGACGGTGAAGTAAAAATGTTAGAGGTCAGAGCGAGGTTGTGTCCTTATTTCTTCACCGATAAGCAGGGCGAAACCACCTTTGGCGGATGCTTGGCGACTTTAGTCCCAGCAGATAAGAAAAAAATCCACGGCATGAGCGATGGTATCCTTGTGCCGTGTGTGGTGGGGGAGGTTTTCTAGTTCCTAGCTCCTTGTTCCTAGTTAGCAGAAAAATGCAGCGCGAAGCTCAACTAAGAACCAAGAACTCTTCCTACCTACTGCCATGCTCAATCGCATCGCAGATGGCGGGGAATATCTGGCGTTTTCTGGAAACGACACCCGGAGCTGAGTAGAGGGTGTCATCAATTCGGCTGAAAGGTAGAGAGGCGATGATTTTTTCCGGACCTACGGCCAGCACCATACTCTTAAGTAGCGCAACATCAGTCACGACAAGAACCGCAATGTTATAGCCTTTTTCGAACTGGAGATCACGTAGGGCTTTTTCTAACTCTTCGCGACGAGCCTTGAAGCCGTGAAGATCACGTTCTTCGACTTGAGAGACGCTGATGAACATGCCTTGTTCGTTGAATTCTTTGCGATCGGTGTGGATGATTTCCGCGGCGGTGCCGTTTGCTATGAGTGAACCAACCGCGAAAAACTCCTCGGCAAATTCTTTAGCATCGACTTTTGCGATTCCACTGAGCCAAGTCAGCATTTTTTTATCGAGCGCTGTGGTGGTTGGAGATGTTAGACACAAGGTATCGGAGACGATCCCGCCGCAGAGGCAGAGCGCGACTCCGGGTGCAGGGATTAGATCCCTGTGGAAAAATTTACGAGCGACTAGGGTACAGGTTGAGCCGACAGGTTCGTTGAGGTAACGAATCGGTTCGCGCGAAACAAGATCGCCGGATAAACGGTGGTGATCAATGACTTCGGTGATCGTCGCTTCTTCGATGCCGGTGACGGCTTGTGCGTATTCGTTGTGATCAACGAGGGCGAAGCGAAGTTTAGGTGGATCGACGAGGTCAGACTTGGCGATAACGCCTATCATTCCATCCGCACCCGCTTCCATGACAGGAAACAGGTCTTGATCAACAGAGACGAGCGCCTTGCGGATCTTGGAAACGGGTTCTTTGGCGTTTACTGAGATGAACTTGCTTTCCATCACGTGGCGGACCGTGCGTGAGCAGCGAATGAGAGTGCTCGCACTGGCGGTGTCCTGACGGCAACGCAGAACGACCGTGCCTTTGGAAATGGCGTAATCTTTGATTTCATTCGACACGGCATTTTGTCCAGTCACCAACAAAGCACGTGCACCCGACTCAATCGCAAGACGTTGGACGATGGGTCGGTCTCCGCAGATCACGAGGAAATTTCCGATATTGCCATCAGCAATCGCTTGATCGAGACGAATTTTGACCGTGTCTTGTGAAGACGCACCGACGAGAAGGATGAGATCTTCCTCTGCGTCTTGATCGCAAATCGTGGCACCAAGACTCTCTGCATCAAGAGTCTTGGCGAGGTTGTTGAGCGAGGCGTGAACGGTCCGGACGCTGATGCCCTCGGTATTCGCAGGAAGGAGAAGTTTGAGCAGGTTGATGTATTGTAGCATTCCAGCGACCGTGCCATCGTCATTGATGACAGGCACGCAACGGATTGATGCATCTAGCATCCGAGTATAGGCGACTAAGAAAGTATCGGAAGGGCGCACGGAAATGACCTTGCGTCTGCAGATCATGCCGGCAGTGGTACGCGCGTCAGTCAAAAGCTCAGGAGCTTCAAAGCCCGCTTTTTCTAAAACCCATTTGGTCCGTTGTGAAACATCGCCACATCGTGCCGCAATCGCATTGGGTTCATCACCACTGGCACGAAGCAACGCAGCGTGCCCGATTGCAGAACAAACCGCATCGGTATCGGGATTTTTGTGTCCAATGACGTAAAAGGGGAACATTCCAGTATCTTTTATATGTGCTTACAAAAGTGCAATCTTAAACTAGATGCAAGAGGTCAGAATCCAGAGACCAGATGGAAATTGAAAAAGCTACACTATCTCTGGTATCTGGCTTCTTGCCTCTGGCATCTAAATCTTCACATGCGTTCTGGGCAGCGGATGCCAAGGAGGCCTAAGCCTTGTTCTAGGATGGTGGAGGTGAGCTTGCAGAGGGCGAGTCGGCTGGATTTGAGGGGTTCCTCGGATTTCAAGACGGGGCATGCCTCGAAATAGGAGTGGAAAGCGCGGGCAAGCTCTAACAAGTAGTTAGCCAGCAGGTTGGGGCGGTAATCCTCGATCACCATGGGCAAAACCTCGCCAAAACGCGCAAGGAGACGGGCGAGGTGGATTTCCTCGGATTTTTCTAACTGGATAGCAACTTTGGTAGCATCGAATTCACCCTCTAGTTTCCGGAAAATGGAACGAATCCGGACACTCGAATACTGAAGATAAGGCGCGGTATCCCCTTGGAGAGCCAGCATCCGATCCCATGCAAACACGTAATCAGTAAGCCGATTCTGGGAAAGTTCAGCAAATTTAACCGCGCCGATCCCCACGATTTCGGCGACCTCTTCGGCTTCTTTGCCTTGGAGTTCTGGGTTCTTTTCGGCGATGGCTGCTGCGGCGCGTTCGACCGCTTCTTCGAGCACATCGGTCAGGCCGACGCTATCTCCGGAGCGGGTTTTCATGAGTTTTCTGTCCTCACCGAGAATGGAACCGAAGGAGATGTGGCGGAAATCGCCGGTTTTTCCCCAGCGTTGTGCGGCTTCAAAAAGCTGACGGAAATGGAGTTGTTGCGGGACTCCGACGACATACCAAACCTGATCGGCATTCCAGGTATCGATGCGGTATTGGATAGTGGCGAGGTCGGTGGTGGCGTAGAGAAATCCGCCATCGGCCTTGCGGATAATGGCAGGGTTATCAGTCCAGCCGTCCTCCCGGTAGACTTTGAACGGGTCTTGGCTGGGGTCTTTGGTTTCGTCGGAAAAAATGCAGACCGCGCCATTGCTTTCACGGGCGAGACCTTTTTCGAGAAACTCATCCACCAAGCCCGCGAGCATGTCGTTGTAGAAACTTTCGCCCAGCCAGTGATCGAATTTTACATCCAAGCGATCGTAAATTTTCTGAAGCCCGAATTTTGAAACATCGATGCATTGTTGCCAGATGGCGAGGTTTTCGGGATCTCCGGCTTGAAGTTTCACCAGTTCGTTTTTGCAGGTTTCCAGAACCGCAGGATCGTCTTTGGTGGCGGAGTTCACTTCGCGATACACACGGACGAGTTCTTTGATCGGATCTTGTGCGAGCGCCTCGTGATTCAAGCGGGTTTTCCAACCATGCAGAATCATCCCGAACTGAGTGCCCCAATCACCGATATGGTTGTCGGCTATGACCTCAAAACCCAGGTAACGTGCGATGCGGACAAGAGAATCGCCAATAATCGTCGAGCGGATATGCCCGACGTGCATGGGCTTGGCGACATTGGGTGCGGAGAAATCCACCACGATGCGTTTGCCTTTTCCAATCTCAGGCGTGCCAAGACGGGGATCCTTCAGCAAACTTTCCGCATGGGCCGCGTAGGCTTCTGGGAGGATGGTGAAATTGATGAAACCCGGGCCATCGATTTTTGCCGTGGCTAGCCCATTGATATCGACCGCAGCGAGGATTTGCTCAGCAAGAGCACGCGGATTGGTCTTCATCCGCTTCGCTAGAACCATCGCGGA
>Ga0315899_10007705_pt1 | contig 11570 bp, 11 predicted proteins | sample LakEriMetagenome_2_FD_203518 | JGI IMG/M metagenome (GOLD analysis project Ga0315899, IMG submission 203518) | Freshwater fungal communities from buoy surface, Lake Erie, Ohio, United States - Buoy 4 MA112 | ecosystem: Environmental > Aquatic > Freshwater > Lake | place: USA: Lake Erie, Ohio... | reverse complement strand
CCCTTGTATTCGATATGGCGGGATCAGCCTCCATTGCAAGCCGCACGCTTGATCTCTCCATCCGCGCCTCGCAGACGGGGCGCGAAAATGTCGAGCAAGGCCCCCAGCTGCAACTGGGATTAAGTGGCAATTGGGATGAGCCGAATTTGCAGATTGATGCACGCAGCCTCATCCGCCGCTCGCAAGCAGCTCAACCCTTGCTGCGCAAAGACGCACCGCAGACTAACGAGGCGCCGTAATCCTGCGCTGACGCTGCACCCAAAGCGACAAGACCAAAACGACGGCCACAAAACCAATCATCAAGGCTGAAATCGCATTGATCTGCGGCGTCACACCAAGACGCATCTGGCTATAAATGCGCATCGGCAAAGTGGTGGAGCCAGGCCCGGATGTGAAGCTTGCAATGACAAAGTCATCAAGCGAGAGCGTAAAGGCCAGAGCATAGCCGGCAAGAATGGATGGCAGTGCCAGCGGCAGCGTCACATTCGTTAAAGCCTTGAAGGGTGTTGCGCCCAAATCCATCGCAGCTTCTTCCAGCGAGCGATCCAAGGTCATGAGCCGTGCATGAACCAGCACGCAGACAAAGCACATGCCAATCGTGGCATGTGCGATGGTGATCGTCCAAAAGCCGCGCGGCAGATCAATCGCAACAAACAACAGGAGCAGCGACAGGCCGGTGATAACTTCCGGCATGACGAGCGGCGCATAGATCATGGAAGAAAAGGCCAGCCGCCCGCCAAACGCGCCGAAACGGGCAAGGGCAAGCGCGGCTGACGTTCCAAGGACAGTCGCCAAAGCCGCGGAGACCAGCGCCACGCGCAGGCTCATCACCACGCTGTCGATGAGCTGCTCATTTTGCATCAGCTCACCATACCAGCGCGTCGAGAACCCGCCCCAGACTGTGACAAGCTTTGAATCGTTGAAACTGTAAAGAACAACGAGTCCAATCGGCACATAGAGAAAGGCGAAGCCGAAGAGCAAGACGCAGAGGCGCAGAAGCGTGGGCTGTCTCATCAGCGCGCCTCCCCCTTCATCTGGCTACGCTCATAAAGAGCCATCGGCAGAAGCAACAAGAGCAAGAGCACGACTGCAACCGCTGAGGCGACCGGCCAATCGCGATTATCGAAAAATTCGACCCAGAGGCTCTTGCCAATCATCAGCGTATTGGAGCCGCCCAGCAAATCGGGGATCACAAATTCACCGATGGAAGGAATAAAGACCAGCAAGCAACCAGCCACAATCCCCGCACGCGACAGGGGAACCGTAATGCGCCAGAAGATGGCGGAAGGCTTTGCGCCAAGATCTGCCGCCGCTTCGCGCAATTCGCGCGGCTGGCGCTCAATGGCATTGTAGAGGGGCAGGATCATGAAGGGCAGATAAGAATAAGTGAGGCCGATCAGCACCGCCCAGTCCGTCGCAAAAATTTGCAACGGTTCGGAAATAAGCCCAAGCTTCATCAAAGCAAGATTGAGCAGACCCTCATCTTTCAAAATTGCGATCCATGCATAGACGCGGATCAGAAAGCTCGTCCAGAAAGGCGCAATCGCCAGCATCAGCAAAGCAGGCCGCGATGCTTCTGGCGCGCGTGCAATGGCATAAGCAAGCGGATAGCCAATCAGCAACGTCAGCAAAGTGGCAAGCACACCAAGGCGCAGGGAGGAGAGATAGGCGTCAAGATAAAGACTGTCCCCCCACAGCATTTCATAGCTCGACAGGCTGAACATGCCGAGCTTTTCAAAAAGGCCCATCCATCCATCTGCAAAAGACAGAACCGGCTCATAAGGCGGCTGCGACAGGGCCGCCTGTGAGAAGGAGATCTTGACCACGATGAGGAAGGGCACGAGGAAAAATAGCGTCAGCCATAGAAATGGCACGCGAAGCACAAGGCGCTCTGCCCATGTGCGCTTGTCTCTCATGGTTCAAGCACCCGCGCACGCTGAGGTGCAAAGCTGACATGAACAGTGCTGCCCATGGTTGGGACGGGGGCAACCTCCGCCCCAAAACGGGCGAGCCGCAACACTTCACCTGTTGAACGTTGCAGGCGGATCATCTGCATATCGCCGCGATAGGCACTATCAAGGACACGTGCAACGAGGCCTTGCGCACCCAGCTGCATATGCTCAGGCCGCACAACCAGCATGACCTTGGAGCCGGTCGGCGCAACCCCCGCTGCTTTCACCTCATCACCACCGGCAAGTCTCAGCGAAATGAGGCCATCGGCACTCGCCACCACCTCGCCTTCGAGCATATTCACATCACCGATGAAGCCTGCGACGAAACGTGTAGCGGGTTCTTCATAGATGACGCGTGGTGAGCCAATCTGTTCAATGCGCCCTGCCCGCATGACAGCGATACGCTGCGCCATGACCATGGCCTCATCCTGATCATGTGTCACCAGCACGAAGCCCGTACCCAGCTCACGTTGTACACGCATCAATTCAAACTGCGTCTCTTCCCGCAATTTGCGATCGAGCGCACCAAGCGGCTCATCAAGCAGCACGAGTTTGGGTCTGCGCGCCAAAGCACGCGCAAGAGCAACACGCTGGCGCTGTCCGCCTGACAGCTGATCGGGCTTGCGAGCCTCAAACCCTTTGAGCTGCACCAGTTGCAATAGCTCATCCATACGCGCACGGATCTTGTCAGCACGCAAACCCTGCTGAACAAGCCCAAAGGCAATATTTTTCTCCACACTCATATGTGGAAAGAGAGCGTAAGACTGGAACATCATATTGACCGGGCGCTGATGCGGCGGCACCTGCGCCATATCTTGCCCGTCAATCAGGATGCGCCCTTCATCTGCGGTTTCAAATCCTGCAATGAGACGCATCAATGTCGTCTTGCCGCAGCCGGAAGGGCCGAGCAATGCGAAGAACTCGCCGGCTTCCATCTCCAACGACAAATGATCGACCGCCACCACGCTGCCATAGCGCTTGGTCACGCCGTCAAGTGTGATGAGAGGCTGGTGGCTCATGTCTTGCTGCGGATTGCTGCCGTGAGCGTATTCTTCATCAACAAAGCGATGGTCATGGGGCCAACACCGCCCGGCACGGGAGTGATCGCAGCTGCGCGCGCAGCAGCCGTTGCATAAGCGACATCCCCCACGAGTTTCGACTTCGGCTTGCCATTGGCATCGACGCCCTCACCCGCAACGCGATTGATTCCAACATCAATCACAATCGCATCCTTGCGCACCCACTCACCGGGGATCATCTCTGGCCGCCCGACGGCTGCAACGAGGATTTGCGCACGGCCCACCACTTCGCGCAAATCATGCGTGCGCGAATGGGCGATGGTGACAGTGCAATTCTTTGACAGCAGCAATTGTGCCATCGGCTTGCCGACAATGTTGGAGCGTCCCACCACGACCGCTTCACGGCCTGCGAGATCGAGCCCCAGCGCCTTGGCTGCGCGCTCGATCAGAATGAGGGAGCCCGCAGGGGTGCAAGGCACCAGCGCCCGGTCAATGTCACCAATCGCGAGCAAGCCCGCATTCACAGGATGGAAGCCATCGACATCCTTTGAGGGTGAAATCGTCTCAAGCACCAATGTCGCGTCGATATGCTTTGGCAGAGGCAGCTGCACCAGAATGCCGTGAATGGCAGGGTCACGGTTGAGCTGCTCGACGAGTGCAATCAAGTCAGCCTGCGACGTGGTTGCGGGTAGAGTATGCTGCACGGAGTGGAACCCGCAGCTCTCGGCTGCCTTGCCTTTCGATTTCACATAGACCTGACTGGCGGGATCTTCCCCCACCAGCACGACCGCAAGGCCGGGCTTGAGGCCAAGCGCCTTCACATGGGCGGCAACCTCTGCCAGCACGCTCTGCGAGACCAGCTTGCCATCAATGACAAGACCGCAACCGGGCGCAGCCGCGCGCAGGCCGAGGCTTTCAATTTCATTGGCAGCAAGGGTCATGATGGCAGCTCCTGTTTCCTGCCTTTTGGCAGAGCCGGGCAGCGCGCACAAGAACGCGCCTCAGCCTGTGAACACATAGCGCGCCAGATGGCGCCGCGAGGCACCCGGCGCCAGCAGGATCATGCCGGGCTTTGCGACAAGCTCGCCTGAAAAGCCGACGGGATCGCCAAAACCTGTCCAGCTTTCGAGGCATAAAAAGGGGGCGCCCGGCCTCGACCAGAGGACCCAATGGGGGAAGCCCTGAGTCTCAATCCTGAGCTGCCCCTCAGGCCCCTCAAACACCAGTCCCGCGCTTCGCGCATCAAGAAAGCAAAGCGCTTCGCGGGCGAAGAGATCCCCGCCTAGCTGTAACAGCCGCCCCTCAAGCGGCACTAGCCGCTGCTCCTGAGAAAACAGACCGCCCGGCGCAATGACCGGAACCTCGGCCCGCTCCGCCTTGTCGAAGACGAGACGGCAGCTTTCAGCTTCCCCCAACAAGCGGAAACCCGGGTGCAAGCCAAAGGCATAAGGCATGACGCCGTCGCCGCGATTGGTGATGACGGCTGCGACTTCGAGCGCGTCAGCAGAAAGCCGATAGCTCACCTCAAGCAGAAAGGGGAAAGGATAGAGAGCGCGCGACGTCGGATTGTCGCAGACCCGCAACGTCACATGGTCGGCATCCCGCGCGCCAACCACAAAGCGCTCACTAGATGCAAAGCCATGCAGACCGAGCGGATAGGATGTGCCCGCCACACGAATCCCATCGCATGTCCAGCCGCACACCGGGAAGAGCAGCGGCGCGATGCGATCCCAGACTGCCGCATCCGCCTTCCACAACATCTCGCGTCCCGCGCAATGCCAGCGCAGACATTCGCCCCCCTCAGGCGATATAGAGGCGATACTCGCCCCGCTACGTAACTCGATCAGATCCATCCGTGTGGAGTAACGCAGGTATGACCGGAGTCAAGCAAGGCGGCTAAGCGCGGTGATGATCGAGATAGGCTTCAACCGCGCTGGCAAGATCTTGACCGCCATGCAAGCCAAGTTTGGTGCGGCGCCATAGAATGTCATCACTTGATTGGGCCCATTCATAATGCATGAGATAATCGACTTCGCGTTGGTAGAGACCCGCGCCAAAATGTTCGCCCAAAGAAGCGATGTTCGCGATGCCTTGCAATAGACGATGTGTCCGCGTGCCATAAGCGCGCGCATAGCGATGCAACAGAGCCGCTGGCAGATATGGATATTGTCGTTGCAGACTTGCAGCAAAATTCTCGAAGCTCCCGTTGATATCGCCACCGGGCAAGGGCGATGTGCCCGTCCAGCGAGTGCCCGGCATTTTGCACCAAGACGCTAGCTGGTCCAAAGCCTGCTCAGCAAGGCGCCGATAGGTCGTGATCTTCCCGCCATAGATATTGAGGATCGGCGCGCGCCCCTGATCGCTTTGCAGATCGAAGACATAATCGCGCGTGACCTTGGATGCATCAGCTCCATCGTCATCATCAAAGAGCGGTCGCACGCCAGAAAATTCCCACAAAATATCGGCTGGCGTGATCATGTGCGCCATAAAGCGGCTCGCACTTTCACACAGATAGAGGCGCTCCTCCTGCGAAATGCAAGCTGTCCCCGCATCACCCTGATGCGAGATATCTGTCGTCCCGATCAGCGAATAGTCACCTTCATAAGGAATGACGAAGATGATTCTCTTGTCGGGATTTTGCAGGATGAAGGCATGTTTGCCCTGATGCAGAGCCGGCACGACAATATGGCTGCCCTTGACCAGCCGGATGCGTGCCTGTCTTGAGACGCCCGACATTTGCCCCATCACCTCACGCACCCACGGCCCGGCCGCATTCACCACCATATGCGCGCTGTGCTGCTCCAATGTCCCATCCTGTTTCTCGGTAACGATATGCCAAACATTGTCCACCCGTTTCGCGGACTGAAACTTCGTGCGCGTCTTAATCACTGCGCCACGCTCATGCGCATCAACTGCATTGAGGACCACAAGCCGCGCGTCATCAACCCAACAATCGGCATAGGAGAAACCGGTTACAACACCGCTCTTCAGCCCCTCTCCTTCCGCTGCACGCGAAAGATCAAGCTGCCGCGAGGTAGGAAGCGTGACACGGCTGGCAAGATGATCATAAAGAAACAGCCCGGCCCTGATAATCCATGCCGGTCGAATGTCACGGTCGTGCGGTAGAACAAAGGTCAGAGGCCAGATGATATGGGGCGCAATCTTGAGAAGCGTTTCGCGCTCTCCCAAGGCTTCCCGCACCAGACGGAACTCATAATGTTCAAGATAGCGCAGGCCACCATGGATGAACTTACTTGAAGCTGACGATGTTTTGCTGCCAAGATCATCCATCTCGACCAGCATCACCTTTAGCCCGCGCCCTGCAGCATCACGCGCAATGCCAACACCATTGATGCCGCCACCGATGATGAAAAGGTCAAAGGCCTCTGACATAGACCCGCCCCTTTTTCTGCAGAATATGACGAACGAGTTCGGCAAAACCGTGCCCGCTTTCACCGTCGGTGATAAAGCGGGGCATATAATGCATCATGCTTTCATAGCGCCGCACATTAGCGACACCGACTGTCAGTGCAAAATGGGCAAACATAGGACTGTCATTGGGCGAGTCGCCTGCAAATAAAATGGCGCGCTGCATCTCGCCATCTGCCATGTCCAATTCGCGCTTGAGAAAGAGCCTCGTCGTTGTCAGTTTGTCATGATCGCCAAACCAGCCATTCACATGAATGGAGCTGACTTTTGCTTGCGCTCCAGCGGCATGAAACAGATCGGTGATCCGGGTAATCGCCTCAGGCGGCAAAGGTGGAACATCTTCGCAAAAATCGACCGCAAGGTCCGCGACACGGAAATCCTGATCTGAGGCAAGCGCACAACCCGGCACGTCAGCGAGGATTTTTTTGGCAAGCGTGTCGAGACGCGCGCGATTGATGCGCCGCTGCTCATCGCTCAGAACATGATGAACCTTCATCCGGCAACGGCTGTGATCATAACGCATATAAAAGGCGCCATTCTCACCCACCACGCCATCCACCGGCCAAAGGCGAGCGATCAAGTCACACCAACCCGCGGGACGTCCTGTAATGGGGATGACACGCAGACCGGCTTGCTGCAAAGATTCAAGCGCCGCGTAGACATGCGCGCTCAAACGGCCATGGGTCGTAATCGTGTCATCAATGTCGGTGAGGATACAGGTGACGCCCGACAGCATCTCCTGCGACAGCCCGCAAATCGACTGCATGGATTTAAACATGATTGAGCCAAAAACTACAGAAATGATTGTTGCAAAGATGCACACAAAAATGTGGAGCGTCAAGCAGATTTGTACCAATGCGAATAGCCGTCACAAGCGAGAAAACTTACTTGCTATTCAGCTACATAGACATCGACATCCGCTTGCGCAACGGATTTGGCGAGATGTTGCGGGAGGTTGGAATTGACAACAAGCCCGCTCAAATCTTCCCATTGGCACACACGTTCCAGATAACGCTTGTCGAACTTGCCCGAATCCGCAAGCAAGATTGTCTTGGAGGCGCGCTCGATCATGGTGCGCTTGACCCAGCAGGCATCTGGCTCTGCATCGCTTGGACCATCACGCATCAATCCACTCGCGCCGATATAGGCAGCATCTACATGAAAGCGGGAGAGAAAGGCGATGGTTTCAGGCCCATAAACCCCGCGCTCCCGTGGCGAAAACTCACCCGGACACATGACCAATCGCAACCCGGTCTGCGCCCCCAGAGCATTCAACACGCCGAGCGAATTGGTGATGACCGTGAGGGACTTTCCCGAATGGGCGAACGCTTGCGCGAAGAAGGTTGTTGTCGAACCTGAGTCGATCATCAATACATCATTGTTGCGAACAAGGGCTGCGGCACGGGCCGCAATCCGGCGACGTTCTTCAACAGCCACGGCAGCTCGTTCGTCAAAGACAGGCTGCAGGCCCACATGCCGACCGGTCGCACCGCCATAGGTGCGATTGATCAGGCGCTGCTCGGTCAGCTCTTCGATATCCCGCCGAATTGTTTCTGAAGAGACACCAAACATGCGCGCTAGAATGGAGGTGCGGATCGCTGCATTTGCGCTAAGTTCTGCAACAATGGCGCGCTGGCGCGCTTCTTTCTTGGAAATGGACTGTCCGTCAGGCCGGGCCATCAAATCACCTCATGGAACGAGGAGCATGATGGCCGCCTTCCCGGCAGCTGTCGAGAGCGGCCTAACCCCTGCCCTGTACCATGGAGATTTCAGCCAGCAAGGACTCCATCAAGGTCATTGCGCGGCGAATCTGGGTCTCATCCACGAGACGCCCGTCAACCACGGTCTTTTGCGTATTTCCAATCGACACTTCACGACCCGGCGCGAGGCGCGACAGGGTGGACAGGAACATCTTGTGCAAATCAGCCTGCGCGCGCGCTCCGCCCAGCGGGCTTTCCGATGTGGTGATGATCGCAACGCCCTTATTGACGAGGACTGAGGCATAACCCGGCCGCGACACCCAATCTATGGCATTTTTGATGACGCCCGACATGCCGTGATTATATTCAGGCGACACAATCACCATGCCATCACAATCAATGATGGCATGGCGCAGGGCCACGACGCTTGCGGGCAGGCTACTTTCCCGATCCTGATTGTAAATCGGGATGTCTGCGAGATCATATATTTGCAGGCTGACATGAGCAGGCGCTTTCTCAGCCAGTGTCTGCAAGATCGCCTTCGACACGGATGCGCGGCGGATACTGCCGGCCAGTCCCAGAAGCTTGAACATAATCCCTCCCCGATTTCCCTGACCTATAGGGGCTTAGCCCCAGCTGGTCCAGACAGTTGCAGGCCCGGCCCGCTCCCGGCTAATCTGGCTGCAAATCGGGAGGACAAAATGAAACTCTTCAAACTGGTGCTGGCTTTGGGAGCATCCCTCAGCCTGAGCCCTGCACAGGCTTCGGACCCTGACTGGATGATGCCAGACATTCTGGCCGCTGCCAAAGCTGAGGGCAGCGTCACCATCTATTCATCCGTGAATGAAGGCGAAGCCCTGCCGCAATGGCGTATTTTCGAACAGGCGACTGGGATCAAGGTGAATTATGTGCGCGCATCGGATGCGCAGCTGAATGGACGCATTGCAGTTGAGCATCGCGCCCAGCAAGCCTCATGGGATCTAATTGTCAGCTCTGCTGTCAGTCAGCTCAATCAGGATGTACTCATCCAATATGATGTGCCCCAGACCGCGACACTGATCGAGGCTGCCAAGGACAAAAACCGGCGCTGGTATGCGGTGAGCGCCTATTACAACACGCCGGCTTACAACACGAAGCTCGTCAACAAAGCCGATCTGCCAAAATCCTATGAGGAATTGGCCAAAGCCAAACAATGGCGCGGTAAGATTGCCATCGACACCAATGATGGCAAATGGCTCGCAGGCATGTTCCGTCATTTCGGGGAAGATCGCGCGCGCAAAATGATGCTGGAGCTGGTTGAAAATCTGCGCCCCACCATCGTGGACGGGCATCTGGCTCTCGCGCGCAATGTGGGAGCGGGTGAATATGCGCTGGCCTTGTCCAATTACACCGCGCTCACCCATAATGTGCAGCTGAATGGCGCGCCGACCGACACATTTGTACTCGATCCGGTTGTGGTCTTTATGCATCAACTTGGCATCAGCGCACGCGCGCCCCATCCCAAGGCAGCACTGCTGGCAGCAAATTTCGCATTCAGCCAGCAGTCCCAAGCTTTCGGCGCGCGCAGTGGCCGCACGCCTGTGCGCCCCGATGTCGAACCCAATCCGCCGGACGCCATCTCCCGGATGCAAGGGCGAACCATCGTGCCCGTCGTCTTCACACCTGAAGATGAGCGGAAGTGGAAGAGGACTTTCGACGAGATCTTCAAGCCGCGCTAGACGGCACTCAAGGGGGGGACACCAATGGGGGACATCACGCGCAGAACCGCGATGGTGGGGCTTGCTGCTATCGCAGCCATTCCCGCAACTGCTCAAGCACCACCGAGCTGGATCGTACCGGACTGGCTTGCTGCAGCGAAAGCAGAGGGCGGGCTCACCGTCTATTCATCGCAAAATGAACAGGAGGGCCTGCCGCTCTGGAAATTGTTTGAAGCCGCGACAGGCATTCCTGTGTCCTATGTGCGCGCATCTGATGTGCAGCTCTTGTCACGCATCGCAATCGAAGGCCGTGCGCGCCAACGTTCCTGGGACATTCTCGTCAGTACGGCAGCCTCCAAAGTCCAGCCGGAGCAGGCCGCGCAAGTTGATCTTCCTTTGGCAAAACATCTCATGCCGAGCGCCGCTGCAGCGGACCGGCGCTGGCATGGCGTCTATGCCCATTATAATGCGCCAGCCTATCACACCAAATCAGTCTCGCCGGCCGATCTGCCCAAAAGCTATGAAGACTTCGCAACACGCAAGGATCTGCGTGGACGTGTGGCGATTGATGTCGCTGATCGGGAATGGCTCTATGCCCTGTTCCAGCATTATGGCGAAGCCCGCGCCGACAAACTCGTACGCGACATGATCGAAAATCTCCAACCAATCATTGTGGACGGGCATTTGCAGCTCGCACGCGCTGTTTCTTCCGGCGAATATCTCTACGCGCTGAGTAATTATGTGTCGCTGACGCTCAACCAAAAACTGGCTGGCGGGGCGACCGATTATCTTGGACTTGATCCGGTAACAATCTTCTTCGGCTCAGTCGCCGTGAGTTCCCAAGCGCCCCACCCCATGACCGCAAGACTTGCGGCCAATTTTCTACTGAGTATCGAGGCCCAGCAGCACAATACGAAAGCAGGCCGCATCCCTGTACGCGCAGATGTAACACCCAATCCCCCTGATGCGGTGACGCGATTGGGGGAACGTAAATTCATACCTGCCTCCTTCAATGTGGATGATGAGCGGAAATGGCAAAAGACATTTCAGGATTATTTCCGCCGCAAGTGATGACCAATGGATGATGCGATGATCAATGTGCGCCGACTGGGCCATGCAACACTCACCACGCCTGATCTCGACCGGGCCATCGAATATTACAACGAGGTGCTTGGATTGAATGTTGTGGCGCGTGATCGCAACAGTGCTGTTCTGGCGACCAAAGTTGGGCTCGAAGCTATCGCGTTACAACGGGGAGAAATTGCTGAATTGCAGCGCCTCTCCTTTCAGGTCGCACCGGGGACAGATCTCAAGGATTGCATCAAGGCGCTGAGCTCGCATGGCATCACCGCCCAGATGCGTAGCGAAATCAGCCCCGGCGTCAAACAGGCCATCAGCTTCAAGGACAATAAGGGCACGGACATCGACATTTATGCCGAATATGAATTCGCGCCCGACAAGGAAAAACCGATCGGCATCATGCCGCTCAAGCTCGGCCATGTCGCCTATCGCTGTCTCGATATCAAGCCAGTGATGAAATTCTATATGGAAGTGCTCGGCTTCCGCCTGTCCGATATTCGCGGCGATTTCTTTTGCTTCCTGCGCTGCAATTCAGACCACCATGCCATCAACTTCGTGAATGATCCCAAGCCGCAGCTCCACCACGTTGCTTTTGAGGTGAAGGATTGGCCAGAAATCCACCGCGCTTGTGATTATCTCGCCAAGAACAAGCTGCTTCTCGTCTGGGGGCCAGGCCGCCACATCATCGGACAC
>Ga0315899_10007702_pt1 | contig 11571 bp, 12 predicted proteins | sample LakEriMetagenome_2_FD_203518 | JGI IMG/M metagenome (GOLD analysis project Ga0315899, IMG submission 203518) | Freshwater fungal communities from buoy surface, Lake Erie, Ohio, United States - Buoy 4 MA112 | ecosystem: Environmental > Aquatic > Freshwater > Lake | place: USA: Lake Erie, Ohio... | reverse complement strand
TAGAACCTGGCATGCGAGTGCGCCACCCGACCGAGGCAGATTGGGGCCTGGGCCAGGTTCAATCTGTGGTGGGGGAACGCGTCACGGTCAATTTCGAGCATGCCGGCAAGGTATTGATCAATGCCCGCCTGATTGACCTGATTATCGAGGCTCCACCCGCAAGATGACCGATATCTTCAACGCTGCCCTGCCGGTGCTGACCGATTGGCGGCTGCTGGGCGCAGCGCTCGCCACCGCCATTGCTGGCCTCATGCGCGGCTATGCCGGCTTTGGCACCGCGGTGATCCTGGCGCCGATCTATTCCGTGCTCTGGGGCCCCAAGGCCGGGGTGCCGGTGATGCTGCTGATGGAACTTATCGTCTCCATCCAATTGCTCCCCAGCGCCTTCAAGGACGCGGATCGGCGCGTGATACTGCCCATTGGCGGCACAGCGGCGCTGATGACGCCGCTTGGCGCCTATGTCCTGATCACCGCGGATGGAGAGGTACTGCGCCGCGCCATCGGCGCCTTTGTGCTGGTCTTTGGCGGGCTGTTGCTGTCGGGCTGGCGCTACAACGGGTCCCGACCCCTGCCGCTGAATATGGCCGTGGGGGCGGTTTCAGGCCTGCTCAAGGGCTCCACGGGCATGTCCGGGCCGCCGGTCATTCTTTATCTGCTGGCGGGGCCGGAAGCGGCCAAGACGCATCGGGCCAATCTGATCCTGTTTTTTTCGGTGATTTCGGTGATTTCCGTCTTCCCGCCCCTTTTTCTAGGGCTGATTGACCTATCCGTGCTGATCCGCACTGCGGTGCTGCTGCCCATTATGGTGCTTTGCGTGCCCATTGGGGCGCGGCTTTTCCATGTGGTGCCGCAAAGCTGGTATCGGCCTTTTGCGCTGATTGTGCTGATTGGGGCGGGGTCCATCGCGCTACTTGTATGAATAAAGGGTCTTGCACCGGGACCCGCTTCGCCCCCAAATCCTGCCTATGAATGCTGTCGCTCCGCAATCCGCGCCTCTCATGGACCCTTTCGGGCGCCACGTGTCCTATTTGCGCGTCTCGGTGACGGATCGCTGCGACCTGCGCTGCGTCTATTGCATGGCGGAAGACATGACCTTCCTGCCCAAGGCGGAAATCCTGACGCTTGAGGAATTGGAACGCCTTTCCGCTGCCTTCATCGCGACCGGTGTGGACAAGATCAGGCTGACGGGCGGCGAGCCCCTGGTGCGCAAGAATGTGATGTCGCTCATCCGCGGCCTTGGTCAGCGGATTGGTCCTGGTGGCTTGCGCGAACTGACACTCACCACCAATGGCACGCAATTGGTGCGCTATGCGGATGAGCTTTTCTCGGCTGGCGTTCGGCGCATCAATGTCTCGCTTGATACCTTGGATGCGGATGCCTTCGCGGCCGTCACGCGCTGGGGCAAGATTGAACAGACTTTGGATGGCATTTTCGCCGCCAAGGCCGCCGGGCTTGCCATCAAGATCAATGCTGTCGCGCTGAAGGGCGTGAATGAGCATGAATATGACCGCATGATCGCCTGGTGCGGTGAACACGGCTTTGATCTTTGCCTGATTGAAACCATGCCGATGGGCGATATCACCGGCGATCGCACGGATCAGTATTTGCCCTTGTCGCTGGTGCGGTCTCGGCTTAAGCAAAACTGGACGCTGGAAGATACGGATTATAGCACAGGCGGCCCGGCGCGCTATATGCGGGTGAAGGAAACCGGCCAGCGGATCGGCTTCATCACGCCGATGACGCATAATTTCTGCGAAAGCTGCAATCGCGTGCGGCTGACCTGCACGGGCACGCTGTATATGTGCCTCGGTCAGGATGATGCGGCGGAATTCCGCGCCATGCTCCGCGACCCTGGCGTGGATGACGCGGCGCTTTTGCAAGCGATCCATGACGCCATTGCCCGCAAGCCCAAGGGCCATGATTTCGTGATTGACCGCAGGCATAACCGCCCCGCCGTCGCCCGGCACATGAGCGTCACCGGTGGCTGAGGCGCTGCAAGCCATCATTGCCGCCCTTACGTTGCCGGGGCTGCCTGGCTGGACCGGGCTGATCCTGGCGTTGCTGCTGGGGCTTCTGGTGCTGGCCTTCCTTGGCATGCCCTTCGCCGTTTATGGCGTGAAATCGCGGCTGGAAGCACTGGAACTACAATTGGCGGAACTCCGCGCTGAATTGCGCCGCACCGGGCCTGCCGCCGCCCCGCGCGCCCCGGTGGAGCAGGATTGGGAAGAACCCGCAGGCTTTACCCGGCGCGAAGCAGAAGTTGGCCCGCGGCTGAACCCGCCCGTGCCGCCGCCCCCCGCCTATAGCCCGCCATCTTTACGCGAACGCCGCGCCGAACCGAAGCTGGATTGGCGCCCACCCCGCGCCTGAATACGCGCCCCCTTGCGGGCAAGCCCCTGCCCCGGCTTGATGGGGGCGTCACATGGTTAGGAGCAAGCGGATGCGCGTCAGCGTGATCCAGATGAACCAGGGCAGCGACAAGGCCGCCAATCTGGCGCAGGCCGAAGCGCTGATCGAAGCCGCGATTGCCGCTGATCGGCCCGGCTTGGTCAGCCTGCCGGAAACCTGGACCAATCTGGGCGGTGGGCGAGACGCCCGCATGGCCGCCGCCGAAGTGCTGCCCTCACCGGGGGGCGAAGGCGGCCCGGCTTACGAAATGATGCGCGGCCTGGCGCGCCGGCACGGCATTACGGTGCATGGTGGTTCGATCATCGAAAATGGTGGCGAGAAGCTGTTCAACACCACGCTGGTTTTCGGCCCGGATGGGGCAGAGATTGCGCGCTATCGCAAGATCCATCTGTTCGACATCACCGCCCCCGATGGTACGGGCTATCGTGAGAGCGCGCTTTATGGCGGCGGGCGCGATCTGGCGCTGTTTGATGCGGGCGGCATCCGCTTTGCCTGCACCATTTGCTACGATATCCGCTTTCCGGAATTGTATTTGGCACTGCGCCGAATGGGCGCCGAGTCCATTCTGGTGCCATCCAATTTCACCCTGCAAACCGGCAAGGATCATTGGGAAGCGCTGCTGCGCGCGCGCGCGATTGATACGCAATGCTGGATCATCGCCGCCGCTTCCTTCGGCCAATATGAAGAACGTGGCGCGCAACGCAGTGTCTATGGCCATTCACTGATCGCGGACCCCTGGGGCCATGTGGTTGCCAAGGCAAGCGACGGCAAAGGCCATGCGACGGCACGCATTGACCAGGCGCTGACCGCGCGTGTGCGCCGCGACATGCCGCTGCTGGAACACCGTGCCGCTGCTCAGGGTTGGCAGCGCGCATGAACGCCTTCGCGCCCCGCCGCGTTGCCATCCTGGCCGGGCAAAGCGCCGAGGCACAAAAGGCCCGCGCCGCGCTGGTGGCGCGTTATGGCAGTGCCACGGAAGAAGATGCGGAAGTGGTGGTGGCGCTTGGTGGCGATGGCTTCATGCTGGAAACACTGCATCGCTTCCTGCGCCGCGGCCTGCCAGTTTATGGCATGAACAGGGGCAGCGTCGGCTTTCTGATGAATGATTATCGGGAAGATGATCTGCCCGCGCGGCTCGCTGCCGCACAAACCGCAACCGTGCATCCGCTGCGTATGCTGGCAAGCCATAAGCATGGCGCGCCGGTGGAAGCGCTCGCCATCAATGAGGTTTCCCTGCTGCGTGAAAGCCGCCAGGCCGCGAAGATAAGCATCTTGGTGGATGGCAAGGCGCGTCTGCCGGAATTGATTTGCGATGGCATCTTGGTCAGCACGCCAGCCGGCAGCACTGCCTATAATCTTTCTGCCCATGGGCCGATTGTGCCTTTGAGTGCGAATCTGCTGCCACTGACGCCGATTTCCGCCTTTCGCCCGCGGCGCTGGCGCGGCGCGCTGCTGCCTTCCGATGCGACGGTGGTGTTCGATATTCTGGAACCGGATAAGCGCCCTGTCGCCGCAGTCGCGGATTATACCGAAGTGCGCGATGTGACGCGGGTTGAGGTGCGTGAGGCACGCGATGTATCACTGACCCTGATGTTCGACCCCGATCGCGGGCTTTCCGAGCGCATCATCGCCGAACAATTTACCGTGTGAGCGAAGCGCCGCGCATTGCGCCCCGGTTGTTGTTCTGGGGCACCGCGATTACGCAGCTTGTCGGCTGGGGCTGCCTTTTCACCCCCTTCCAATTGATGGTCGCGCCGATGGAAGCGGAGCTTGGCTGGTCGCGCGTGTTGATCTCGGGCGCCTTCACTTGTGGCTTGCTGGTCTCGGGCCTGATCGCGGTGCCGGCGGGGCGCTGGCAGGATCGCCACGGGCCGCGCGCGATGATGACCGGCGGCGCGTTATTGGGCGCGGCCTTGCTGGTGTGCTGGAGTTTTGTGTCTCACCCCATCGCCTTTGTCGTGATTTGGGTTCTGCTGGGTGCCGCGCATGCCACCTGCCTTTGGGGGCCGGCCATGGCGGTGGTGGTGGCGGAAGCGCGAGATGTGACGCGCAGCATCACCGCAATCACGCTGATCACCGGCTTTACCGGCACCATCTTCATTCCCTTGGTGGAAGCGTTGATCGGGCTTTTCGGCTGGCGCGATGCGTTGTTGGTATTGGCAGTAATCCAAACGGGTTCGGCCTTGCTGACCGGCTATATGCTGCGCCATGCCGGGCCACCGAAGCGCCTGGCGGAAAGCGCTGCGCCAGTGTCTTTAATGCGCCGCTTGCGTGACCCGGTGTTTCTGGGCCTCGCCTTTTGCTTTGCCGCACATGCATTCATTGGCACGGGGCTCGGCGCCCATCTGGTGCTGCTGCTGCGTGAACGCGGCTGGCCGGAGGCGACCGTCTTGCTGCTGGCCGCCGCGCATGGGCCGGGGCAGGTGGCGGCGCGCTTGGTGCTGTTCACGCTGGGCCGAGGGGTCGCCATGCGCCATGTCGGGCGCTTTGCCTTGCTGCTGCTGCCGATTGGCATGGCGCTATTCGCCCTCGCGCCAAATAGCCTGGCGCTGACCATTGCCTTCATCATCGCCTGGGCGGTGGCGGATGGCTTGCTCACCATTCTGCGCGCGGCAGGCGTGGCCGAGATTATGGGCCGCGATGGCTTTGGCGCGACATCCGGCGCGCTTTCCGCCTTTGCGGTTTTGCCGCGCACAGCCGCGCCCTTGGCGCTTGCCTTGGTGTGGGATGGAGCGGGCGGCTATGGCCCCGTGCCCTGGCTGCTACTGGCGATTGCGCTGTTTGCGATGGCGAGTTTCTACGCGGCGTCGCGCCCGCGCGGTGGTGCTCCCAATTCAGTTTGACGTGCGATTGCCGCCGGCCCCACCACCAACATAAGTACCGCGCTTGCCGTTACCTTCACAGGCAGCCAGCCCAATCAGCAGCAGTGCGGCGATGAAGAAGCGCATAATCATTGATCATTCAAATGGCAGGCGCTGCGCTGGCCGGGCGCGATTTCCCGCAGCTTCGGCACCTCCACCCGGCAGCGTTCCATCGCCAGCGGACAACGCGGATGGAAATGGCAGCCCGGGGGCGGATTGAGCGGTGACGGAATTTCCCCCTTCACCACGGAGAATGCGCGCTTGCGGTTTTCAATGCGCGGCACGGAATCGAGCAAGGACCGCGTATAGGGGTGATTGGGCCGGCGAAACACGGTTTCCGTATCCGCTTCCTCCACAACGCGCCCCAGATACATGATCACCACGCGATCGGACAGATGTTCCACCACGCCAAGATCATGGCTGATGAAAAGATAGGTCAGATCAAGTTCTTTCCTGAGCCGCATGAACAGATTCAGGATTTGCGCCTGGATCGAAACATCAAGTGCGGCCACCGCCTCATCACAAACAATGAAATCAGGCTTCACCGCCAGTGCGCGCGCAATACCGATGCGCTGGCGCTGCCCGCCCGAGAATTGATGCGGATAGCGTCGCTTGAAGCCCGGGTCCAAGCCCGCGCGGCGCATTTGTTCATCCACATAATCATCAAAGGCCGCACCATCCAAAAGCCCATGCACGCGCGGCGCCTCACCCACAATATCCTGCACACGCATGCGCGGATTGAGCGACGCGTAAGGGTCCTGGAAAATCATCTGGGTGCGGAGCTTCATCTGCCGCGCCTCGGCCCCTGTCAGCGCCTTGATGTCGCGCCCATCGCGCAGAATGGTGCCTTCGGTTGGTGGCAGAATACCCGCCACCATGCGCCCAAGCGTGGATTTGCCGCAGCCCGATTCACCGACCAGCCCCACAACCTCGCCCTTGCGGACGGTCAGGTTCACACGGTCCACCGCATGCACGATTTCTTCGCGCACCGGCGCGCCCAGGCGCTGCGCGATGCGGCCCGCGAAATCCAACTTCTTTTCAAACCGGCGCGTGATATCGCGCAGTTCAAGCATCGGAGCGTCGTTCATGCGGCCTCCGACGCGTCAAGATGGGGGTGGATGCAGCGCGCTTCCCGCCCGGGCAGAATCTCCGCCATGACGGGCTCAGCCAAGCAGGATTCGGAAGCCCGAGGGCAACGCGCGCGAAAGGCGCAGCCAGGCGGCAGGTTCAGCAATGAGGGCGTCATACCTGGAATTTGCCGCAGCGCCTCACCGCGCTTGTTGCGGCTGGGGACGGAGCCGATCAGCCCATGGGTATAGGGATGCAAAGGCTTATCCAGCACTTCGCTGACCGCACCCTTTTCCACGATGCGCCCGGCATACATCACCGCAATATCATCCGCGAGGCCAGCCACCACCGAAAGATCATGCGTGATCCAGATCATGGAAGTGCCGGTGGTGGCGCAAAGCTTCTGCACCTCGGCCAAAATTTGCCCCTGAATAGTCACATCCAAGGCCGTGGTCGGTTCATCGGCAACAATCAATTGCGGTTCATGCAATAGCGCAATTGCAATCGCCACACGTTGGCGCATGCCGCCCGAAAACTGGTGCGGATAGGCTTTCAGCCTTTCATCCGGAGACGGTATCCCCACCATGCCAAGTGTATCGCGCGCCCGCTGGCGGGCTTCCTCGGTCGAGACCTTCTTATGTGCCTTAACGGTTTCGATCATCTGCGTATCAATGCGCAGCACCGGGTTCAGCGTCATCATCGGGTCCTGGAAGATCATGGCGATGCGATTGCCCCGCAAATCGCGCATTTCTTCTTCGGAAAGCTTCGCCAGATCGCGCCCCTGAAACAGGATAGACCCGCCCGCGATCCGCCCAGGTGGGTCAACCAGGCCGATGATGGAAAAGCCCGTGACGGATTTGCCGGAGCCGGATTCACCGACCAGCCCCATCACCTTGCCGCGGCCGACGGAAAAGGAAACGCCATCAACCGCCTTCACCACGCCAGCGCGGGTGAAGAAATGCGTCTGCAGATCACGAACTTCGAGGGTAGGTGCCGTCATGTGCTTATTTCTTCAGTCGCGGGTTCAGCACATCACGCAATTGATCGCCGACCAGATTGATGGAAACAATCGTGATCAGCAGCGCAATGCCGGGATAGAAGGAAATCCAGTATTTGCCTGAGAGCATATACTCATAACCATTGGCGATCAGCAGGCCGAGCGATGGTTCCGTGATAGTCACGCCAAGACCCAGGAAGGAAAGCGTCGCTTCCAGCGCAATGGCGCGCGCCACTTGCATGGTGCCGACCACGATCAAGGGCGGCAGGCAATTGGGCAACAAATGGCGGAACAACACGCGATGTGTTGGCAAAGCCAGGCATTGCGCTGCTTCAATATACTCACGCCGGCGTTCCACCAGCGCCGTGCCACGCACCGTGCGCGCATAATAGGCCCATTCCACAAGCACCAGCGCGATCACCACATTCATGATGCCCTTGCCAAGAAAGGCCAGGATCATCAGCGCGGCCAGAATGGTCGGGAAGGAAAGCTGCAAATCCACCAGGCGCATGATCACGCTATCGGTCCGCCCACCGGCATAGGCCGCCAGCAAACCAAGCGAAGCGCCAATCAGGCAGGCAATCAACGCGGAACCTGCGCCGACAATGAGTGAAATCCGCAAGCCGTAGATGATGCCAGAAAGCATATCGCGCCCCTGATCATCCGTGCCCAACAGAAAGGTGAAGCCGGCACCACCCACCGTACCGGGCTCCATCCGCCCATCCATGATGTCCAGTTCGGCCAAATCATAAGGGTTCTGCGGCGTGATCCAGGGCGCGAAGATGGCGAGCAAGGCAATGATGATGAACACCACCAGCCCACCCAGCGCCACCTTGCTTTCCGCGAATTCGGACACGAAGCGACGAAAAGGCGTTTCCACCTTATCGGCGATTTTGGCGGGGAGGACAGCGTCGCTCATGTGCCTTTACTCTCCAGCCGGACGCGCGGGTCAAGCATTGAATAGGTCAGATCAACGATCAGGTTAATCGCTATGAACATCAGCACGATCATCATCAGATAGGCCACGATCACAGGCCGATCCAGCACATTGATTGAATCAATGATCAGCTTGCCCATGCCGGGCCAGGCGAAGACGCTTTCTGTGACCACCGAAAAGGCGATGGTGCTGCCTAGTTCCAGCCCCACCACGGTCACGACGGGGATCAGGATATTCTTGAACACATGCACGAAAGTCACGCGCGCCGGCGATAGCCCTTTGGCGCGGGCGAATTTCACATAATCCATCAACATGGTTTCGCGCACACCCGCACGCGTCAGGCGAATGACCAGGCTGATCTTGAACAGCGCAAGATTGATCGCGGGCATCGTCATATGGCGAATGCCATCCCAGGTCAGGAAGGACCATTGCAGGCCAAGCAGCGTGCCCGTATCGCCACGCCCAGTGGATGGCAGCCAGCCCAGATAAACCGCAAACACCATAATCAGCATCAGCCCCACCCAGAAGGTGGGCAGCGAAAAGCCTAGAATGGACCCCGCCATAATGACGCGGCTGAAGCGGCCATCGGGCCTAAGCCCAGCATAAAGCCCAAGCGGCAGGCCAATGATCAGCGCGACAATCGTCGCACCGAAAGCAAGTTCCAGCGTTGCCGGCATGCGCTGCAAAATCAGCTTCAACGCCGGTTCATTATAAACGAAGGACCGCCCCAAATCGCCCTGCAAGGCCTTAGTCAGGAACACCGTATATTGCTGCCAAAGCGGCAGATCGAGCCCAAGCGCCTGCACGGCGCGTTCACGTTCAATCTGGTCCGCATCCGGGCTGATCAGGATTTCCACCGGATCGCCAATGGCATAGACGCCGATAAAGACAATCAGCGACATCGCCAGCACAACAAGCAGTGCCTGCAAGATACGCCGAACGAGGTAGACGGTCATTTGGTCCTATCCGGTTCAGCGCGCCGCCGGGCGCACATCCTGCGCGCGCGTCAGCTCATCATTACGGGCATCATGCGCCAAGTGGCGGCGCATACCCCAGATATTGGTTTGGATATGCAGCGGGATCACGCCCACATCCTCGGCCGCGATGCGCTGCGCTTCGATCACCATCTGCACGCGCTTGGCTTCATCCAGTTCCACCAGGGATTGATCAAGCAGCCCATCCACGCGCGGGTTGGAATAGCGCCCACGATTGGAAGACCCCCAGCCCTTCTCACGCGTCACCGTCGCCAGGATATTGCGCAAGGGATGCGAGCCATCCGGGTTGGACCCCCAACCAATAAGGTGAGAGGAAAAATCCGCACGGCCCGCGCGGCCAATGAAGGTGGTCCAGGGTTGCGCTTCAACCGTGGTGCGCACGCCAATACGCGTCCACATCTGGCCGATTGCCTGAATGATACGCGCATCATTCACATAGCGGTCATTCGGGCCATTCAACTGAATGCGGAAACCCTGCGGATAGCCCGCTTCCGCCAGCAAGCGACGCGCGCCATCGGGATCGAAGGGCGGCGGCGTCACGCCGGGCACATGGGTATAGACACCCTCAGGCAGGAATTGCCCCGCAGGCACGGCGGCACCTTCCATGACGCGGTCCACAATCGCCTTGCGGTCAATGGCAATCGAAAGCGCACGCCGCACGCGCACATCCTGAAGCGGGTTCTTGCCCAGCGGCTTGCCATCATTATCCGTGATGAAGGGCGAATTCTCATTGGCCGGGCGCAGGTGATCAAGGCCAAGGAAGATCAAGCGCAGGCCAACCGTCTCAGAAAGCGCAATCCGGTTATCCTGACGGAGCTTCGCCAGATCCGATGTCGGCACCTGGTCAATGAATTCCACGTCGCCGGCCAGCAGTGCCGCAGTGCGCGCCGCATCATTGGTGATCATGCGATAGATCACGCGTTGGAAGGCAGCGCGATCACCCCAGTAATTATCGTTGCGCTCGAATTCAATCCGGTCACCGCTGCGATGCGACACCACGCGGTAAGGGCCCGTGCCAATCGCCGCGCGGCCTGCATTGAATTCCTCGGTGGTCGCGTTCTGATGCGTCTCCCGGTCCAGGATGCGGACATTGGTCATATCCAATGGCATCAGCGGATGCGGTGCAGCGGTCCGGAAGCGAATGGTCAGCGGGTCCACAATCTCAATCGCTTGGATGGGCCGTGAATAGGCCGCGAAGGAGGACGGGCTATTCGGCACATTGGGCAGGCGCTGCAGCGTGAAGGCCACATCTTCGGCAGTGAATTCATTGCCATTATGGAAGCGCACATTGGGCCGCAGCTTGAATTCCCAGACATTGGGTTCCACCGCGCGCCAGCTCAGCGCCAGGCCGGGCAGGTTGTTCGATTTGGCGTCCGTATTCACCAGCTTGTCGAAGATGGTATCCGCAACCGCGTTATTGGGCGAAAGCTGATGGTAATGCGGATCAAGCGAGGTCACGGGTGCGGCCACCGCCATGGTGACACTTTGCGCCAGGGCGCCTTGCGCCGAAAGGCCAATAAAAGCTGTGCTGGCAACCAGCGCCAGCTTGCGAAGTTTTCCCGTCATCCCAGACCCCCTGTTGTTTTTGAGCCAGACCTCACTTCCTTCTAGCAGCCGTTGCGGGGCGCGGCTAGCATTGGGCAAAACCCGCAGCAGGAGAATGCCGCCATGCCCCCCTCATCATCCCGCACCCCTCGTTTTGCCTTGGCCGCCTTACTACTGGCCGGCATGGGCGCTTCCGGCGCATTTGCGCAAAATCTGACCATCGGCATTGGCGGGTCGCCTACCGCGCTTGACCCGCATTTCTACAATGCCTCCCCCAATATCAGCCTGACGCAGCACATGTTCGACCGACTGGTGGAACAGGATGCGGAGGCGCGGCTGCAACCCATGCTGGCAGAAAGCTGGCGCCCACTTTCCGATACCGTTTGGGAATTCAAGCTCCGCCCCGGTGTAAAATGGCATGATGGGCGGGATTTCACCGCCGATGATGTGGCCTTCACCATCGAACGCGTCCCCAATGTCCGCAATAGCCCAGGTACCTTCGCCGGCATGATCCGCGCCATCACCCGCGCTGAGATTATGGACCCGCTCACCATCCGCTTCCACACCGCCGCACCCCATCCGCTGCTGCCCACGGAATTGGCATCCGTGCAGATCATCTCCCGCCACGCTGGCGCCGGGGCGGAGACCGAGGATTACAATGCCGGCCGCGCGGCCATCGGCACGGGCCCCTATCGGCTAGCGAGCTACCGGCAAGGCGACCGTACCGAATTCACGAGGAATGAGAATTACTGGGCCGCG
>Ga0315899_10007701_pt1 | contig 11571 bp, 5 predicted proteins | sample LakEriMetagenome_2_FD_203518 | JGI IMG/M metagenome (GOLD analysis project Ga0315899, IMG submission 203518) | Freshwater fungal communities from buoy surface, Lake Erie, Ohio, United States - Buoy 4 MA112 | ecosystem: Environmental > Aquatic > Freshwater > Lake | place: USA: Lake Erie, Ohio... | reverse complement strand
GCGGCAAACTTGGCCACGCTAAGCCCGCCCAGGCCGCGGTAGAGGCGGGTGCTCGGCTCCTCGGCCGCGAGGCCCTGCAGCTTCTTGATGGCCGACGCCAGCGCATGGACCGTATTCGTAAATTTGTTGCCGCTGCGCTCGACCCACGCGTCGATTTTTTTCGCATTGAACTGATCCCAAAAGTCCTTGGACCCAAACTCGATGCCCTCCGCCACCGCGCCGCAGAAGCCAAAGCCGCGCAGGATGGCGTTGTATATGACGAACAAGGGCCCCGTGTAGAGGACGAGGGCGAGGACGTCGCAGCGCCGCAGCCTGGCCAGCTTCACCAGGCGCTGGATCGGGGTGTCGAGGGCGTTGGGGAGCGGGAACAGCCGGTAGAACTGGTCCTTAGGCACCCAAGGCTCTGCCGAAACGGGCTCGCGGAACGCAATCTTTGCGGCGCCCTCTGCGTTGAACTCCAGCACCCTTCCCTCCGTGTCTTTTGCAACTTCCTTCGTGCCCCAAACGGTAAACGCCTCGCCCACTACGACCTCATCGCCCAAGACCCATCTGAGGCGGCCGTCGTCGCCAAAGTCGCCGTAGCAGGCGATCGGGCGCAGCACGCGCACGTCCGGCTGCGTCTCTCCAGCAGGATGAAAGAAAGAGTCGCCCGACTTGACAATGTGGTGCATGCGGAGGCCGTCGACGCCAAACGCGTCCCACTCTTGCTGAGTAAACTCAGTCTTGTGCAGGAGCGCTTCTGCCAGAGCGGGGTTCGCCAAAATTTCGGCGGTGCTCGCGAGCGGCTTGAAGTAGGACCCACCCGCCTCGATGAAGTCGGTACTGCGCAGGTCGGTGATGCCGAACTTGTCCAAGTCTTCCTTCGTGAAGTCGACCACCTTCGCTTTCTTGCTCGCCAACGCATCCGCCAACATGGAGTTTGTCAGCTGCCGGCCCTCGGCAAATGTGTCATACGCCTTGTAGTCCGCGGCCGGCGGCGCATGCCGGAAGGGTTCCTGCCCGAAGTTGAAGCACACCTTTCCTGTCTTGCCCGAAAAGGCCGCAAAGAGGCCGTCGCCCACGGCGTCGGGGGCGAGCTCAAAGACGACGCCGTTCGGCGCCGCAAAGCTCCCGTTGAGGGAGACGTGCATCTGCATCTTGTCCAGGTCGCACGCGAGGCCGATGACGTCGCCGATTTGCCACTTGCACTTCCATGCTTTTCCGCCTTTGTGCCACTTGTTCTGTCTCGTGCCGTCAACGGCCCACGAGTGTGCATCGTCGCCGACACCCTCGCCTGACGCTCCGAGCACGCGCCCAAAAGCGGGCGCCGCAAACCCGTACTGAGGAGTTGTATTATCAATCTCAAGGATCTCAATCTCGTAGTAGCCCTTGCCCCCCAGCGGGCACCGCTGCCCCGAGCGCACGGTCGCAAAGCTGCCCGTAAAGGCCACGGTCCGCTCCTTTACGTCGACCTGCACCGCGCCCGCCTCCCCGCGGAAGAGCGTTGGGGCAGAATCGCCAACCGCCTGCCACTTTGAACCAAGAGCCCAGGTAGGATCAGCGTTTCCGGCGTTGAGCCACTTTAGCCCCGATGCTTTGCAGCAGCCCCGTGTGCCCGTCACGGAGACGCTGCCCTCTTTGCCCTCCACCTCGGCACACCCGCTGCCGCCCTCGAGCACGAGCGCCCACTCCTTTGAGGGAGTGGTCGTCAGCCCATAGTTGGGGGTTGAAAACTCGTCGTCCGAGCCGGGGAGCATGGTGTGCTCCTCGCGCATCCCCTTCTCGATGTCGGCGTCGGGCTCGCCGCACACGCCCGTGACGCCCTTGTAGAAGTCGTCAAGCGGGCCGCCCTTGAGCTCGCCGGTGAACTTGCCGCCGCCCGCGCCGTCTTGGGCCTTGCCGACGGCCGCCACTTGCGTTGCTAGGTCCACCAGCAGCTGCACCAGCGCCGGCTTCGACAGGTCGACGATGGCGGCGAACTGGGAGCGTTCCATGGTGGCGAGGTCTTCCAGGGTGGTGCCGCTCGGGAAAAACGCGCAGAGAATACACTCGAGGCGCTTGGACTGGAGGACCTTCTCGAGGTCCGAGTTGGACCGTGCGAGGGCGCGGAACTCGCTGAAGTCGATCTCGCCGTCGTTGTTGGCGTCTACGCGCGCCAGGAACCGCTCGACCTCGGCGTCGCCGTGCGCAAGCCCCTGGCCGTGCATGAAGCTGGCGAGGCCGGCCTTGCTCATGCGGCGCTCGCCCTTGTCGTCGGCGGCGAGGTCGGCATGCGCGTCGAACTCGCGGCGGAGCCCCGCGTCGTCCATGCCGATGAGCGCGAGCAGCAGCGCGTGCGGGATTGCCGGGGGCGCCTGGTCTGGCAGGAAGGCGTCCAACGCCTCCTGCTGGCCAGCCGGTGCAGACGCCGCGGCGCCTGCACCGACTGCGCGGAGCGCGGCCATGGCGGCGTCCAACGCCTCCCGCTGCGCCAGCAAACGCTCCTGCAGGAGCTTTGACATGGTCTTTTGTTGCCCGACTAGCCTTCCATCGTCTCCTTGAAGCGGTCCTATCGGGTGACACAGTTAGAAATTGCCACTCTGTCGGTCCGCCATGTCAGAGGGCCGGTGATAGTCAGAATGTGTGAGACCTGAGCAAGGCGTGCAGAGCGGGGCGACGAGGCCCTGGCTTCAGTACGTTTGCGCGAAACAAAAGAGGCTCTGCGCAAGGGCGAGATCCCGTCAGCCGCTGAGAAGAGGCGAGACACTCTCCTGCCAAAGAGCGGCCCCAGGTCGATGCATCGCACGGAGCCGCTCCACGAAACTCCGAGGACGAACCCGCTGTGGGCGCTGGTGTTGGCGCTGCTGCTGACATTCTTGCTATCACCGGCCCATTCCGGAGCTGATCTGAGGCCGTGCACAGAAATTTGACATGCCGACGAGCAACGACCTGCAGCGCTTCGAATGCTTTCACCACCATTCAGAAGCAGCACTCACTGCCGTTGCAGAAGTGATGCGCGCGCGCACTCTCCTCGCTGGTGAACCGCTGTTTCGGCAAGGAGAATCGGACGGCGGCAGTTGCTTCCTGTTGTACTCGGGCTGTGTCGCTGTGCACCGCAAGAGTGCAGAGCAGACGAGAAAGCTGTCGACGGTAGATCCACCGTCAACTTTGGCAGAGCCACCGGGAAACGGGCCGCTGCAGGCAGGCGATGTGCGTGGCGCAGAGGAGGGCGGGATGCCGCGGGATATTCAGGACGTGGCTGACGCTCACAAGGGCAAGCCTGGTGGCATGGGACTGAGCAGAGTTGAAAGACTAGGGGGCGATCGCGTGTACGTGGGGATGTATGTGCAGAAGAAATACGTGCGGGTACACGAGCCAGAAGACCATGGAGAGTTTCTCTATCGCCGTACGCCTGGCACAGTGGTTGGCGCCCTGTCTGCTCTGACAGGTTGCAAGCGGTACGAAACTGCTGTGGCGGAGATAGATTGCACGGCCTTTGAGGTGCGCAGGGAGGACTATATCACCTGGCTGGCGACCAAGGACGAAAAAGCATACGCTAGCGACTGCCTGTTTCTGCGCGAGACGCCGTGCTTTTGTCTGCTGCCAGATAGCGTCCTGGTGAAAATTGCGGCCAGCTTCCAGCGCTCTTCTCATTCAAGCAAGGTGGATATTTGCAGCCAAGGCACCGACGCGGTAGCTATGTATGTGATCCGCAGTGGAGAATGTGCGCTCACACGACGAGTCAAACGCGCGGCAGGCCACGACAACCTGCATCTTGTGAATCTCGGTCGTACAGACCTTGTCGGCCATCACGAGTTGCTGTCAAACACATTGCACAGCTTCACTGTGTCCACGATAGGCAATGTTGACCTGTGGGCACTTTCGAACGAGACGCTGCATGCTTTGTTCGACAGCCACATCACACACACACCCGACGGGGTACGAGAACATTCTCGAATGTTCTCGAACATTCTCGAATGGAAAAGGCTGAAGCAGGAGCTGATTGAGCACGGGAAACGCGCACATGTCTTCCATAAACAGCGGGCCTACCATGCTGGGTTCACACGCTACGACCCAAAAGAGCAAGAAAGGCTGGCCGAGATGTCTGTGAGAAAAGAGGAGCAAACACTGCAGTGGCAAGCCACTGAGGCTGCACGGGCGCGCGAGAGACAGGAAAAGGAGCGTCGGGCGGGTAATTTCTGCTCTTCCATTGAGCAGGGGCCCGTCCTAGTTGGCCAGGTGCTAAATCAGAAGGTGTACACGAGGGTGGTTAAGCTGAAGCCACGCATCCATAAGCTGCTCCGGCAGCCGCTCGAAACGACAGCAAACAGCCTCCCGCACATCTTGAGGAAGCGTCAGCAGATGTTTCAAGCTCCCGAGAAGGCCGATCTGACCTCTGGAGTAGATTCCACACCGGAGTGGATGGAGCACATTGACTTCCCCGAGCCATTTCGAGTTGCCGACAAGAATCTCTCCCAGCGAGAGCATCTCATTCATGACAAGCTTAATTATGCAGTCAACATGTTTGATACGTATGCATCCCTAGCGATGAAGCGTCTCCGCCGCTTGGCTCCCAAGACTAGCAAAACTGATGCACGAGCAAGCACCACAAGGACTGCCCGCACAGCCCGCACCGCCACTATTGCCATCAGTCCACCCTCAATAAGATCTCCGGAAAGCAACATCCGAAAGGCAACAAGATCCCCCAGCCCAACTCGAATGCCAACCACACACACAGCCAAATCTGGGCGCTCACGCGGCCCCATTGGCGCCACCAGCGCTTTGTGGATCGACCTGGAAGGCTTCTTATCTGTTCTGGAAGGAGCTGATCTCGTGGATCGCAACGAGCATGAGTGGGAGGCTTTCGGGCGCTCACCAGAGTTGTCTCCACCTTTTGTGAAAGACGAGCAACCAGACGGGCGTTCACAAGAGCTGTCTCCACCTTTTGTAAAAGCAACAGCTGCCATCCCTTTGAGCTCCAAGGTGCGACTTGATTCATGCAGCATTTGCACGCCCACACCCACACACCAAAACATGCATTCACACACAAACACATGCTGCCCCTCCCCTCCCCTTAGCGCATCCGTCGCAGCCGCGTGGGCGGCGTGCACGTCATCAGCCGCTGTCGAAAACAAGGCTGTCCCGCTGAGAGAGAAGATAAAAGACCACAACATCAATCAAAGAGCCTCTTCGTTCCCGCTGAGAAGAAGAGGCTCTTTGATGAGGCTGTCCTGCTGAGAAGATGTTGGATGATTCTTTCCCGCTGACAACAAGAGGCTCTTTGATTGATTTTGTGGTCTTTTATCTTGCAGCAGAGATGTATACAGACGAAGGTGGATGAGAAAGATGCCATCCGCACATTTCTCGCGGCCGCCAGGCGCTTGCGCAATGCACCCGGTGTGCCGGACCGCTGCATCGCGTTCGAGCAATTCCTGGCCTGTTTGCGTCGAATCAGTGCTGACCTTGAATGTCCTTCGCCGCCGAGACTTCAAGACGCGGAACGAGGTGTCTGGTAATGACATTCATTCATGCATTTGGAAAAACACATAGGGCATCGGTCGAACGTAGACTCTGTAGGCGGGTAGAATATGACCGGCAAATTAAATCGGAAGATGCGGGCCGTTGTATCTGAATACTAGTCCGGTGCTCCGCTGCTGGCAGGCCCGAGACACCGGAAGGAAACGGGGGTAGAGGAACTTTTACACGCATGACGGTGCACGTTGATGTCCCTGAAGCTGATGCGCCGATGTGGAAGGTAATTTTGGATTATATCTGGCAAATGTAAATGCATATGGACGGACTTGTTTTGAGAATTTTAGGTGGTGCATTTTATTCTCGATGTGTTGACGGATGACATGCATGTAGACGGACTTGCTTTGAAAATGTGAGATTGCGAGTTGTTTTCTGATGTCGTGTGCACATGGCAGTCACCGTTTTTGTTACGGGAGAACCTAGTGCAGAAGCAACGACAGCAGCGAACGCAACCCTCTCTGATTGGGTTTGCTCCCCAGGAGGTACTGCTTGTCACAGAGCACGGGGTATTGAGTGAAAGGGGCGTAGTTTATGCGCACGAGTGAGTATTTTGAATGCGAAGGATTGCACTCGTGTTGCTTGTTTTCAAGCAAGTCTGCAGGCGAGCTAGAGCCGTAGTAGAGGTCCCTTTCGCTGCACATATACACGCACAAATATACACGCACACGCAGGCTGTGCGGCATCATTCTGTGAAGCTCAGGCGGCTTCAATGTCCGCCTACGTCGCATCTGCAAGAGCGCCCATGGATGCCGCGAATATCCAGACCAGCGCCGCCTTCTGGCTCGGCACCACACGTATCTTCAACACCTCATGTCAACGAGCAAACGTTCCTTACAGTGGTATCCCCAGCCACAGTGTCTCTGAATGACGACACTTTTAACACTGACACCGAGAAGCAGATTCACTCTGGCTTCTATCCCGGGGCGAGACGCAAGTCACCCGCAAATGCGTCCGACGTTAAAGCTCAGCTTCCACTTCTGCCAGGGCCGGAGAGAGAAGCCTTCTCAAGAGACCCATCTCGCCAATCTCGCCAGCCCATCTTTCCTACGCTGGAGCGACCTACGCTGGCGCGCAGCGCCTCGGCAGAATTACTCGAATCGTCGCTTGTAACAGCGACGATGACTTTCGCAGCCCCTCGGTCCGATAAAAGCGCGCTGGCATTTCGGCAGGTGTCATCAGCATTGCGGCAGGTGTCATCACCGCAGGCCCTGCAACGTCGCGCGTCGGCGTCGGGGACATCGCTCGGGCCAGATCTGCCCGCGGCTGGGGCTGTGCGCGCGAAAACGCCAGTTCCGGTCCTGCCAGGTCCAGTCCTGCGATGGGAACCAACCCTGGCGCAGGAACCGGAAACGTTTGAGACGTTTCGGGGCCATGTTGAGCGGGGCCGTTCTGCAACTACTGTTCTGTATGCAGAAGAGGAAATATATGGTGATGTGCGGCCAAAGACTCCTTTTGCAGAAGAGAAAATCTGAAACGTTTCACGGCAACAGCGTCGAAGGCTTGAGTGAATATAAGTAAATCATACCAGTAAGTAAGGTCCAAGCCTTGAAAAAATGCAGTGCCAAGGCGACGGTGGATCCTCCAGCGGAGTCTGCGCTGCCGGCGTGCTCGTCGTCGTGTGTGTGAATGTGTGTTGGTGGATCTAATGACACAGAACCGCATCTGTGCTAGAGTTCCAGTGATGTTTATTCGTGCTTTACGAACAGCGACAGGCAGCAACACCCCGCCAGCACACTTACAAGCCCTTGGTTGCAGGGTAGGACTTTGCGGCGGCCAGCGCCGCGGCAAAGTTGGAGGCGTCCTTGGCGGCGCCCTGTGCACGGTCGGCCTTCCCGCCACCCTTGCCACCGCACTTTTCCAGCGCGGCATTGATCCAGTCCTTGGCATCCAGGCTGCTGCCGCTGGGGACCACTGCGAGGCAAGCAACCTTGTCGCCCGCCGATGATTTGGAGAGGAAGCACGCCGGCAAGGTGGGAGCCTTGGTGTTGACCACCTTCATGGCGGCGTCAAGCGCCTTGACGTCACCCTCCACATCGACAGTCTCCACAATATACTTGCCCGAGACGTCTACGCTCTCGGCCCAGGTGATGGCCGCCGCGGTCTTGGCCTTGGCCAGCTCCTTCTCGGCGGCAAGCACCTTTTCCTTGAGCTTGTCGATGCCCTGGCGGCACTTGTCCTTGATGTCATAGGGCATCACCGTATCGTCCAGGTTGCTGCGCAGCTTCGACACCTCCACATCGAGCGCTGACATGTCGGTGATGCTGTCACCAACTTTGACCCGCTTCAGAAAGTCCTCACCCGCCATGACGGCAACGAGAGCGGCGTCCTTTGTCAGGCACACCACTCGCCGCACGCCCTTGGCCGTGCCTTCCTCAGAAATGCAGCAGAAGTGTGTCGCCTCCTTAGCGTCATCGAGGTGGGTTCCGCCGCAGAACTCCACCGAGAGCTTCATCCAGTCGTCTTTGTCGGGCTTGGACAACAGGTCGTCAATGGTGTGCGGCACGGGTCCCACCGACACCAAACGCACCGGATCGGGGTACACCTCACCGAAGACGGCGCGGAGCGACTTGATCTGCTTGGCGTCTCCCAGCGGCACCTCCCTCTTCTGCAACGGGCACCCGCCGGGAGTGGCGAGGATCTCGCGCACCAGGTCCTGCACCTGTCCAACTTCGTCCGCCGTCATCGGCTTGCCTGCGCATCCATGCCTCCAGCCTGTCAGCGCCGCCGCCTTTGCATGCGCCACGCCACCTGGCACGCGCGCTCGCAAGATCCACCACGCAGATGGGCAAGCGCACGTGCAGTCCTCACCGTAAGAGAAGTCGAAGCGCAATTTGTCAGGGCCGCAGGTGGAGCCGCGCTGGTCGATGCTGTGACCCGCAAGCACCTTACGCAGCGCCCAGTTGACCAAGTGCGTCGTGGTGTGGTTGGACGCAATCAGCGCCCTCCGCTCGTAGTCCACCGACAGCTCCGCGGCCTCCCCCACCTTGATGGAGCCAGAGCCGAGCGTACCAGAGTGCATGATGAAGCCGCCGAACTTTTGCACATTTTCGACGGAAAACACGCCTTCAGCAGTGGAGACGCGGCCCGTGTCAAAGAGCTGCCCTCCCGACTCGGCGTAGAAGTTGGTCTCGTCGAAGATGAGACCCACGAACGCCCCCTCGGCCGCCTCTTGCTTGAACTCCTTGCCGGTCCAGATGGCCTTGACAGTAGTGTTGCATTTGGGCCCACTGCCTGTCGAAACCCAGATGTACTTGGCCGAGTCCTTCGTAGCAGGCACCGCCAGCTCCTTGGCCAGCTTGTCCGTCTGCTCTGCCTCCAAGGTCAGCACTATCTCGCCCTCCTTGGCCTCTCCTCGCGACTTGGCGCGCTGCGCCGCCATCGCCGCCTCGTATCCCGCCTGGTCCACGCTCATGCCCTTCTCCTCCGCCATTAGCAGCGTCAGGTCCACCGGGAATCTGCGCCGCAAAAAAGGATAACATTGTTAATTTTCTCTCTCTGTCTGATTGAGACTTGCGCCTCCGTGCGCTTACTCTCTCTCTCTATGTGTTCCTAATGTGTTCCTAATGTGTTCCTAATGTGTTCCTAGCGTGCGCTTACTCTCTCTCCCTCTCTCTGTCTCTCGCTCGCTCGTTCCGGTACAACGGTTTAGTTTAGGTACACTGGTTTAGAGAACCCAAAGGTGTCGTAGAGCATGAAGGCATGGGGACCGCTGATGACATTAGCAGCCTTGTCCTGCGCCGCGAATTTCTCGAACTGGGCAATGCCGCGGTCGAGGGTTTTGAGGAATGAAACCTCCTCCTCCAGGATAACCGCCGACACCTAGCCGGTTTAGAGTTTAGGGTTTAGGGTTTAGGCGTTCAGTCTGAAGTGGTTTAGGTTTAAGGGTTTAGGGCTTCAGTCTCGATGAAGCAGATCTCCTGATCCAGGATCTGCGGCGCTACCTGTGCCCGAAAGAGTGTGTGCTCTTACTAGACTAAACTAAACTAAAAGGCTTGCTACCTTTGCACGTGGCATTGCAGCTGGGGACATGCTGGGCTTTTAAAGACGCACACAAGGATGCTTCGTAAACACGCACACAAGGTCGTTTCATAAACACGCACACACGCACGCACACACGGGACGTAGAAGACACGCCGGGCCGACGCACACACGCGCGCAACTTTTCAGGGGTCATGCCAGTCCCCGGGGTCAGGGTTCAGGGTTTTAGGATTTAGGGTTGTAGGTTCAAGGTTTAGAGTATAGGCGCGCAAGTCGCACCTTTTCAGGGGTCATGCCTGTCCCCGGGTTGCCCTTGAGCTCTGGGAAAGCATCACCCAGGAGCTGCACTACTAGCCCTACCTGTGTGTCATTGCAAGTGTCAAAAGAGACCTACGACAGGGCAAAAGAGACCTACTATATGCGGACTTTTGCCCTACCAGCCCCGCGAAGAAGCCGGCCTCGTACGTGGAGCCCACAGGGTACAGGTACTGGCGCGCATAGCGCACGCCGCGGCGGAGAATGCTGGACACACATCATGGGACACGCATGCGACGCGCATAATGGGACGCATTTGTGCGACAATGGCTCCACTGTCAGGGCTCTTATGTTATATTGTAAATGTTTGTGTGTTGTATGTATGTTGTGGATTGTAGTATGGTATGCATCGTATGAAACATCGTATGGTGTGCATATGAAACATCGTATGAAACATCGTATGGTGTGCATCGTATGAATTGACCACACTTTTATGCACTGCGGAAAATGCTGGGCATAAAAGTGTCGTCAATCAGTGGAGACATGGTGCCATCCTTTGTTCCATTCTGTGCCATCAATTGTTCCATTCTGTCTGTGGAGACATGATGCCATCAATTGTTCCTTTCTGTCTGTGGAAAATGCGGGGCACACAGAATGGAACAATGGGCGCAACAGACAGAATGCAACAATTGATGGCATCATGTCTCCACAGAATGGAACAATGGATGCCATCATGCCTCCACAGGACCCTGTGGAAGGAGGGAGGGAGAGGAGGGAGGGGCAGGCGGGAGAGGGAGGCGGATGGGGAGAGGCAGAGGGAGAGAGCGAGGGCGAGGGCGAGGGCGAGGGAGAGAGAAAGGGAGATGGAGAGGGAGAGGGCTGTGTGCACAGTGCAAACGCGCAGCACGGGCGGCATGAGGGAGGGAAAAGGGAACCGGCGGATAATGTAGTTGCGGTTTAGGGTTTAGGGTTTAGGGTTTAGGGTTTAGGGTTTAGGGCTATGAGGGAAAAGGGAACCGGCGGATAACGTAGTTGCGCCCTTCGTTGCCCGGGAGCGCGCCGTCGGTGATAGCGATTGTGAGGGTGCGGATGTGGTCAGCGACCACGCGGTACGCCATGTCGACGTGGTCAGCGTCCGCCGTGCCGACCTTTCCCTGCGCACATCCTCAAAAATCAGCGCGCTTGTACAGTTACTATGTAAAGTCACTGTATATAGTCTCATTTGAGATTGCGTTGCCGTGTAAGGGCGCACGCCGGTCTTCTTCTGGATGGCTTCGAAGATGGGAGTGAAAATGTCGGAGTCGTAGTTGGACATTTTGCCCTGCAGGATCGAGGTGATGCGCTCGAGGCCCATGCCCGTGTCAACGTGCTTGCCCGGCAGCATGGTGAGGCTCTGGTCCTTGTTGCGGAACATCTGGATGAAAACGTTGTTCCAGATCTCGAGCACATCAGGGTCGTCCATGTTGACGAGGTGGGCGGCGTTGCGGCCGCCGATGCGGTCGTAGTGCAGCTCCGTGCACGGACCGCACGGGCCAGTCTCACCCATCTCCCAGAAGTTGTCTTTCATGTTGCCCTTGAGCACGTGGTCCGCAGGCAGGAACTGCAGCCAGAGCAGGCGCGTCTCCTCGTCGGGCTCTACGGTGCCGCCCAGGTGCACGTCGCCCTCGCAGTACGTGGCGTACAGGCGGTCCGGCTCCAGCAGGTAAACCTTGGTCAGCAGTTCCCACGCCCACGCCACGGCCTCCTTCTTGAAGTAGGAGGCGAACGACCAGTTGCCAAGCATCTCGAAGAAGGTGTGGTGGTACACGTCCTTGCCGACGTCGTCGAGGTCGTTGTGCTTGCCGCCGG
>Ga0315899_10007700_pt1 | contig 11572 bp, 10 predicted proteins | sample LakEriMetagenome_2_FD_203518 | JGI IMG/M metagenome (GOLD analysis project Ga0315899, IMG submission 203518) | Freshwater fungal communities from buoy surface, Lake Erie, Ohio, United States - Buoy 4 MA112 | ecosystem: Environmental > Aquatic > Freshwater > Lake | place: USA: Lake Erie, Ohio... | reverse complement strand
TCCGGAGTGCAGCACGGCACCTCCTATCAATTGCACATCATAATGCACCATGTTCCATTTTACCAGATTGCCTGCAGCATTCCAGCTGTTTTTGAAGACAGATTTATTGCCTTCTATGGTGATATGATCTTTCTTTGCTGCCAGCATCCGATCCAATTCGGTGGCCTCGGATTCTATTCGTTCATTGTTGGAAAATCTTCGCGAAGTTTCTTTGACAACTGCGAATGCTTCAGGTAAAATTTGCTGAAGAATCACTTCAATGGCCTGGTCTCTGTCTTTTTTCAGCGCGTCCACTTCTTTGTAGATCTCGTCTCTGCCGGCGATGTCATCAGCAGGGAGATTTTCTGCACCGGCATTTTTCTCGGCAATGGCTGCATCTATTGGTTGAATGTGTTCTTTGATTCTTTGCCTGAATTCCTGCGTCTTGTTTCTGAGTTCATCATTGGACAAACTTTGATATTGATTGAAGAAGCTGTTGACCTTTTCTACCTGAGGCGTTATTTTTTTAACGTCTTTCTCACTCTTGCTGCCTCCAAATAATTTCGAAATGACTTTAAGCATATGACTAACTGAGTATTATTCTGAATAGATTGCGCCGAAGCCGTGGATTTTTTCACAGCAGACAGCGGGTCGCAAAGGTAATCCAAAAGTTAAGGCTTTATGTATTTTTTTTGTCTGACATATCATAAAATTCGCCCAAAAATCACCAGTCGGGGCTAAATTGAAATCGTCACGAAAATAACCCGTGTCGGCTGGTCAAATTCGGCCTCATTTTCCTAACTTTGCGCCTCGTAAACGGGGAAGCCTTTTTCGCTGCCCAAAAATTCTTTTCACCATGAGCGGAGCATTAAAAGAAGTAAGAAATCGAATCAAGAGTGTACAAAGCACTCAGCAAATCACCAAAGCCATGAAAATGGTGAGTGCCGCCAAATTGCGCAGGGCCCAAGATGCCATCACGCAAATGCGTCCCTACGCGCAGAAATTGCAGGAAATGCTGGCCAATATCGTGAGCAGCTCAGACAGCGATATGTCCATGAATCTGGCTGCAGTGCGCAATGTAGAAAAAGTACTGATCATTGTGATTACCAGCGACCGTGGACTTTGCGGCGGTTACAACAGTAATCTCATCAAACTTGCCAAGCAAACCATCAAAGACAAATATGCCACTCAACATGCCAAAGGCCAGGTCAAAATCCTGCCTATAGGCAAAAAAGGGTACGAACATTTTACCAAAAACGGATACCCCGTGATCGCAGATTATTGGGATTTGTTTTCAAAGTTGAGTTTTGAAGTGGTGCAATCTGCAGCACAATATGCGATGAATGCTTATGCAGCGCAGGAATTTGACGCGGTGGAAGTAGTGTACAGCGAATTCAAAAATGCTGCTTCTCAGGTATACATCGCTGAGCCTTTCCTGCCGGTAAAAAAGGTAGAAACAACAGGCACTGCTTCCAAAAAGAAAACGGATTTCATTTTTGAACCTGATCAGCAGTCGCTCATTACCGAACTCATGCCCAAGATTCTCAATACACAACTTTTCAAATCAGTGCTGGACGCACATGCCAGCGAGCATGGCGCACGTATGACCGCTATGGATAAAGCAAGCGACAATGCCAACGAACTCCTGAAATCACTCAAGATCAGTTACAACCGTGCAAGGCAGGCTGCCATTACTACTGAACTTACAGAAATTGTGAGTGGTGCCGCAGCACTTCAGGGATAATTCCGCTTGTTGAGATGATTAAACTTGTTACCTTCATCACCACAGGGAATTGCGAGCAACAAACAAAACAACATGGAAATTTCTCAGATCATTCCACATATTGAAGCATTGATATTTGCCAGCGAGAAACCACTTCAAACAGAAGAGGTGGTGGAGCTGGTAAACAACGCACTCGGTTTCATCGAAGACCGCGCCAGTGCCGAGCAGGTGGGTGCAGCCATAGAAGGCATTCGTGAAAAATACGCTACAGACTTTTACGCATTCGAACTCAAACAGAGCGGTGGCGGATGGCAGTTCCTGACCAAAGCGCAATACCACAAAACCGTGGCTTTGCTCAACGGCGAGAAATTTCTCAAAAGATTATCAACAGCCGCACTCGAAACTTTGGCCATCATCGCATACAAACAACCTATCACCAAAAGCGAGATAGAATCCATTCGTGGTGTGAACTGTGACTATGCGGTTCAAAAACTGCTCGAAAAGGATTTGGTCATCATTGCCGGAAGAAATGAAAATGCGGTTGGTAAACCATTGATTTACGCCACCTCAAAATCCTTCATGGATTATTTCGGCATCAACAGCGCTGATGAACTCCCTCGTATTAATGAGGTGCTGATGGAAGAACTGGTGAAAGCTACAGTGATGAATCCTGATGTATCGCAAGCATCGCAAGAAGATGACATGGAACAACATCTTGACAGCAGCAGTAAAATTGACGTCGAATCGGAAATTTCAGAAATTGAAATCAACCCTTCAACTACTCAAGCTTCTGAAAACACTGAATTATAGTCTACTATACGTTTAGTCGGTTTCATCCGATGTTTTACATTTGCTGAACAGAACTTAAGGTAACCACTCTTTTTCAATTCTATTCTATTTCCGAGAAGATAAATCCGAAACACTAGCGCTGGCTTGTGGTTACTCCTGCGCAAGTAGCCGCAAGTCTGAAACCTACACATGCACTTTGTTTGTTTGCGGCTACAGCTTGTCTCGACGAAATAAGCATGTATGCAGGACCATTATACCATGAACCGCCTTTTACGATGGTAGGATCGGGTGTATTGATCATGATTTCTATGTTGTGTATCTTAATCCGGTTCAATGATTCATAGTATTCCGATTGGCTGTTGGTGGGCCCGTATTCGTTTACCCGATATACGGTATCAGAAATATCATATACACTGCCTTCGGCATATGCCTGATAACCATCATCATCGGATATGGGCATTTCGTAAATGGCTTGTTTTTCGAATTTTGGAAATAACAATTCTCCATTAATGTCATACATATTTCCTTCATAAGTTTTTTTAAAGTATCTGGAATAATTGAATCGAACATAATTCCTGTTATTTATTTCTTCATCTAAAACGGAAGTGTCTGGTTTTTGCAACAATCGTCCAGCGCTGTCTCTCAATACATTTTTACTGCTGAATTGAAAACGACTGATTATTGGGTTGGCCATTTTGTATTTTTTTTCATTTTCAATCTTATCAATATATGCAGGAAGTTGTTCGCACTCTACATAAAATGGTTGTTTGTCATAACTCGCATAGTCTGCTACCCATTCGGCCGCATTGCCACCCATGTCATACAATCCAAAACTGTTGGCAGGGAATGTCATTGCTTTTGTGGTGTATATGGATGGAGAATAATCATTTTTCTTCTTTTTACGACCTGTCCTCTCTTGATAAAACTTAATTGCGTTGTTGTTCTGATCCTTTATCATACCATAATTGGCAACATCATAACCATTCTTATCAACAAGCAGGGAGGAGTTCCATGGATATGCCCTGCTATGCATTCTGTCTATCAGCCTGTTGCTATTCACTCCTTTTCCCTGAGCAGCATATTCCCACTCCATTTCGGTGGGTAACCTGTAAGTCACTTTGCCATCCATCTTGCTTTTCCAGTCCGCATACGCCAGCGCCTGATAATAACTCACACCTACCACAGGATAATCATCGTATGCAGGATGTCTGAAATAATTACTGCTCATCGTGCTGCTGTAAGAATAAATGATTTCATGCCATGATGTGGTGTCGGGATACACAGCAATGCTGTTAATTTCATTGTTTTTTTTAGACCATGACATTCGATAAATCAGTTTTCGGTTGTCGATTTGCTGTTTGCCGGCGAATCTTTCTGAAGGAGGAAAGCAGAGGTCCCTTTCCAAACAAGTAACCATAGAGTCTTCTACTGATTTGCGTTTCTTCCAATTCAATGTTCCATCTTTTTTTCGGAAGCCCTGCTCCGGAAATTTGTCAGCCAGCAGGCAAAGGCCAATTGAATCTCTCACCCAATCAGTGAACATTCTATATTCTTGGTTGGTGACTTCAGTTTTCATGATGAAAAAACTCGTCACGGTGACTATGCTTTCTGTCTTTTTCAGCAACAAAGATGTGTCTGATGGAGTAATCGAGATGTTATTGTTTGTGCCATAAACGAATGATCCGCCTTCAATAAAAGCGAAGCCTTTAGGCGCTTTTGATTTTTTTTGAAGATAGACATGAAACCTATGTCCGTTTGCGTCATCATAAGCCCAGCCTGATAATGCTGTTCTCGATTTTTTTTGTGCATTTGTTATGCCGATACTGAAACACAACAAATAGGTAATGCAGATGATTTTTGTTGTCATAATGCTCAATTAATTGTTTGAAAAAAAATTAGAACAATGCAAATGTGGCAGGACTGATTTCTCTTACTACTCCATTGGGAAATCTGACAATGATATGTTCAAAAACTACAGAGGAGCCCGGACAAAGCTGTGAGATCATCCAGTTGATGCTTGTGAGACTATTACCATTGATTTGGCCAGACAGCACTTTATTTTCTTTTCCCTCCTGAGGAATAAATGCGTACACAGTTGCAGACACTACTGGTATTTGCAGGTCAAAATCAAAATTCTCCAGATCGGCTCTGCAGAATTGTTGCGCTTTGAATTCAACCACAGGCATTCTCTTTTTGCCTGAACCTATTTTAAATACAGGATCAGGAAGTTCTTTGGTTCTAAATGAGAATCGGCTGGTGTCTTTTTGATTTATTACAGATAAAGTAACAATGCCGGGTTTGTCGACACGAACAATTCTGGAAGATCCTGTTCCACTGAGCGTGCCGCCCTCTATTTGTACTTCTGTATTTTTCCATGACTTTCCCGGTGAAATGCTGATAGGATTATCAACGCCCATGTAAAAAACATTCATTTTGTCTGCGGCTACAACGACACCTGGTTTTTCATTTTGAGCAATACAATTTAAAGTGATGGTGGTGAGTAAGATGCTGAAGATAGTTTTCATGGCTGTAATTTTTAAAAGATGTTAGATGTTACTTTTAGTACAAGACATAACTGGTTCCATCCAGAGATCTTTCTCCGGAAGAATCAGTATAGAATACATTGTAGATCTTTACAACTGTTCCGGGTACAAGAAGATGATGAATGGACTGTAAAACAGTAAGGTCATTGTCTTTGAGTTGGAACTCAAAGGAACAATTCGGGAGCGTGAATGAGATACTTGCAGATTTGATGGCCGGCTGTGGAGTCAAGTCAAAATCAAAATTCTCATAACACAAACTCAAATTCTTGATTTTTTTAAATGACTCAATCGGAATGCTATTTTTCCGATTGTCTAACCTAAGAGTAGGATCAGGCACTCGCTTAACCCTGAAAGAGAATGTGCTTATTTTTTTACCTACCACAACGGTAATATTCGCGCTGCCAATTTGTGTTGGCCTTAAAATTCTGTGAGCACCGGTGCCGGATATGGTGCCATTGTCGGTTGATACCAAAACATTGTCCCATGATGTTGATGTGCCAATGGTGAGTGGATTCTCCAATCCGAGATAAACCACATTCATTTTGTCAGCACCTATGGAAGGAGTGGGTGCCAGTGGTTGGGAATAACTTGTAAAGAAAGAAAATAGTGCCAATGCGAGGGCTGATAATCTTGTTTTCATGGCGATTGGTTTTGGGTGAAGGATAGGGTTTCAAAATGAAGATATTGATTGAAAAAAAAGAAATTGTCTAAGGAATGTTAAAGCAAATTCAATGCAATGCACTTTAACATACTGACTAGTTTCGTTTTCATGTCAGAATTACTAAACAAAGCTCATGACATCAGTCCAATTTTTGTACCTTGCAACCTTATGCTTAATGCTATAGATTGAATCGAATTGGTTGCAATTGCAAATTGCAACATCACCACTGACAGCAAATATTATGGCAAAAAACTCACTAAGAAACGAAGCGCTGGATTATCATGCCAAAGGCAGGCCCGGAAAAATTGAAGTCATTCCTTCAAAAGATACCAAGACACAAAGAGACCTTTCGCTTGCATATTCACCCGGCGTAGCCGAGCCCTGTAAAGACATTGCTGCCAACCCGGAAGATGTATACAAATACACCGCAAAAGGCAATCTGGTGGGCGTGATCAGTAACGGTTCCGCTGTGCTGGGTCTGGGCAACATCGGCGCAGCAGCAGGCAAACCGGTGATGGAAGGCAAAGGAGTATTGTTCAAAGTATTCGCCGACATCGATGTATTCGATATTGAAATTGATGAAAGCGATCCCCAAAAATTTGTAGAGATTGTAAAGTCACTTGAGCCCACATTCGGCGGCATCAATCTGGAAGATATCAAAGCACCAGAATGTTTTTACATCGAACAGGAACTCAAGAAACAATGCAACATTCCGGTGATGCATGACGACCAGCATGGCACGGCCATTATTTCTGCCGCAGCTTTGTTGAACGCGCTTGAATTGCAGAAAAAGAAAATTGAAAAAGTAAAATTTGTGGTGAATGGCGCCGGTGCAGCAGCAATGGCTTGTATCAAACTATATGAGTCGTTGGGTGCACGACCTTCCAATTTTATTTTGTTTGACAAAAAAGGTGTCCTTTATCAAGGCAGACCTGATGTAGAGGAACATAAAAAGAAATTCTGTATCGATGCCAAATACAAAGATTATGATCTGACCAAGGCATTCAAGGACGCGGATGTTTTTGTGGGATTGAGTGTGGGTAATGTGGTTACTACAGACATGATCAAGTCTATGGCTAAAAACCCTATCGTATTTGCCATGGCCAATCCCGATCCGGAGATCACCTATGATATGGCGATGAGTGCCCGGAAAGACCTGATCATGGCTACCGGTCGAAGCGATTATCCTAATCAAGTGAACAATGTACTCGGGTTTCCATACATCTTCAGAGGTGCGCTGGACGTGCGGGCCAGACAGATCAACGAGGAGATGAAGCTGGCTGCGGTGAAGGCACTTGCAGAATTGACACGAACTCCCGTTCCCGATATCGTGAATCTTGCCTACAATGAAAAATCGATTTCATTCGGACCTACGTATATCATACCTAAGCCATTCGATCCCAGATTGTTGGCAACAGTAGCACCAGCTGTAGCAAAGGCAGCAATCGAAAGTGGCGTAGCGCGCATCACCATCGATGACTGGGATGCCTATGAGATTGAACTGAACAGAAGGCTCGGCCTCGACAACCAACTCAGTCGCATTCTCAGCAACAAAGCTCGAAGCAATCCCAAACGCATCGTCTTCGCCGACGCAGAAAATGCCAAAATCCTCAAGGCCGCTCAACAGGTCATGGAAGATGGAATCGGGTATCCCATTCTGTTAGGTCGAGAAAATAAGATACGAGAAATTGCCGCTGAAAATTCCGTGGACCTCGACGAAATGCCTATCATCAACCCGGCAGATGATGAACACGAATCCATACGCAAAGAATTTGCAGAACTTTTCTTCGCAAAACGCCAAAGAAAAGGAATCAATCATTACGAGGCGCTGAAAGCAATGAGAGACCGTAACCATTTCGGTTGTATGATGGTGGAGACGGGAGAGGCGGATTGTATGATCAGCGGATTGAGCAGAAACTATCCCGACACCATTCGTCCTGCCTTGCAAATCATAGGGACTGATGATGGCGTCAATAAGATCGCCGGCATGTACCTCATTTTCACCAAAAGAGGTCCATTGTTCCTGGCTGATACAACTGTCAATTTTACTCCAACCGCTGAAGAGCTTGCACAAATCACCCTGTTGGTGGCTAAAGAAGTAAGACAGTTCAACATTACTCCAAGAGTGGCGATGCTATCCTATTCTAATTTCGGCAGCAGCAATTCACCCGATGCGGTTTTAATGAGAAACGCAAGAAAGATTGTCAAACAGAAAGATCCCAATCTTATCTGTGATGGCGAAATGCAGGGATTGTTGGCTTTCAATAAGGAATTGCTGAAAGAGAATTATCCGTTTTCAGAATTAATCAAAGGCGATGTCAATGTATTGATATTCCCCAATCTGTCTGCAGGTAATATCGCGCACAATCTCTTGCAGGAAATCGGTGGCGCCGACTCCATCGGGCCTATCGTACTCGGATTGAAAAAACCAGTGCACGTGTTGCAGTTGGGCAGTTCCATTCGGTCTATTTTTAATATGGTGGTGATTGCCGTTGTGGATGCACAATCAAAAAATAAATCCAATGTGGAAGAAGTAGTTAAAAAAAGCAGATGGTGGAAAAGAACATCTAAAACTGCATAATTTCAATTTATGAATTTTCTCCGGCATTTCGGCAAATACATATTGATGCTCAGGGGCATGCTCAGCAAGCCGGAGAATCCGAGGCTATACTGGAAGGAACTTATCAATCAGTGCGTCGAAGTTGGCATCAGTTCTTTGGGTATCGTGTGCATCATTTCTGTTTTTATGGGTGCTGTGAGCGCGGTGCAGACTGCCTATCAAATGTCAAGCCCTTTAGTTTCTAAAATCATTATTGCACAAATTGTCAGGGATACTGTCATTCTTGAATTTTCACCAACACTGGTCTGCATCGTTCTTGCTGGTGTAGTTGGCAGTAAGATTGCCAGCGAATTGGGCAATATGCGCGTAAGCGAGCAGATTGATGCATTGGAAATTATGGGCATCAATACCAAATCGTATCTCGTGCTACCCAAAATTCTTGCCGCGATCATTACTGTTCCCATGTTGGTGATTATTTCCATGGTATTGGGCATTTATGGTGGTAGATTAGCCATCACATTTTCAGGCATCATCTCTACTGATACCTATGATAAAGGACTATCCTTGGCTTTTGTACCATACAATGTGTTCTTTGCCATGATGAAGGCCTATACTTTCGCTTTCATCATCAGCTCCATTCCAGCCTATTTCGGTTATTATGTGCAGGGAGGTTCACTGGAAATCGGGCGCAACAGTACCAAATCCGTGGTGATTAGCTGTATCGCAATATTGCTCGCAGATTATATCCTCGCTTCACTCTTGCTGTAAAAATATTTTCCATGATCGAATTCAAAAAAATTACCAAAAGCTTCGGCGAAAAGCAGGTACTCAACGACGTGAGCCATGTTATGGAAAGCGGTAAGACCAATCTCATCATCGGCACTAGTGGTAGTGGCAAGACGGTATTGCAGAAATGTCTTGTTGGACTGATGGAGCCCGATAAGGGCGAGATTATCTACGATGGCATCAGCTTTACAGAAATGAATGAATCCGAAAGGAAGTTGTTGCGACAGCAGATAGGCATGCTTTTTCAGGGTTCTGCGCTCTTCGATAGCATGAGTGTGGAAGATAATGTCAAATTTCCTTTGGATATGTTTACCAAAGACAAACATCAGGTCAAAATGAAGCGGGTGAACGAAGTGCTCGAGCGGGTGAATCTGGTGGGCAGCAATAAGAAATTCCCCTCCGAGATCAGCGGTGGTATGAAAAAACGGGTGGGCATCGCGAGAGCCATCGTCCTCAATCCCAAATACCTTTTCTGCGACGAACCCAACTCTGGACTGGATCCGCAGACCTCCATGCTCATCGACAAACTCATCTACGACATCACCCGCGAATTCAATACGACCACCATCGTCAACACCCACGACATGAACAGTGTGATGGAAATAGGCGACAACATTCTGTATATGAAGGAAGGCAGAAAAGAATGGACAGGCAACAGCAAGGACATTATTCTTTCTGACAATAAAAATTTGAACGATTTCATATTTGCCTCCGAGTTTTTGCAGGACGCCAAGAAGCTCCGCATGATGGAGTTGCGCCAGCAATCTTGAGGATTTTCCGTAATTTATTGAAATAACTACGTATCATCGACATCATAAATCGATGACAAGACTTATCTTTGCCTCACTTTTTTCACCTACCAACCAACGATAATCATGGCAGTTTTAGTCAATAAAGATTCCAAAGTGATTGTACAGGGCTTCACCGGTACAGAAGGCACATTTCATGCCACACAAATGATTGAATACGGCACCAATGTTGTAGGTGGTGTGACACCGGGCAAAGGTGGCTCCACACATCTGGATAAACCTGTTTTCAATACTGTAGCTGATGCGGTGAAACAAGCCGGAGCCAATGTGAGCATCATTTTTGTGCCACCCGCATTCGCGGCTGATGCGATTATGGAAGCTGCTGAAGCAGGTATCGCACTAGTGGTTTGCATTACCGAAGGCATACCAGTGCAAGACATGGTAAAGGTGAAAAATTACCTGAAATCAACTGCTACAAGATTGATTGGTCCAAACTGTCCGGGCGTCATTACAGCAGAAGCTTGCAAAGTGGGCATCATGCCAGGCTTTATCTTCAAGAAAGGCCGCATCGGTATCGTGTCTAAATCAGGTACCCTGACTTACGAAGCGGCCGACCAGATTGCCAAAGCGGGCCTCGGAATTTCAACAGCCATAGGAATCGGAGGTGACCCTATCATCGGTACAACAACAAAAGAAGCGGTAGAGCTTTTTATGAACGATGACGAAACCGACGCTATTGTGATGATCGGCGAAATCGGTGGCGGCATGGAAGCCGAAGCAGCAAGATATATTCAATCTACAGGCAACAAAAAACCTGTCGTAGGATTCATCGCCGGACAAACCGCGCCTCCCGGCAGAAGAATGGGACATGCCGGAGCCATTGTTGGCGGTGCTGATGATACGGCCGCAGCCAAAATGAAAATCATGGGAGAATGCGGTATTCATGTGGTGGCCAGCCCAGCTGATATTGGAAAGACCATGGCAGCAGTCATCAACAAATAAACCTGACAATTTATTATACATCATTTAAAACCTGCCTTGAACTGCAGGTTTTTTCATTACACTCAAAACATGGAAAAAGATTCCTTATATCGAATACCGCTGAAGTTTCGCAGGATGGAGAACCTCCATATCGTATTCTGGTTATTAAAAGATATTTCCTGGTGCATGGTATGGAGGGAGCTAGGTATTATCATGATATTGCCAACACTGCTCATTTCCATTATTATCGCCTGGAGAACCCGTCACTATGTAAGTGAACTATGTCATAATCTGGCCATCACATTTTGGATTTCCGCCAACAGCTATTGGATGATATCTGAATTTCTGAAGTTTGATGCCATTGAAATTACTCCCGGCTATACATACAAACACCTAGCGCTGATTCCTTTTTTCGCAGGAATTCTTGTCTTGATCTATTATTATATCATATGGAAACCGCGCCATCACGATGAAGCTGAAACCATGTGAACCTCGTCTGACCCTTTACGGATTCACTTATCTTTGCATCAGTTTTTAAATCAATAAAAAAATGTTCAGAACCAATACCTGCGGTGAGCTCAGGTTGCAAAATGTTTCACAAAAAGTAACCCTTGCAGGATGGGTGCAAACCATCCGGAAATTTGGTAGCATCACCTTCGTTGATTTGCGTGACCGCTACGGTATCACCCAGCTTTTGTTTGAAGAATCTTTGAATGAAAAACTGGAGCGTCAGCCACTGGGCAGGGAGTTTGTGTTGCAGGTGCACGGCACAGTGAGTGAGCGTACCAACAAGAATCCCAA
>Ga0315899_10007698_pt1 | contig 11572 bp, 13 predicted proteins | sample LakEriMetagenome_2_FD_203518 | JGI IMG/M metagenome (GOLD analysis project Ga0315899, IMG submission 203518) | Freshwater fungal communities from buoy surface, Lake Erie, Ohio, United States - Buoy 4 MA112 | ecosystem: Environmental > Aquatic > Freshwater > Lake | place: USA: Lake Erie, Ohio... | reverse complement strand
GTGTATGTGTGTGTGTGTGTGCGTGTGTGTGTGTGTGCGCGCGCGCGCGCGCGTGCGTGCGTGCGTGTGTGTCTCGCATCTCTCTCAATCAATCTCCATCACTCAAACCCGCTCAATCCCTCGCAATCCCCTCCAATCCCCTCCCATCGTACACACACATTTTTCCATTTTTTTTCTCTAGCTTCTTAGAAGTGGCCGTTGTACCTGAGCGAGCATAGTAGGGCCGGAGAGCAGCGTGTTAAGCGCCAGTAATTGTTTTCGTAGACATTTTTGTTTTGAGATTTGTTTTTACCTGGCGGCGCGGCGGCAGAGACTCCGGCCGTTTATGTGGCAGCGACGGCTGTCGGGTTTCCTTCGGTTGCGCTTCAGGGTGCGCGGTCGTGGCACCGGCATTCGAGTCAAAATCCAAACCCCTCCGGCTCGACGGCTGCTGGTGCGGCTGAGCCGCTGACGGCCTCAGCAACCAGCTTTCGGGCACTGCGTCCTCTTCCTTCTTGCCGGGGAAGACGCCCGAGAAGGAGGGCAGAGCGACGTCAAAAGGCAGCATGAAACCGAAGCCCTTTGACCGCGTGTCTTCTGGTGTTTGCGCCATGCTCGGCCGAGACTGAGGCCTGTCTGTGGACGGCCTGGCCTGGGCATGGTCAGGGGAGAGAACAGCCCTGGGGCGATGGCCATTGCTAGTGACCTCCTCCGGCCTGGCCCGGGCGTCCACGGAGAGCACAGCACGGGGGCGATAGCCATTGCTGGTGACCTCCTCCAGGGCCCGCCCGCTCCGCGCAGTAAGCAGGTCCGCAGGTCCCTTATCGCCGTGCCCCGCCTCCGTCCTATTCCACATCTCTAATCCCTGCGGGTCGGGCGGTCTGGTTGAAGTGCGCATCAAATGAAGCAGCCTGCGCTTCTCTTCGCGCTCCTCGTACAGCTCTCTCATCACCCTGGATGAGGCCTGGTCGTACGCACCCGCCGCGTCGAGGCACGACGGAGGCAGCTCTCCCCTCTCTGACCCCGTCCGCGAGAAGATTGCGCTCTGCGCTGTCGGTTGGCGCGTTGGGCTCGTCGGGCGGGAACTCTGGCGCGATGATGCAGTGGGCGCGGGGGCTCTGCGAGGGCTTGCCATTGCAGACGGCGGCCGCGGGCTGCTGCGTGCCGAGTAGCCTACTCGCGCAGAGTACGCCTCAGCGGCGAGCTCGCCTCTCGGCGTGCTGCGCGCACTGCTCATCTGGCTGAGGCTGCTGCGCCCAATCTCCATCACCCTCTCTCTGTCGATGTTGCCAAAGGTCAGGCGCGGAACGCCCTCTGGTGCGCGCATCTTCCTCGGAGGATGGAAGCAAAATGGATTGAGTGCAAAGTATTCTCATACGAGCGTATTTGATTCTGAGTTCGTGGAGTCAGTTTGACAGTACTTTGACTTGCTCATGGAGGACGAGGACTTTAAGCCGAACACGGCGCAGCGCCGGAGCTCTGTCGCGATCAACGACGACAAGCCTCGGACGGCGCGCCGCCCGGGCTCTGTGGCGTTCGCCGACGACGTTGCCGAGCCCAGGGCTGCGCCAGGCACAGCACTCACACGCCCGGGCTCTGTGGCGTTCGCCGACGACGCGGCCGAGCCCAGGGCTGGGACAGCGCACACGAGGCCAGGGTCGACGATCAGGTTCTATGACCAGCACGGGGGCGATGCTGAGCGCCAACTCCTGACGCCGGCCAGCGACGGCAACCGCGCGCCATCTGAGTCCGCAAGCGCATCAAGGCCCAAGTCCACAGAGCGCCCGGGCTCTGTCCTCCTCATTGACGAGCCTCCCAGGCGGAGCTCGCGCGCGACTACGGCGACGTTTGGCGATGCACAAAGTTTGACGATCAACGAGGAGGATGATCACGAGCTTGCGGCCGAGAAGGAGATCAAGGACCGCCTGCAGAGCGAGCTCACAGCGGTCAGCAAGCGTTCCGCGGGCAAGGAGCTCGTGCACCACGAGCCCCAAGGCGAGCAGGACGTGCCCGCTGCCAGGGTGGGGACCGCACGGGCAGGAACTGCGGGTCCAAAGAGCAAACCTGGAACCGCGAGGGAGCTCAAGTCGCGCGGGCGAAGCCAGCAAAGGTCGCGGGGCGTGCCTGGCTCAATTGGCGTGCTATGGAAGGAGGCATACCGCCCGGTAGTGGCACCAACGACGGCAGACAACGGTTACCGCCACGTGCTCACCGTGCACACAATTGTCCCGGGCGGCGCTGCAGACGCGACGGGCCGTGTTAAGGTCGGCGACAAGCTGATCGCAGTGCAGGATGCGGGTCAGAGCAACCGCAAGGTAGTGGTCGGGCTCAAGAAGGAGGAAATCCGCAGGGCGCTGCATGGCGATGCTGGCATTGCGATATCGCTCGAGCTTCTGCGTGCCACGGACATGGGCGCTAAGAAGGCCTTCATGGTGAACCTGGTCCGCACTACCAAACTGAAGAGTGAGGCCACAGCCGGCACTAAGCTGCCGCAGATTAGAAAGCCTTACGCGCACGGCCACCGCGGTGAAGATCGTGAGCACCATGATCCAGCGCAACATGCGGTGCCCTTCACCCCGTCCGTCAAACAGACTGGATGGGCCAAGGGCGTCAGGCTGCGCGGAAACCTGGCCCCGGGCGACGCTGACCTCAAGGAGTACGTGTACCACTCAATGAGCGAAGAAGAGAGAGACCAAGATCTTGACCAGGGCAACGAGTCTGCACAAGGTTTTGATGACGGTGACGAGGAGGACCAGCTGAAGGCAGAACAAAAACGTCTCCAACAATTGACCAAGCTCAAGGTGAGCGACAAGCTGACAAACAAGGAGAAGGAGCAGCTGGAAGTGATGAAGAAACACAAAGAAAAGCTCGAGGAGGAGTCGAAAAGGCACTCTGATCGAGAACTCTACTTGTTGAATGCTATTCACAACTGCGAAGACGAACTCATGAAGGCGCGGGAACTTTTCTGCGACGTTGCGCGCCGAGCAACTGGAATTCCTCTGGTTCCATCCCATGACTCCCCGCCTGCGTGGAGTCAGTGAGTGCGGTTGCGTGTGGTTGCGTGCAATTACCCTTAGCAAGCGAATGATACGTGATCTGTCGTATTAACGCAGGACCCGCCCAAGTGTACGCACAAGAATCACGGAGCAGTGCACAGCCTGCAGACGTGCATGCAGGAATTTCGCCCCATCATCGACGCATTCCTCACCAAGATCGAAGAGGCACCGAAATATCTGCCTCCAATCATCGCAGAAGAGCGAAAAAAAGAGGAGGAGGAGTCGCAGGTCACGAAAGAAACCGCACGGGAACTGAGAGACGCCAAGGCTACGCTGCAAATGGCAGAAGAACGCCATGACCGTCGGGTCGCCGAAATGGCCGCGGAGCTGGAAAAACTGAGAAACACCTATGATGAGGAAAAGGCGGAGATCCAGGGCAAGACCGACGAAGAAATCGTCTCGCTGCTACAAAAGATTGAGATGCGAGAAAAGCAGATAGAGGAGCTGAAGGCGCAGGTCGAAGAACTGAGAGAAGAACTTGATAGGTGCGAGTGGTGGTGATTCAGGCTGTACTCCCGACTGCTGCCTGCTCATCGCTGTGTGTGTAAATGTGTGCTTTGCTACGCTGCGCAGCATCGTCGAGTTGAAGGATGTGGAGGAAATCAAACTTCGCCTGCTCGAGGCAGAGGCAGAGCACCAAGACTCTGATGAAAACCAGCTGAAGAAGGTGTGTGCATTGGAGGACAGCGCAGTGCGGGCGTGTGTGCATGCCTGCAGCGGATTATTTCCCCTCAGTGGAGTACACCCGCCTCGGTGGGATGCGGGGCGTGCTGCGCCCATAGCGCACGCTCTCGCATGATTGCACGGGGATGATGCGTGATCGCCCGCTTTGGTTCAAGCGATCACAATGACTTGCTGTCCCTTTCTGACCTGTTCGACACCCAATGATTCTCGCAGGTGGAGGTCCTGAAACTGGCGTGCCGGGCGGCAGGGCTCAACAAGGATGCTTTGCAGGAGGCGCTCAAGGACGCCGCTGTGCGTGCTCAAATGGAAGTTCTCAAAAAACGCGAAACCGAACTCGAAGCTGAGGTGATGGATGAGTAGGCGTTCGGGAGGCGTTGATGGGCCAGCGCGTGGGTGGGAGAACAGCAGCAGAATCAGTTAGCGTTCTGCTTTGTGAATGTAATGGTGCAAAGAGATTGCAGAGGGGAACCTGCGCGGGGCAGTGCCAGACACTAAAGATGAAACATGGATGGTTACACAGGTGGAGCGACTGCGCGCGTCGGAGGATAAATTACACGAAGATGAAAAGCTGCATCGAAAGTTTAAGTGGTCGGTTATGATCAATGTGAGTTCGGAACCCTACCTTGGCTTCACGTGCATGTGTTTCGCAGATCTTGTCCTTGTTGAGACATGGTCCGCAGGGCTATATCAACTCTGATGAATGCACGTGCGAGCACGATTTTCATCCGGACGTATGCGTCTGTGTTGGTTTGGCGTTGTGTTTGGGTCCAGGTGTCTGATGTCGATCCTGATGACGTGAAGAAAGAGGAAAAGCGCCAAAAGGCTGGCGAGATAGAAGGTTCGTCTTTGCATGCTTGTGTGCTTGCAAGAAAGCCTGCGCGTGCTGAGATGTGTGTTTTTTCGTTGCAAAACAAATCAATCTTTCCTCATTGAAAATCTCTGAGACTGCACATGCATCTGGCACTTTGAAAAAAGTCGTCTTTGTTGAATGTGGCTGAAGGCACCCCGTCCTCCTCGCTGACACATATTGCACTTGCAGACCAAGAGATTGTGCAAGCTGTGCAAGATTACGTCGAGGTGCCTACTATTATTTTCACCATTCAGCCTCGTAGCTCTTGCATCATGAATCGCCCTCTCATATCTAACTTACGCACTTGCTCTTCTGGCCTCCTTTGTGCCATCCCTTCCTCGCTCAATCCTTCTCTACCATGTCGAACCCACCCTTTTCTTTCTGTTTGTTTTCCTCCTGCCCCTCCGATCATGTTACCCCTTTCTCGTTTGTTCCCCATCATGTCGCTTGGCAGGCGGCTCCGGACGATGCGGAAATTTTTGTCAGAAACATCCAAGACTATGTCAGCGTGCGCTTTCCCTTTCTCGAGCTCACTGAGCATCACAAGCAGGTATCGATTTCTCGCGCACGAAGGTGTTCGCTGCGTTCTCCTCGTAACGTCCGATCGGCTGCGGCATGTCCATGTTGTCTTCCTCACTCACAATCATGCACAATCGCTTGCTGGCTCGCTGACTTTGATGACGCAGCTTATTTCCGACGCGTTCGAGGAGTTATTCAAGGAGGTCCCGCCTCCCACGGAGGAAGAATTGAAGGAATTGGAGGTTTGACGTGGAGAGAGCGCGAGCAGCGTGTGTTGCTCGTGTGGCAAACTTGGATGCACATTTGCAGAGATTGAGTCACTTGACAAGAGAACTATGCACTGTCGCATCCTTCCGGTCTGATACTTACTTCACGTACACACGTGCACACACAGCGGTTGCGCCTGGAAGATGAGGCGATAGACTACGGATACGAACGGAAGGAAGCCACTGGCAGGACCGCCGGGCAATTGCGCAAAATGATTGCGGATGCACAGGCCGCCACCAAAGCTGCCAAGGACGCCGATCGCAAGAGACGTGCGTGTTACTCCCATAGGCTTTGTCAAGTCACTTTCACTGCGCTTGGCCCCAAGCCCCCTACTTGCTCGTTCTCTGCGTTGCACCACCTCTCCCTTTTTGCCTCTCGATTTCTGTCCCTTGCCTGTGTGTATCACCACTGGTCTTGGCGCTTCATATGTGTAGACGTGCAGCGCTCGTCTCATTCGAGACTTCTTGATGATGCTACTCTCTTCCCAAGTAAGCAAACATCTCTGCTGTCACAACAGGGGAAGCAAGCTGGGAAGACGACGGGTCAGAGAAGGAGGTTGCCGACAGCGAGGACTCGGATGCAGTGTACAAATCGGATAATCCAGAAGATGAAGAAGGCGACGATGACGACGTGTAGGCGCGAAACGGCTAGATTACGGCAATGTCCTTGGAGTCATTTCTTACGATCCACCCCCCGAAGAAGATTCGGTCGCGACACTTCTAGCAACGCACGGAGACCAAAAGAAATCAGCTAACGGAAGAGCAGTACCTACTGCAAGTGCATCATTGCGGGGATAGAATCAAGGGATGTGTTTGCTTTGAGACTTTTGCATTTACTTTGTAATTATGACGAGCAACAGAGTTGCCTCCAGGCATCTGTCAGTGTATGAATGAATAAAGGTGTGAATTTGCTTCTGAGAAATGAGTATGCAGAGTCAACGGCGTTGGGCAGTGCTGGTAGGGCTAGAGTAGTTGCTCTGAACAACAGTCGGAGGACGCAATTCACTCTCCTCTGTCACTTGACCAGCATAGCCCGCAAGTCCCATGGCCCTTGCCACGTCGCCGTCGCACAGCCCCAACAACCTATACAATGAGCCCAATTGCGTTGGTGAGAGAAAAGAGGACATGGTGACCGCTGACGCGGACAAAGCGAGACAAAAGGTGGTCAGCGAGACAAACGCACCTGCGGGCCAAGCTCTCTTGGACAGAAACGGGCTGGTGAGTCATCCAGAAGACTTTATCGTCCTCTGAGAGTTGGCTCGTTTCGTTGATTTTCAGCTTCGTCACACGCTCTAGGTGCAGCTTCTCTTGATATAGTCGCTCTCTTTCTTCAAAGACGGACGCCATTTCAATGCGACGCTTGGGAAGGGCGCGTCGCGAGATTGCCATGCGTATATTGCACTGAAGTCGTACGTACATGCGCATATGGTACGCAAGCCGGAAATGCTGGGCTTTGAGCTTCGCGAGGTAGCAGCGATATGCGTAAACCAGAATGCTAGCAGCTCGGGCTCGCATTTTTCCGGGCAGGACGCCATCCGCTTCGCTGATGAGGGTCCACAGCCCTCGTCGCTTGGGAGAGTCGAGGCGAGCTAATCCTTCCCACAACTCTTCTGTCAAGTCCCATGACGTTGTCCAAACAGCGCTCAGGGTGGGGATGGCCTGCTTCACCATGACGGTTGTGTTTCGTGCGGCCGCCTCGTAGTCGAATCCCTCCTCATCTTCCGGCTCCTTGTACCTTAATTCTGGGGCCTGCCCCTTGGAAACGCTCATCGTGTACCGGTGCTCTCTGGCTGCACGTGCCTTGCGCATGTGCTTGGAGGCCCAGATCCAAGACCCTTGGTGCTGCTTTTTCAGGTGCTCGACCACCTGTGAAATCGTCGAGGGTTCTTCATCTTCGTCATCCCCTTGTTGCGTTTCGCCGGCGGAGTCGCGCTGTCGATTCCTGTTTGCTGCCCTCCTCTCCTTGCTGCGTTCAAAGGCTTGCAATGCCAGGCCCTCTGCGAAGCGCTGCAGCTCGTGTTTATCATCGCGGGCCTTACGTGACACCTCACGCTCATGTCCCAAGGGAACATGTGCAGTCCAGTCGAGAGGTGCGGGCATTTCTGTGAGATAGTCTGTGCCCTGGATAGAAAAGACGGCGCGAACTTCTTTCTCCCTGAAGACGGTGTCTTTGTCTTGCTCATTAATCATGTACTCGAGTACCTCCCGTTGGTCACTGCGAGGCTTTGTTGCTAGGCGCGTCGACTTGGTGATGGCAACATTCTGTAGAACTGCCAACTTCTTCTTGAGCAGAAGCTCTTCCTGAAAAGGGTCCTGTGCTGTGTGCAAGCTTCGCTCCTGCGACCTGTCGTATCTGTGTCAGTTATCGCCTTCGTCAAAATGTTTGTCGCACGAACTCTTAATGGTCTTCCACGTGCGCAATATGATGGAACAAAGACACGTGAACAGCAGCCAGCCAGAACGGCTGGATCATTTCTGCGTTGTGTTATTTCCCGTGATGTGTTGGTGCAAATGCTACATACCTCGACTTAGCGGTGCTCTGCCTGGTATTTGCATTTCTCTGCGACATAGCTGTGCTGCTCCCCCTGCTGGCTCCCCTGCTGGTCGACATGCTCTTTCCAGTTTTGCCTGTAGCGCACCTGCTCGTGGCGCCATACGTGTCGCCAAAGTCATCGTACTCCTTGTCGAACACGTGAACTTTTGGGCGAGTGAAGCCAACTATTTCGGTGAACTCGCCCACTACAAAGCTGGTATCACTAGTGTTGAGTCCTGCGTCGTTGGCCACATGCACGACGGTCTGGGACAGAACGGTCGCAACCTCGTCGCCTCGAAGCTCTCCATACCGATGTCGAAACTCCTCATCGGTCATTGGATTCTCGAAAGGGTAAGTATTTGGAAGTGACTTGGTCAGCATGCTCCGGTTCTCTCTAATCACTCTCGGTCGTTGCAATAATTTTGACATATTTTTCCTTTTTTGCCCGTCGCCTGATCGAAAGGTGCCATCCAACCTGCGTTTCTCTTCGATGGCCTTGACCTCCCGGAACATTTCTTTCGTTGCAACGATCTTATCGCGAAAATTTTGGATCTGTCGCTCCATCGCCTTGCGCTCAAAGAATTGTCTCTTTGTCACTCTCTCAGCTTCAAGCGTGTGCTGTTCTTCTGTGTTTTCGACGCTCTGCTGCAGATGTGCAAGCATACCATTCAAATGATTCCGGTCTTTCTCCACCGCAAGCTGTTCTGGGGGTAGGTCATCTGATTCCTCATCCCCCTCTGACTCATCGTCATCGGATTTTTGATGAGGCTGCACGAGCTGAGGAGGCAGCTTCGCGAGTTCCTCCTCTACGAGACGTATCTTCCTGACAAGGGTGAGCAATGCATCATCGTAGCCAGCATGCAGGGCTTTCACCTCTGATCCCCACAAAAACTCCATCGTCGCTAGCTCCTTGCGCATACTTTCCACTTTACTGTAGAACCAGTTGATCTGGTGCTCGAGATGATGCGAGCCCTGAAACTTCTGCAGATTCTCTTCGAGCGAATGCGGATCTGCTGCGTATGCCGCCGCTTTGCATGCCTCTAATTGCTCAATCGAAATGATTCCATCCTGCGCAAGCCTTTCGAGCGTTGCAAGATTTGCGTCCATGTCCTCTGCAATTGCACGCCCAGACGGCGCACTCCAGCGATTTATCCCAGAGCCGCGAGTGACTGGCCGGGAGGAGTAAGTCCCATCGGTATACCGGGTCTGCGGCCGGGAGGACGGCTCCCAATCCGCCTGTAACCAGCCCAGCTCCGAGTTCGACGGGGTCTGAGGCTTTGACGGCGGCTTTTGTTTCGTCGGGTCCGGCAGGGGCGGGAGCCACAGCCTTAGTCGTGCGACGTCATCATCGTGCTCCTCTATGCGCACCTGTCTCTCTCGCTCGAGCTGCACGGTGGCATCCGAGGTGTGGGCCTGGGCTATTGCCTCGCCGCAGTGGCTTTCGAGCCACGTGAAGAGCCGATCCATGGCCATAAAATTCCACGCGTCCTCCGCCGAGGAGTAGCACGAGACGCCCTGGCGCACAAAGAGCGCTCGTGGGCTGAGCGACGACAGCACTATGAAGCCGTCGGCGATGAGCCACACCTCAACGCCCCACACGCCCTGCAGCACGACGTGCCCCCGCTGCCCTGTCAGCTGCCAGCCCTTGAGGCCGCCGAGCGCCTTGTCAATGTAGGGCGCCCGGCCTTGAACTTGGTCGGCCACAGTGCGTGGGAACCTCTCGCCCTCTCCCAGCTCCAGCATGTCTATCGTGTCCTGCGAGACAAAGGCCTTTGCCACGCAGCGACTGAGGTCGCGCAGCCAGCACATCGCCGGGCTGCCCCACGGGCTGTCGCGGTACACGAACGACCCCGCATGTTCGCCGCACGTGAGCTCGATGACAGTGCCGCTGATGTCGTTGCGCAGGTACAGACACTCGTCCTTGCCGTCTTCTTCGGCGCGCAGGAACGCCCACGTCTCCTCGCCCTGGACCTTGTGGGAGCCCACTACGGTCGCGTCACCAGCAGCATGGCACGACATGTTGCTGCACACTGCTGCGTTGCCCCTGGAGGGCAGGCCCACAGTCAAATTAAGTTCGTGGACGAAGTGTGAGATAAGATACTGGTATCTCTAGTGGTACCACTAGTTCTTATGGGCCCCTAATTTTCTGAAAAGTGTATGTTTCATCCGAACAAGTAGGGGCTCTATATAGAATATTTAAGAACCTGAAATTCACCCCATGATGCCATGACACAGCGCACGCAGGCGGACCCAGTGCGCGAGGCGTTCAGGGATGCCGCCGCCCAATCCCTCGAGCTCGTCGAGGGCAAGCTGTACTACGTGATGGAGGGCATAGGCATGATGGTGAGCGACGAGATCCCCGCAAATTACAGCAGCTTCGAGGGCCTGCACTTTTTCCACGTCGACGGCCTGATAAGGTACTTCCCCTTTTGCGACGACTTCGGGCCGTACAACCTCGCGGCGATTTTCCGCTTCCTGGAGATCCTGGGCAACAAGCTGGCGGCCATGCCAGACAAGACCGTAGTGCTGTGCTGCCGGGCGGACAAGGCGGCCATCACGAACGCGGGCTTCCTGATGGGCGCATACCTGTTGCTTGAGCTGGGATACGACGCGGACAGGCACAGATTCTCAAAATAACTCTCTACAGTGACTTTATATATCAATCGCACACTGACTTTTCAGAATTTCTTCCCTCCCAGCCCGCTGATGCCGCTGTGCAATATGTCCAAGTCGCCCTATCAAGACTTCCGCGACGCCACCTACGGTCCCGTGACGTTTGGGCTCAGCATCCGTGACGCTTGGCGCGGCCTCGCTAAGGCGAAGTCTCTTGGGTATACACGCGCACTATATATGTGTATATATTGTGTGTGAGAGAGAGAGAGTGTGTATGCATGTATACACACATTATCTTCGTATATACATACATATACATACATATACATATACATACATACGTACATGTGTGTGTGTGTGTGTGTGTGTAGGTGGTTTGACGCGGATTCGGATGATGCCATTGACCTGGAGGAGTACGAGTACTATGATAATCCAGGCAAGAGTATAGTAGTAGTATATATAGTGTAATATATATAAATACATATACATAGTAGTAAAACGAGTACGAGTACTATGCCTTTCCAGGCAAAGAGTATAGTAGTACTATATATAGTGTAATATGTATATATATACATATATATAGTAGTAAAACGAGTACGAGTACTATGACAATCCAGACAACCGTGACATGCAGTGGCTGGTGCCCCTCTAGTATGCATAGTCATGTAAGTGTGTCTGTGTGTGTATATATTCATATATACATATACAGGCAACGGTGACCTGCACTGGCTGGTGCCCAATAAGATCCTTGCTTTCCGAGGCCCCTCTGATAACCTCCCTGCGGGGCGCACCTGGTTCTTCGTGTGTGTGTGTGTGTGTGTGTGTGTGTGTGTGTGTGTGTGTGTGTGCACAAACACACATACATACATAGATACATACATACATATAGATAGATAGATAGATAGAAGATAGTCCTCCCTCTCTCCATCTATATATCTCTCTCACACACACACAGCGTATATGTATGACATACAGGTTCGACAACGAGGACGTGAGTGTGTGTGTGTGTGTGTGTGTGTGTGTGTGTGTGTGTGTGTGTGTGTGTGTGTGTGTGACATACAGGTTAGACAAA
>Ga0315899_10007696_pt1 | contig 11574 bp, 27 predicted proteins | sample LakEriMetagenome_2_FD_203518 | JGI IMG/M metagenome (GOLD analysis project Ga0315899, IMG submission 203518) | Freshwater fungal communities from buoy surface, Lake Erie, Ohio, United States - Buoy 4 MA112 | ecosystem: Environmental > Aquatic > Freshwater > Lake | place: USA: Lake Erie, Ohio... | reverse complement strand
CATCAAAGATAACTGCGGTAACGATACGTCACCTTGGTTTCCTTGGCTGGGAAAGGTAACAACACTCAACAAGGTAAAGGCTTCAGTCAAGCCATTGCCAAAGAAGGAGAACAAATGAAAGACTTAATCGCTAAGTTAAAGAGCAAGAAGACTAAGGCTGCAGTCAAGTCTTACCTTCGTGCTGTATTGGCATCAGCAGTAACAATGGGACTAGCACTGGCTGCCGACCTTGCCCCAGAGTATGCAATTTTAATCGGCTCAGTAGCAGCACCATTGGCTAAGTGGGCTGATAAGACTGAAAAAGAGTACGGCATAGGAGCCGAATAGATACCCCTAAAAAGGCTTTAAACGCCCTTTAGAGACACGAAAACCCCCCGACCCAGTAGAGATACTAGGAAGGGGGGTCTTTTGTCGTTTTTTTACCTGTTTAGCCCTAACGCATCTTCTAAATCTTCCTCAAAGTCCTCAAGGAATTCATCCCGCTTGCGGAACTCACGACGTACCTGTAACTCTCCAATAAATGACAGGAGTAGGGTTACAAATAAGGAACTTGCTACAGTTGCATAAAAAATAGTCCAAAATAGACTAGACATATTACTCCTTAGATATATATAATTATATATATTATATATTAATAAACCCCTTCGGGGTTTATATATTATATATTATATTATAATCAATTATACACAACCTAATCTAATTCGTCTAGTTAAAAGTTTTAACTGGACAACCATCAATTTATACTTTAACATACACTCATGGCAATAAAACTTGAAGAATACACTATACCAGAACACATGTCTTATAGTGCTTTTAGCACTTATTTAACTTGCGGATATCAATACTATCTTGGTAGACTGCTTGAAAAACAAGAGGAACCTTCTGTTTGGTCAGTTGGTGGCTCAACATTCCATAAGGCTACAGAAATGTACGATAGGGAGAACCTATGAGTATAGAACTGTGGGAAAAAGCATGGGCTTTAGAATCAGATGGAATTGACTTAACCAATGCTCGTGTTGGCGGTAAGGTCACAAAAAATACCCCAAACAAAGAAGATGTTAACTTTTGGCAAACTCAGGGTCCATTATGGCTCGAACAATATATTGCTTGGCGCAAGCAAAACAGTAATTGGAAAATCTGGATAACACCAGATGGTCGCCCAGCAATTGAACTAGAGTTGATGCCAGTAGTGGCTGATGTACCTATCAAGATGGTTATAGATAGAATTTTTGAGGTAGATGGTCACTTAGTAATAGTTGATTTGAAAACATCACAACATACCCCATCCAGCAGTTTGCAACTTGGTTTTTACAAGTTAGGAATTGAAGAAACTTTTGGAAGAGAAATAAAATGGGGTAATTACTATATGTCTCGTGGTAGCAATACTGGCGAGATGGTAGACTTGTCGGGATATACTTTCGATAAGATGGAGTACTTGGTTAAACAGTTTGACAAGGCTCGTAAGGCAGGTATTTTCTTGCCCAACACAAACTCTTGCCAATACATGTGCGGACTCACCGCTCATTGTCAATTCTCAGTAAAGAAGGAAAAATAATGGCAGAAGAATGGAAACTACAAGTATCATATAAAACTCCAACAGGAGATATGATAAATGTCCGTGCTAATACTGCGGATGAATTAAGCGTACTGCTTGAGGGCATTGGCGATTATGCTACTCAAATTGCAGCAGTACAAAAGTTGGTGGTGGGAGCATCGGCAACCGCCCCTTTATCGACGCCACGTTCCACTATAAACACAGAGCCTCCAGCCTCCTCAGTACCACCCCAGGCATCGGCTCCATCAAATACAACAGGTCCAACATGTCAACATGGACAGAGGAAATACAAAGCGGGAGTCTCCAGCAAGACGGGCAAGCCATACGCAATGTGGGTATGTCCAATGCCACAAGGAGTCGACCAGTGCAAACCAGTAAATTAATCGACGAACAATTTCCATTTTAACAACGAGGTAGGGGAACAATGCGTACACTTGTCAGGTCAGTAGGACGGACATCTATCGGGGGCGAACCCCTACCTAGTTGTTTCAAAGCATTCGAAGCATCCAAAATTATCATACGGCGTTCAGAAGTTTCAATGTTTGCTGGTGCTCCTGGTGTTGGTAAATCAACACTTGCATTGGCATTAGCATTAAAAACAAATGTTCCGACTCTTTACATCTCCGCTGATACCAATGCACATACTATGGCTATGCGCCTAGCATCAATGATATCAGGTAAGAATCAAACAGATGTTGAGCATAAACTTAATACTGATGTTGGATGGACTAAAGCAGTCCTACAAAAAGGCAGTCATATAATTTGGTGCTTCGAGTCATCACCAACCTTGCAGGATATTGCAGAGGAAGTTGAGGCGTTTGAAGAGTTGTGGGGTTGTCCTCCAACTTTAATCGTATTAGATAACTTAATGGATGTAGCCACTGATGGTGGTGAAGAGTTCGCTTCAATGCGTGCAATTATGAAGGAGTTAAAGTATCTTGCTAGGGCTACAAATTCGGCTGTTATGGTACTACATCACACATCCGAAGCGGTTATGGGTACGCCGTGTCAACCACGAAGTGCATTACAAGGAAAGGTTGCCCAGTTACCAGCACTCATCTGCACACTCGGAACCGTTGGAACTTCTTTGGGCGTGGCTTCGGTCAAGAACAGATATGGAAGAGCGGATGCGGGAGGAACGCTAATTACTTGGTTAGCATTTAATCCAGAGTATATGTATGTAGAAGACATCCCAGAGAATTCATGACAACTAGGAAAAGCCATAAGGCCAGAGGAGCAAACTTTGAAACCGACTTACGAGATTATTTTAGACGAATTGGACTTGATAGTGAGAGACTTGCAAGAAGAGGTTCTAAAGATGAAGGAGATGTTGTTGTCCGCTCAGACTTCCTTGGACACATCGGCATCATTGAAGCCAAAGCCCCAGGTCAATCAGGTCGCATTGACCTCTCTGGTTGGACCAAAGAGGCTCAAATTGAAGCGACGCATTATTCAGAGGCAAGAGGCATTAAAAGAACATCCGTCTTACCTGCGGTTATTATCAAGGCACGAGGAAAATCAATAGCAGATTCTTATTTAGTGTTAAGGTTGGGCGATGTATTTGACAGATGACCTACCAGATATAGTTGAAGTTTTACGGCACTATGGTGCCAAGATGAACAGAACTACAGGGCAAGTAAATATTAAGTGTCCATTCCATGACGACACTCATAGTTCAGCAAGTTTTAATACCAAGGAAAATATATTTAATTGTTTCGCCTGCGGAATGCAAGGCAACAGTTTACAAATTATAGCCAAGAAAGAAGGCGTGGATATACGTGAGGCAAAATCATTCGCAGAGGGAATTACTGGACTTGGCAACAGCCAAATACGCAACAAATATCTTTCAGGCGGAAGACTACCTAACAAGCAGGGGAATAACAAGGGAAGCGGCTCGACTGGCTCGATTAGGCGTAGTCTCGGAGCCTGAGGTTGGACATGAAGCATTCTCGGGAAGATTATCCATACCGTATATTACCAAGAGTGGTGTTGTCGATATTCGTTTTCGTGCTCTTCATCCTGCTATTGAACCTAAGTACATGGGAATGACTGGCGCTGAAACTAAAATGTATAATGTTTTAGATATTGAAAGAGCAGGGGACTACATCGGAATCTGTGAGGGTGAGATAGATACCATAACTGTATCATCACTAATTGGTATACCTTGCGTTGGTGTTCCTGGAGCAAACTCATGGAAAAAGCATTACACAAGATTACTTGCAGACTTTGAAAGAGTTTTTGTATTTGCTGATGGAGACCAGCCAGGAAAAGAATTTGCAACAGCACTATCAAGAGAGTTACCAGTAACAACTATTCAACTACCAGATGGAGAGGACGTTAACTCTATGTACGTCAAAGAAGGTTCTTCATACTTCCACAAAAAGGTTGGAACATATGAAGTATAAAAAGATTCCACCATGCAAGACTTGTGGGCAACACTTTGATAATATATTTGACGCAACAGACCATTTAGTAGATGACCTTGACGAGCCACCTTTTGACCCTAAGTTAATTCTTCCAGGTGGGTATCAGTTGTTAATTGGCTCTTTATTAAGAACTATATACGATAATGCTGATACACCAGATTATGTAAAAGAAATAACCCAAGGTACTTTCGCAACATTGTATGCAGCAGAAACTAGTCCCAAAAAAATGAAAATGTTTATTGAAGACTTAATTATTGACGAGCATATGCGTGGCATAGATTATGAGATTGAGGACTTCTTAAAAAACTATAAAAAAGATGGAGAGTGATGAAGTATGGCAGATTATAACCCACTTGGAAATGCAAGGTTTCCATATAACCAAGAAGCAGATAGAGGAGAAGTCTTTAATATTAACAATAAAGGTGCCTCTTTTGAGTCAGCAGTTGCAAAAACCTTTCAAGAATTAGTAGATTTACTCTTATCTAAACATAGGGATTACGGTCCAAAGAATATTTCGGATGCGCCAGGTGGTGCACTCAATGGGCTTAGGGTTCGTATGCATGACAAATTGGCACGTATAAATAATTTATATGGCAGTGCCTTGCAACCAGAGCATGAATCTCTTGAGGATTCATTTAAAGATATGGCTAACTATGCAGTCATTGGATTGCTAGTACTGAGAGGAGAGTGGGACAAATGAAAATATTTGGACCATACAAAGGCAGTAAACAAAATGGTGGTCGCCCAATCTACGTCATCAAACGTAAGAAAAAGGATGGCACTACTGAGACTACATCTACTAATAAAGCAAGACATGATTATAAAAAAGCAACTGGTAAAAAGTTAAAACGTAATCAAGAAGTAGACCACATAGATAATAAAGGTCGCAAAGGCAACGATAAGATATCTAACCTGCGGGTCTTATCTAAAAAGAAAAATGTAGGCTTAGAGAATAAGAGACGAGCCAAAAAGAAATGAAAATTATAGTCTGTGTATCAGACCTTCAAGTACCATATCATGATAGAAAAGCAGTCTCCGTCCTATCACGCTTTATTAAGTCTTACAAACCTGATGAAGTCGTATCGGTTGGAGATGAAATGGATATGCAGACGATATCAAAATGGAGTAAAGGGACCGAGTTAGAACACGAAAAATCTATTGGTAAAGACAGAGATGAAACATATCGTGTGCTTGAATCATTAAAGATTAAACATATGATTCGCTCTAATCACACGGATAGATTGTTTAATACAATCAAAATGAGAGCACCAGGACTTGCTGGTTTACCTGAGTTAGAGTTAAAAAACTTTCTTAAGTTAGATAATTTAGGTATTAAGTATCATGAAAAACCATATGAACTGGCACCTAACTGGTTGCTTTTACATGGTGATGAGGGCAACGTGCAGCCTACTGCTGGTGCTACCGCACTTGGTTTAGCAAAACGTGCAGGCATGTCTGTAGTCTGTGGGCATACGCACCGCATGGGTTTAACACATTATACTCAGTCATATTTTGGTGGTCATCCTAAAACTATTTGGGGATTAGAAGTTGGCTGTCTAATGGATTTTAAGTTTGCTAAATATATACGTGGCGGATTATTTACTTGGCATAAAGGCTTCGGAGTGCTGTATGTAGATGGTACCAAGGTAGTACCACATCTTGTCCCAGTAAATATGGACGGGTCATTTGTATTTGATGGAAAGTTGTGGAAATAAATGGAATGGCAACGCATTGAAAAATGGGACTACATTGTAGTTGCCGTTTCATCTGAATATCATAAAAAATATGAAATGGTTGAACTAGATGATATAAAGCAATCCTTATATCAATGGTTCGTGGAACATCCTAATAAGTTAAATGAGTGGGAAGCCATAGGCGAGAAAGACGCCAAGAATTTGATTTATCGCTCACTCCGCAATCAAGCACTAGATTACTGCCAACGCTGGAAGGCTAAGTCTTTAGGCTATGAGACATCTGATATATATTACTATGAATCTGTGGTTGTAGAATCTTTATTGCCATCTGTAATTAGAGGTGAGTATGGTGGTAGTCATAAGTTAAATCTTACTGGTCCAAGTCATCCACCTGCTCCTGCGGAGGGTGGTAATATGAATGTAATGATGATAGAAATAGATAAAGCGTACCGCAAACTCAACACTGAGGATAGAACAGTATTGTTTTACAGGTACGCTGAATCTATGGACTATGGCGATATTGCTACCGAGATGAAATTAGGTAGTGATGATGCGGTTCGTATGCGCCATAATCGAGCATTGAAAAAACTTATCAACAGAATCGGTGGCTTCCGACCTTGGTTAGATAAGGATTTTCCAGATAGTGAAAAAGATGCTGAGGATAATCTTGAACCCGAAGAAGTAAAAGAACAAGAAGAAGAGCGGGATGAAGATGGGGCTGATGAAGACTAAGAATCCATCCTTCAAATTGGATACTCCTGCTCCATATAATTTTTGTAGTGCTCCCCAGCCACATCAAACTTTTCATTCATAACTCTAGGGTAATTTATTAGTTGGCTTGGTGTAATTAGATAACCTTTTGATGGATTAGGCATCTTATTATTTGAGATAGGTCTACCAAACTTTTCTATCACATCAAACAGTAGACCTCTACTTACAATTAATACGCTTTCATCAAGCACGAATGCCCAGTGAGTAGCCTTTGAGGTTAGTATACCTGAATCTTCCCATGACTGAGTACTCTGTTGCCAACATGAGTATTCAATGAATAAGTTTCCAGTATCTTTCCAACGTTTATCAGTCTTGACTTCGACTGTATCTGCGTGAAGTAAATCTGCTACTTTGCTTTCACCTATTTCTCCAGCACGTAAGTCTAAGTCCCAATTAGAATCTTTCATTATCCTCCTGTCGAATAAAAGCCAGTGCCATTCAACTTAAATGGAACCGCATTAATTACTCGCTTTGTTGGTTTAGTACAGTATTGACAACCAGGAACATCATCTCTCTTATCTACATTTCTATAGTGGTCCTCTGAAGTACCGCAATCATTGCATTTATATTCATAGTTGGGCACTAGTACCAGCCTTTCTTTTGGAAATGACTCCAGGCCTTACAGAATGTGGTATACCTATGCATAATATAATCCACTCCTCTGTCGATTTGGTCTGTTGGGTTTGTGTCGGGCGACAGCCCTAGAATCTGTGGTATGCCACCAGCGTTTCTTCCCATAACTTTTACAGGATTATACGCTTCGGGTCTCCAATTTGATTCCCTAGTCCATAATTTATCAAGACATTTCCATTCTTTTTGACTCCAAGAAAATACAGCGTCCTTGGCGTATGCCTTACTATCATTTACATCCCATTTATGTTTTGCGGGTGCACTTTCCAATTTAGGGGCATGCACGAATAGGAATACAATTACTAAGAATATAAATAATCTTTTCACTTACCACCATATCCAATCTTGTACATAGTCTTGTAGTAAAAATGGTCTTTCTTTTTCATTGCCAACTGCACGAGTACCCCTCCTATAACCGCTGAAATAGAGCCTCTCTGCTGGAAGCATACCGCCCCATATTCCATACGGCAGGTTTTTCTCCTTCATGCCTTCTTTTCTGCACTCTAATTTTACAGGACAAGTGTGACATTTGTCCAATGCATACTGAGTTTGGCTAATGATTTTTTCTATTTGGGCTACGCTGGCTCGCCTTTGTGGCAGTTCAGGATACCAGTAATCGGGATTTTCATCACCCGTACAATTTCCTACTATCATTCGTCATCCTCCCACATGCGGTCAGGTAATCCAGTATCGTTTTCATCTACATCATCCTCTGTCCCATTTAGGGCATAGTCATCACCCATCAGATACATTGGTTCACTCATTAGTTGTGCACCCCATAATCCCATGTAATTCTGCGTACAGCATTTGTTAGTTCTAATTGCAAGGCTTTGATTTCCTCATCACCCATATCGCCAACATCTATCTTTCTAACTTTTGCTTCCCACAATACTTCATCTACAGATTCCATTACCTGTTCCCTTCTGTTATGCAATCAAGTACATATTCAAACTCGGGTCTGTATGACTCAGGCGGAATATCTCCATCAGAGTACCAGTCGTATCCCATATCGGAGTCCCAGTGTAGTCTACCTGAATACTGATTAGCACCATCATTTAGCATGATATGTTTAGTCCATCCAGTAGAGGTAACCCCACTACATGAAATCATATACTTGCTCATCATTTCCTCAATAGATACTTCTTGGTCTTCTCTCATATCTTCGTTCATAATACCTCCCTTAGTCTTCTTTCTACAGTTAGTGAAGTAGTGTCATAACTTTCAGCACCTTCCCCATCAGCACCTTCTAGCCAAAGGATTCGGTTTTTGTATCTAATTGTTGAGCCAGAACCATACAGGCTCATTAGTAATGCCCCAGCAGCATAATCGTATACCTCTGCTATGGCTTCACCATCAGGGTGATGCACTTTTAGTTTCATATCTATCCTCTCTGCCGTATTATACGGCATATAGTTTCTGTAGTAGTAGTCTTGCACGAGCAACTATAGCGTCATCTCTCTCATCTGTCAAATTGGCGATAGAGATTAACTCTATGATTACTTTTCTGACTTCTTCCCTAGAAGCCAAAGTCATATTGTCCATCATATGCTCCCGTCGTTTGTTTGTGTCGGCTGAACTCTTCTCGCTCAGGAGTCCAACATAGGCAACTGTCATTGACTATCATGCTACAATCAAAGCATGAGCCACAGTTGTGGCAATAGTATGGATTATAGTCGTCATCTGCTTCTACACCACACATCAAGCAGTCATATTGAGAGTCATCTATGTTGCCACTGTACTCATAGACATCAGGGTATGATTTAAAATACTTGCCCCATACGGTTTCTTTGTACGAGTCATTAGACCACCAATTACCCTCATTGTCCCAATAACCTAAGTCTTCGTTGATAATGTAGCAATCATACTCTGCGTTAGGGTCTAGCGTAAAGACAGCAATCTTATTGCCAGCAGACCATTTTTCTATCATAGAGTACAAGTTGGTATCGTCGAGTGCAGTGATGCCACCCATTGATGGCAATATATCCTCAGCAAATATGCGAGTGTCGCTACGCCTGTCGGTAGGCTCGATATGTACTGGTAATATGCCATTGTGTGCTAGATAGGTCAAGTCGCTACCACCTACCTTGAATGGATGACAATTTTCCTCATTCTTTACGCCATGTGTAGCAAACCTAGCATGATACATGGCATAACTATTCGGATATTGTTTACGCACTGCTAGGAACTCTTTGATTACCTTCTTAGCAGACATACCTTTACCAGTAATAATTTTATTACCAGCAATTACGGCATAGCCAAAGCCATGCGGATTATTGCAAGAAGCATTATCTAAATCCTTCCTGCGTGGTGTGCTATTCGGAGAACTTACTACTAGCAAGCACATGCTCTTTCCTTTCTATCCTTTGAATTATATCGTTGTGCATTATTACTCTATCGTACAGTGATTCATATGTTGCTTTGTTATCCCTAATATATTGGATAAATTTGGCACATGATAAACCACCATTTACGACTTCTCTAACATTCATAATTCTGGTGTACTCAACACTGGCGTGTGCTAAGTCAACGGCAGACTTAATGAATCTCGGATTTAGACTACCCTTAAAGATTCTCATCTCAAGTGTTTGTCTATTGTTGGTATTGACAGCAGAGTACCTGTCGCTACCAGTATCTCTATTTACTTTGTGCATAAAGGTTTTCTTGCCATCTCTAGGATTGATAACATCATCAAACTTAGCCCAATGACTAGATGACCTACCAGCAAGTAATTCATACAGGTCTTTGTTATTGTAGACCAGTTGTAAGAATCTATGCTGATGAGTACCACCATTAAACCCAGCACGAGATATATGCACATGGAGTCCACATGTTCGTGTACCCCAAGACATCATGTTGTAATCTGATTTTAATGTACGGACTACACGCCATAGTGGGTTAGCACTATCGGTGAAGTATGAGTGCGACATTGGATGAGTAACTATCTCAAAGCCACACTCCAATGAGCCGTCAGATTTTAGATAGGCTACATTTTCATTCTCCAATATCTGAGCATACTCGGCTGCTTCTCTGAGTGCATCATAATCAGCACCCCTTACTTCTGTTTCTATCTCTACACCAAAGTATAGGCGTGTTGATTCGCCATCCTTGCTGTGGAAAATAGGGTCAGGTCGGTATGAGTAATCATGTACATGTCTACCAGCACCCTCGTGGTCAATGTTGCAACCATGAAAATAACTAGCCTCACAATCATCACACCAAGAGCAATAGTTTTCATAGCAATACTCGCAGAAAAGATTATTACTGTCCTCTGCTGAGTATGTATAGCCAGTAAACCAGCCCTCATGTTCATCACAGAAATGTGCTGATGCGTCGGTGCAATTTTCACACCAATAAGCATCATCATTTACAAGATGAAATATATCATTTGTTGTCATGACAGCATCACAACGCCCACAAGCCCGCATACAATTTTCGCAAACAGGAGTGCCATAATCTGTTTCAATAACAGTAGAACCATCTAATTCAGAGGTACAGACAGTACACTTGTACTTAATCTCTACCTCATCAGTAGTTTCCATATTCTATCCTTTGCTGTATTATACGGCAACAGAATTTCTGCTGTCGAGTAGTACCATTTTAGACTAATTCCTTAGCCTTGTCAACCTTACGCTGAACACTATCGAGAATAACATTCACGATTTTATCACGCAGGTCATCAGCATACTTGGCACGAGCCTCGAAGCCATGCCTTGTATTGTGTATAGAGAATTGCCTAAGAGATTCCCTGACAGTTTCTAGTTCATCTCTAGTAAGTGTCAGGATAATCTCATTGGCATAGTCTACATTACTTTTGGACACTTAACTCACGCAAAGCACGAGTAAGTTTAGCATTTTTAATTGCGGTGGTGATTACCAGCGTGGTGCTAGTAGTCAGCGCAATAATAATTGCTATTGTATCCGTTATTTCTATGTACATGCTATCTCCTTAGTGCCTGCCGTATTATACGGCATGCGTGCCCACCATGAGAATTGCACTCATGATTATGCCGTCTAGCGTGGGCTGTCCAGTTGCTATTCGTAGTCCGAGTCCGTAGCAACATCCTCAAAAAACTGCTCATTAAAATCGGACATGTCTACTTCTAAAATACCCTCGGTGGTAAGTATCTCTGCGACTTCGTCTTCAGTCATGAAGTCGAGGACAATGCTATCGCCACTCACGAGATACTCTGTCCATAGCCCTAGAGATTTGCTCTTGTATCTTGGCTCTGCGTTGCGCTTCTGCCTCGATATTTTTTACAACCTCAGCACGCTCAAGCAGAGCGAGCAAGGTGTTGTTTGCTATTGCTTCCATGCTATTACCTTTCAGTATTAAACCTGCCGTATTATACGGCAAGGTTAGCGGTACTTCTTTCCCGTTGGCATAAGTATATCGAAAAAGCAGACCCATGTCAAGGCTGAAATAAATCTGCTGTATAATACGGCAAGGCTTTCATGTACTCGCCTGTACCCATACACGCCAGCACTCCGCCAGTTTGTG
>Ga0315899_10007694_pt1 | contig 11577 bp, 5 predicted proteins | sample LakEriMetagenome_2_FD_203518 | JGI IMG/M metagenome (GOLD analysis project Ga0315899, IMG submission 203518) | Freshwater fungal communities from buoy surface, Lake Erie, Ohio, United States - Buoy 4 MA112 | ecosystem: Environmental > Aquatic > Freshwater > Lake | place: USA: Lake Erie, Ohio... | reverse complement strand
GAGAGAGAGAGAGCCTGAGAGAGAGAGCGCGCGCGCGCGCGAGAGAGAGAGAGACAGAGAGAGAGAGTGTGTGTGTGTTGTGTGTGTTTGAGAGAGAGAGAGAGAGCGCGCGCGCGAGACAGACAGACAGACAGAGAGAGAGAGAGAGAGAGAGAGAGAGAGAGAGAGAGAGAGAGAGAGAGCGTGTGTGTGTGTGTGCGTGTGTGTGCGTGTGTGTGTGTGTGTGTGTGAGTGAGTGTGGCATCTTCGACCGGGAAGGCCTCCGGGCCAACGGAGGAGCAAGAGACAGCAGACTGCAGGGCAGGCTCGGCGCGGGAGGAGGAGGAGGAGGAGCCCTTCGCGGCGAACTTCGGCGAAGCGACATGCGCGGTAGCGATCTGCGTGATGCGCGCGCTGGCTGTGTGTGAGAGAGAGCGAGACAGAGAGAGCGCGCGCGAGAGAGAGAGAGCGAGAGAGAGAGCGCGCGCGCGTGCGAGAGAGAGACAGCCCCGACCTTCGGTGCAGCTTCAGAAGTTTTTGGGGCCTGAAATGCCGGCTTCACCTGGGAGCTCCCGCAGCCCATCCTCACGATGGGATTGATGATCACATGCAACAAACAGGCCTAAGAACAGACGATTACTCGAGCACTGCATTGCAGGCATAGCCTCCGTCCTACGTCCTCCCGATCCAATTCCAGGTTCCCTCATGAAACCATTAGGCCCTCTGAATTACAGTACTGAAGTACGTAATATTTGTTGGATACAGATCTGTGTAGTAAAGAAGCAATGTATCCAGCAAAATCCATTGATCAATGTCGTCATCATTCCATGTTTTCTCTGAATCTCAAATCAAATCGAGAGCGTTCCGGCTGCTGCAATAAACAGAGTGTGCCGCAGATCTGGAGATCGGAGCTAAAAAACTATTCAAGATGCAAAGCCCTTGGCTCGGAAAAACAAATTGACCAATTACAGATTTTGGTGCACCTGTTGCGTTGACAAGCAGTGAGTACTTGGAATGCTTGGTACCGAAGTAGGATTGGTGCACCTGTTGCGGGCGCGCCTGGGTGCAAAGCGGAGGATAAGAATTGAGGAAAGCCTATAACGTCCTCGATGCCAGTGCCATGCAGCGCCCCTGCGCTCGTGGCCGTGCTGCTGTTGGGCCTGCAATCGCAGACATCATCGGCCATCGGGCGGTGCTACACGGCGTGCAAGCCCAAGCGCCTGGAAGGTTTTGTGGCGCGGCGGCCCGCCACAAGCTCGCATCCCAGCCACCTGGTGGAGCAAGTAGACTCGACAGGCAATGCCCAACAGCCGCTTGCGCGGTGCTGCCGCGCCGCCGCAAGCGCTTGCGCGGTGCTGCCGCGCCTCCGCTCACCGCAGCGCACGGCACGCGACAGGGTTAAAGTGGGCAGAGTACCGCTTTGTGGGCGTGAACACGCCCAACCTCGCGCGGATTGAGGCAAGCTCGAGAAACCCGCGCCAGACGAGGCTGCCGAGCGAAGCCGAAATATGGGACCTCTTGTGCGGGGCCCAACAGCTAGGGGCCCGGGTCGTGCGGACGTACGTGCTCAGCTTTTGCACCGACGGCACCTGCCACGTCAGGTCAGTCAGCAGTGCTGTCGCTCTCGCTGCTGTGCTCCCCTGCTGCTCCCCTGTTGCTCATGATTTTTTTTGCTGTTTGCTGCCGCGCAGCAACACGTCAGCACTTCAGTTTGGCAACGCCTCCGTCGCCTTGCAATTCAACGAAAACTGGTTCCAGGCGCTCGACACCGCCGTTTCCGCGGCCAGCGAGCTGGGATTGAGGCTGATCATCCCATTCATCAACGTGATTGAGCTCGAGCAGTGGGGTGGTGCCGCATCGCTCGCGCGCTGGGCGGGGGTGCCCGCGTCGAAATTCTTCGACCACGAGCTGACAGCGACGCTCTACAAAAAGGTGGTACATTACGTGATCACGAGGAAGAACAAAATCACGGGCAGGCTGTACAAGAACGAACCCGCCATCCTTGGCTGGGAATTGGGCAACGAGTTGTTCAAGCCGCAGTGTGACGACCTCCGCCCGCCCCACTGTGGCGTTGAGAAGAGTCTGCGCGACATGCCTCCAGTGCCGCTTGCGTGGACGCGCACAATGGCACAGTTTATCCGCAGCATCGACTCCAACCACCTCATCATCAGCGGCAGCTACGTGCACAGCGGCGCTGAGCTCCAGGTGGAGGAGCTGGACATTATGGGCGGCACCTACTACTACCCCGACACGTCGAATCTGGCGAAGGATATTGCCGTGCTCAAGGGGCAGAGGCCTTTCCTGGTCAAGGAGTTTGGTCTCGCGGGCTTCTCTAATTTCGCCGTTGTGAATCAGACAGTGGAGCTCATCACCGCCTCCTCTGCGGTAGCCGGCGGTCTCTATTGGTCGCTGCGTGGACATGCACGGGTGCGACAATGTGACTGGGCCCTTGCTTGCGTACGCTTCGTGACTTGCTCCCCCTAAACCCTAAACTCTGAACCCTGAAGAACCCTGAACTCCTCGATGTTGATGGGCTTGTATTCCACGCACACACTGTGATGCTTTGTCTGTGTGTCTTGTCAGGATGGCGGGTATTACTGGCACTATGAAAGTCTGTATGACACCGTCACTCGGGAGATGACTTTTCCCCAGGCACTGCATTGGCCGGGATTCGACAACTCAGGCAATTCTCAACCGTCCTCTTACAGTCACTTTACACAGAAAATACACCAGGGCGCTGACTTTTTTTTGTGTGCCCAGCGCCGACATACGAGACTGGTATGCTCGGCCTGCTGACTGCTGCCAACGCCGGCTGGAACAAGAGTGCAGCCACACTGATGAGTGAGGCGGCTGAGGACGAATTCGTCCCCTGCCCGCCGAGCGTGGTCGTGGTAGATGCGGTGGCCTTTCCGCCGTGCTTTGCGTTTGTGGGGGCGACGGGCGCCAGGAGATATGAGATCTTTGCGCGTGCGGTGAGCATGATTGACGAAAACGGCGACTGGTTCCGCCTTATGGGAGACGCGCACGACGCCGTCGCCGAGCGGATTGGCCGGATGACGTTTGAGGACACAGATATTGTGCGTGAACTGATGGGCTTTTTCGGTACCACGGAGCAGTGGCAAGTGTGCTTCCAGAGTTGCAGCGCCAATGACACGTGCAGCGAGTGCTCAGACCCGCTTACCCTACGCTTCAACGCAACTGGGGGGCCCAGCGCGCTCTGCAGCAAATTGACGGCAGTAATTCAAGGACCTCGCCAAGAAGATGCAGATTATCTGGGGGCAATGCTCTTGTCCTTCTCGCCACCAGAGCCGGTCGAAGTGTTGCTGCTTGTCGCCGTGTGTCTTGCCGCCGTGAGTGGTGGGCTGGGGTTGGTGATCGCGCGTGACGGCACTAATTCACAAAAGTAAGCTCCATAGTGGCTTTATATAGTAAATTTACTAACTAGGTCACTAACTTTTGAGAATTGGCAACAGGCTTGTTCAAGACACTGCGCGACTCGCTGCAGGCTTTGTGTGCAGATGCGCAGACCGAACCGCCCGAGAAGCCAGAGCACGAGGTGGTTACGGTGCGTTGTGGCAATGACGATGAGGCAGGTGCAGTCGACCGGCACGTGATGACAGGAGTGAGTGTCATGACTGTGCTGGCGACGTTGCTGATTCTCTGGGACGCCCGGGAGGAAGGCGGTGGTGGTGGAGCGGCCGGGCTGCCGCTGCTCTTTGTGTGTTTTGGCTTCGTTTCGTATATCAAGCTAAAGGTCAACGCGACGCAGTCGGCGATTGGGTATGCAAGCATGCATGTGGCCGAGTATGCACCCGCTGTCTTTATCTCGAGCTTCTTGGGCTTTGGCCTGGCATCGGGCGAGATCCCTAGCGAGTGCTTTTTGCTGCCACTCGGCCTTTCCACGTGGATTCCATCTCTCCGAGACAATGACGTCAACAGTCTCGTCTGGATCGCTGGTGCCTTCGTCTTCAACAGCCTCCTCTGCCTGCCCCTCCGAGACGCCATGTCAAAGCTTTCGCCCAGCGTCTCCACGCGCCTTGGCTTGTTGCTTTGCTGCTGGGTAGCCACAGCATGGCAGGCGCTCGACTGGATTGGCATGCGCTTGTTTCTCCTCGACCGCTTCACCGCCGCAGTCTACCTGCGCGCCTACACGCCCTGCTTCGTCGCCGGCGTGCTGCTTGCGTCGCTGCACCAGGATTCCGTGCACAGTAGCAATCCAAGGTGCACCTCGGTGGCTTCGCTGCTGGCCTTGCTCTCTTTTGGCGCCGTCATGTACGCCGATTCTTTCATCCCTACCAGCGGCTGGCTCGCCATATACATTCGCGGCTGGGTCCACACCGGGCTTTACCTCCCGCTCATCTGTTTGTTTCTTTACGGTGCTACGAGCCCACGAAGCGCAGACGCAGTCGGAGCTCTGTGCTACGCCTTGACCCCTTTGGGCCGCTGCGCGTCACTGTGTCCTGTGGCGCTCTTCTTCGAGCAGCCGGTGTACCGCGTTGTAGTACTCGCGCTCAACAACCTAAAACCCGAGATGCAACTGCTAAGCTACGTGGGGATCCTGGTGCTCGTCACTGCCACCATCCACTTTGCGAGCCAGTCTGTCAAGTTGGCTGTGCGGAGGTTGTTGCCTGAAGATGAGTACGCGGTGCATACAACGTACAAGGAGTCCGGCCGCACTCCTCAGGAGTACCCAGGAGTTCAGCTTTTCCTCTACTACGGCTCCTTCGTCGTGATTGTCGCAACGTTCTGCATTGCGCAGAAGGTGATGTGTTTATGTGTGTGTGTGTGTGTAATGTATATGTTGCGATATATAAGCACCCACTCACCCGCGCGCGCGCGAGCTCTCTCTCTCTTTCTCTTTCTCGCTTCGCACACGCACAAGTACCCTTGTTATCCTCATTTGATGGTTGAGAAAGCTTAGCGCATGTCTATGGCGAATGTCTCTGACTGTGGACCACGCCCGGCTGTGATGTGCAGTTCGACCCATGGGTGAACATTGTGGATGTGAAAGAGACGGGCGCGTTTGCCTGCTTCCTCTCCTACTTCTCGTGGGTGCTGCTGCTTCCAGCGCCGTGTCTCCTGCAGTGTCTGCTGGGTGTGTACATTCTCATAAGTACTCTCGTGCCTTTCTATAGTAAACGCATGAGGGCACTGATTTTTGAGAATTGGTATCAGGATTCATCATCTATCCCGCGGTCACAGAGTTGGCTCGCAAACAAAAGAGCATCAGCGAGCAACTGCAAGACGAGGCCACGACGCGTCCGCAGTCGCTCGCCGCGCGCCCGCTTTTCAAGATCCACTTCCGCATTGTCACGCGAGGCAACAACCCCAATCTAGTGCTCAGCAACTGCCAAGACGCGCTGCAAGTACTGCAGAGCTCCGGCTTACCTGAGAGCCGCTACAAGATTGATATTGCAACAGACAAGCGCATGGACACTATCACCCAAGTGCCACAGGTGGAACAGCTTGTTGTGCCGGATAGCTACAAGCCGCCGGGCGGCTGCAAGTACAAGGCGCGGGCTCTCAACTACGCCGCCAACGCCAGCCTCGCGCTACATCACGACTGGATTGTGCACCTGGACGAGGAGACGCGTTTCGACGTTGATACCGTCGAGAACATTTTTGCTCACTGTGTCAAGCAAGAGCAGGTGGTGGCACGGGGCGAGTCCAAGTACCCCAGCATCGGACAAGGAGTGATCTTCTACAACACCGCCACCATCGACAACTACCTCACGACGCTCGCGGACTACATCAGGGTCTCAGACGACTACGCAAAGTTCCAGCTGCAGTACAAAATGTTCCGCATGCCTCTCGTCGGTATGCATGGCTCGTTCGTTGTGTGCCAGACCTCTCTCGAGCGCGACGTAGGATGGGACTGGGGCATGGTAGGGTCCATCACTGAGGACACTTATTTTGCCATGTATCTCGCCGCGCTGGGCGTGCGCATCGACTGGTGCGGTGGCAAGATGTATGAGCAATCGCCCTTCTCCTGTCTTGATTTTGCAAAGCAACGCGCTAGGTGGTTTTCGGGACTGTGGCTCTGTGTGCTCACCAAGACCCTTCCTCTCTGGCAGCGCACTTTTCTCGGCATGCACCTTGTGTCGTGGAGCGTGTGTCCTCTTCTGACATTGGTCACGTGGGTCAACCTCTTGGTGTTGTTTCCGCGCTCCGAGGCCTTCATCTACCTCATGTCGTTTGTCTTCGCGATCCCGTTCTTCAGCTATGCACTCGGCTTTATCCTTGGCGCGTCCCCGGCGCAATTCAAGCATGGGATCGTCGAGTGGGGTCTCCTATTGATCATTCACGTCTCGCTTATTCCCGTGTACACCATCTTGGAAACGTGGGGTGTCGCTCGCGGCATCTTTGATCGGTCGACCTATACTGGATTCCACGTGGTTCAGAAGGAGAAAGCTTCGGCTGTCGCCGGAGCCCTACACGTTGCCAAAGCCGCCGACGCCTCTTCCACTGTGTCCGGTTCGACTGATGCGGACTCTAGCAGTGTGAGGTCTGCCGAGGATGCGTTGCAGGCGGATGGCGACGTTGGCGTGCCTACTGAGAGTACGAGATCTGAAGCCGGGTTGACTGAATGCATTCTAGGGCCTATAGAGTACGCTTCCGTTCTGGACGTAGGGACGGCGGTTGGACAAGAGCACCTCAGCTTCTGGCAACAGCTCGTCAATGGCATTGAGTTTGATGATCTCGAGCTCGTGCGTGAGTCTTCCTCGCTGTCCACTGCCGACCTCCAGCACCTGGCGCCATTGCCTGTGTGCTCCACCGCGCATTTCGATTCATTGGCACAGGCTGCAAACGTCGACAGGGTGTCTGTGGCCGTGACACTCCTCGGGAACGTGCTTCAGCACTATTTGCGCAGTGGAGAGCTGCTGCTGGGAGTGGCACTCTCGGACGATGTTGAGACAAAGTCAGTCAATAGAGCAGCTAATCTGAGCATCATCCCCGTGTGCATGGTTGTCAAGAATAAGACGTTCGTGGAGCTCACCTCTGAAGTGTCGTCTTTCCTCAGAGAAGGCATCAACAAAAGGGCCGGGGTCAGCCTCAATGATCTATCAACTGCTATCGTTCGTCCCTCTCTCTTCCACGCTCTGGTCAAGGTGGACGACAACAACACCCGCTGCAACCTGACCCCGGTTGGCCAAGTACATCGCAACGTCGCCAAGATACAGTTCATGTTTGAGCTTCGCCAGGAACAACTGAGCGTGGCGATCAGCTACGACAGTGGCGAGTACGACGCGACTTCGCTGCAGCGTGTGCAGCAACAACTGGTAGTCATGATGGCCAACGCCCTGGAGAGCGCGAGCCAAGGTCCTGCTGCACACATATCGATGATGACCGAGGATGAGCTGCGTTTGGTCTCGCACACGTGGGCACATGGGGTTGGTGAGGTGGGACATCGAGATCTTACTTTGCAGCAGTTGCTGGAGCACGCGCTGAGCATCGCCGACCGCACACGCACTGCGATTGAGAATCCTCTGCAAGGCCTGAAGCTCTCTTACGAGCAGCTAGATGCCGTGACTGCTCGCGTCGCGCAGCACCTGAAGGAAACGTGTGGAGTGGGGCCGGGAACTGTTGTCGCAGTGGCAGCAGAGAGGTCGGTGGAGACTGTTGTGGCGTTGCTCAGCGCCACTCGAGCCGGAGCGGCCTACCTCCCAGTCGATATCTCGTACCCTGCTGCCCGCCTTGGCCTGATGCTCCAAGAGACCAACGCGCTTGCTCTTCTCTGCCACAAAGTTCGCGCGACCGAGTGGCAAACAATCGTTGCTTCCAGCGCCTCCGCCTGCAAGCTTGAGATTGTTGACTGCAACGTCCTTCTCTCCAGCTCCTCTGCGCCGAGCAGCATTACGCAAAAATTTGCCGCCGCCAGGCCTTCAGATGCTGCTGCTTTCCTCTACACCTCTGGCTCGACTGGGCGGCCAAAGGGCGTGGAGATACCGCATGGTGCTCTTGCAAGGCAGCAGACGGTCATGGTCGCCAATCGTGGTCTACGTGAGACAGATCGTGTGGTTCAAGAGACGATTTTGACCTTCGACGTGGCTGGCAACGAGATCTGGGGCTGTGTCCAGGCACGTGCAACTCTCGTCATGGTGGACGACGACACTCGCCTGCTTGCTTTCGAATCCTTCCTTTTGCGTCACAAGATATCGGTTCTCTTCATCACACCCAGCCATCTTGGACTCTTAAACCCGTCAGCATGCGGTTCGTCCTTGCGCATGCTGGTTTTGGCGGGCGAGGCGTTGCCGTCGGCACTGGTGGACAAGTGGTCGACGCCGCAGCGCGCCGTTTACAACGAGTACGGCCCCACGGAGACAAACGTGGTGACGACCCGCCTCTGCTCCAAGGGCATGCGGCAGGCTGGCTCCATTGGCGTGCCGCTCCCTGGTGTGACGCTGAGGATCCTCGACAAGCACTTTCAGCCGACCGGACCCGGGGTTCTAGGAGAGCTCTGCGTGGGCGGCCAGCAGCTTGCGACGGGTTATCTCAACAGCCCTGACGTCACCAACTCGAAGTTCCTTGACGTGAGAGGTGAGAGATTGTACAAGACGGGGGATTTGTGCCGATGGCTGTCTGACGGCTCTGTCGACTTTTGTGGACGCGCCGATCACCAAGTGAAGATTCGGGGCATGCGCGTGGAGACATCGGAGATTGAGTCGGCCATTCTGGCCCTCCCTGGAGCACCTGTTGGTCAGTGTGCTGTTCTCTTGCACGGGAAAGGGGCGAACGCCCGATTGGTCGCTTTTGTGGTGCTGAAACACGCGGCCTGGAATGAAGACGAGGTGCTCAAAAGCCTCCACTCCTTCCTGCCAAAGCACATGGTACCCTCGATCTTTCAGCTCCGCGACGAGATGCCCACGACCAGCAGTGGAAAGATCAACAGACGGGAGCTGATGATGTCAGCAATCGAAGAGCCGGTGGCCGCCGCCCCCGCACCTGTACCAATGGGTGGCATCCCAGAACAGGCAGTCTTGAAGGGGGCATCGGACATGAGCAGCTTTCTTGCGTCGGATGAGGTGAAGGCGCTCAAAAGGCTAGGTGTCGACTCGTTGGGCATCGCCCGGCGCTATTTTTCGCTGGTGCAAGATCTGCAAGTGGCAGCATGGGAACTGCAGGTCGCCGACGGCGTGAGGGCTATTTGCATGTTCGGGGTTATTGTCGATCACTTTGCCTCATGCATGCCCGGAAACAGTTGTCAAGGGTTTCATCGTGCCATCACTATCCCACGCAATAGGCAAGGCCTGGACCCGGACCCCGTGGCCATGACTGCAGAAATCCTGGTGCGTTCCATCGGCAACTACAAGACAATTGCTGGCTTTGTGATGACCAGTGGCTTCATGGATGCCGGCACGGGCCCCGCCGCACTGCGCTTCAGCGTCACGGATCTCATAATATATGGCATATTCCTGGAAATGGCGTGGGTCTTGGACCCTATAGCGACGGCCGCAGCTGGCGCCTCTGGGATTGATACCTCGAGTCCGTGGTGGCTTTCCAACCACCGGTGGTATCTGTTGGCGATGCTACTTTGCCGCCTAGCCGTTGTGGTGATGCATGGATTTCGCATTCCAGCCTTTGCGCAGGTCCTCCTTGCTGCGAGTGCCCTCTTCCTTCTCCCCGCCAACATGGTCTGCCTCTCAGCTTCGTGCTCGAACGAATCCTATGTCGAGTGGGGCCAAGCGGGTCAGCCATGGCGTGCTCTGTTCACCTTCTTCTACATTGGCACGGAGCCGCAGACAATCGACTTTGAGTACTCGGCCTTCAAGTTTGCCATCACCCGCAAGTACCTCCTGTGCGTCTTCCTCTACGTGCTTGCCTTCCACTACGGGCGTCCTGCAGCACGCGGGGCCTTGAGCCTCGCGGGCCACTTGCGCACAGCCATCAACCGCATTCAGTTCCTTCCGAAGACCATGCGACAGCTCCTGCCTCGTCTGCTGTATGGTCTGGCTGCGTCATCGGCGCTAGTGGCGTTGAATATCTACCAGGCCCTCCATTTCGATGCGCTCGAAGACCATTGGGTGATGGAGGCCGGAAAACACCATGAGCAAGCCACGCTGCCACACTTGGGTATGCTTGTCGTATACCTGATCGTCCAAATCTGCTTTCTAGCCACTGTTGTTTCAGCGCTTCCCAGCTTCTTCCACTGGGTGGGCTCGTCGACGCTGGGTTCCTACGTTGCGCACAGTTATATCAACCTGCTGATCACCGTCACCCTTCTCGACAAATCGTCGGTGAAATGGCGCTTCAGCACCCCCAGCTACCTTGCGCTCGTGCTTGGCGTGCCAGCTGTGACGCAAGTGGTGGTGGGGCCGCTTGTCCAAAAAGCACTCTTCGCCCACCTACACCTGTTGATACGTATCGCCAAGTTTTTCACGTGCGCCGGCAAGGTTGCTCAAGATGACTCCGCACAGCTTGCTGACGACGCCCATGCAGCGACGCCAGTAACATCAGATTCGCTCAAGACATCAGATTCGCTCAGGGACTCTCTGGTGTTTGTGCCTGACGCGACTAAAGAGTCGCGTCTGCCTGACGCGACTAAAGAGTCGCGTCAGCGAGTGCGAGTAGTGCGCTTCTTGGGCCACCCCTCTGACCCCACGGACCTGCCGTCGATGCCGTCGCAGGACGTGTCGTCGATGGACCGGCCGCCGCCAGCTACCAACAAACATGAGACATCGCCGTCGAGCTCGTCTGCCCCGTCGCCGTCCCTCCGGCCGATAACGAGGTCAGATTCGCCGAACCTTCGGCTATTCTCGTTCAGTGACTAATGACGCAGCATGCGGGGCGGCAGCAATGTGAAGCGGCGGCGGAGAGCAGGAGGAATAGGAGGCGGATGGACAGGAGAGAACGGGAGCGGGACCTCCAGAAACTTAATTACAAAAACATCCTTTAATAAGGAGAGTAAAATATCTGTAAATTGGAAACTTTATCTCGGCATCCCAGCCTTTCTTGAAGTTGGCAGCGCGCCACGCGTTTCTGCAGGCTAGGCCGCTCTTGATGATAGCGTTCGATTCAAAACGTGGAAATGCCGCCTTTGTTCATCCTCGGGACACACACAATCCCTTGCCTGAGAAAATTGCTATCAGTGGGACACTCCTCTCGCTCTCTGCACCCCATCCCGCGACTCCTGGGACCCTCTCTAGTATCCTTGAATAATTCCTCCTTCTTCTCCGGTCGCGTCCAGCGTCCGCCTCATTGATAGCTAATCACTGTGAAAACAAACCCTCCTCCTCCTCCCCGACACTATTCATCAGCAGCGCGCGACACACGACCCTTTGGTCTGCCTTTGATGGCCTGTAATGTGTTATTTGATGTCAGTATCCCCCTCTCTTTCCGGGATAGGTCACGGTTAAGGTCAAAGAGCGAATGATGATGATGATGATGATCATCATCATCATCATAAAGTCCAAGGACTCAATAAATCATCATAATCATCTCAATAAATCATCATCATCATCATCACTCGCTCTTTCTCCCCTCTCTTTCTTCTCTCTCCCTCTCACTCACTCACTCACACACATACTCACACACGCACACACACGCTCTCAATCTCTCTCTTATCCGTATGCCTACAGCTGCTGATAATAAATACCGAGA
>Ga0315899_10007693_pt1 | contig 11578 bp, 12 predicted proteins | sample LakEriMetagenome_2_FD_203518 | JGI IMG/M metagenome (GOLD analysis project Ga0315899, IMG submission 203518) | Freshwater fungal communities from buoy surface, Lake Erie, Ohio, United States - Buoy 4 MA112 | ecosystem: Environmental > Aquatic > Freshwater > Lake | place: USA: Lake Erie, Ohio... | reverse complement strand
TTGGAAGAAGTGTACACCCAACTGGGCTACACGTTAATTGCCGTACCCATGGGAAGCATAAAACAACGTGCAGATTTTGTGCTTAAACATTTATCCATTCTATAAATGTCATGCAGGCAGAAGCACTGGAAATACTACAAAGGCATTGGAAATACAATGAGTTTAGACCTTTACAACTTGATATAATCCGGTCGGTGTTGGAAGGTAATGACACCTTGGCGCTGCTGCCAACCGGGGGAGGCAAATCCATTTGCTTTCAGGTGCCGGCATTATGTCTGGGTGGACTTTGTCTTGTTGTTTCTCCGCTCATTGCACTCATGCAGGATCAGGTAGAGCAGCTAGAAAATCGGGGCATAAAAGCCGCAATGATTAATTCTTCCATGAGTGCGGAGGATGTAGGCCTCATTATGGAACGTTGTGCCCATGGCGAATATTCATTTCTGTATGTTGCCCCTGAACGCTTGCAAACAGAAACCTTTTTACGCATGGCCACCGAACTTACGGTGCGACTCATTGCTATCGACGAAGCACATTGTGTTTCGCAATGGGGCCACGATTTTAGGCCCGCTTACCTACAAATTGCCCCAATTAGAAATTACTTTAACAAAAAAGTCCCGGTTATTGCCCTTACGGCTTCAGCCACAGTAAAAGTGTGCGAGGATATAGAAAAATATCTGGGTTTGGTAAGTCTCAAAAAATTCAGCAAGTCGTTTGAACGAAAAGAGCTATGTTATGTGGTGCGGCAAACCGAAGATAAGCTCAACCAAATTTTGGCCATCTTGGATAAGGTAGCAGGAAGCAGCATTATATATGTGCGCAATCGTAAGAAAACCCAAGAAATTTCAGAGTGGCTCAACCTTCAAGGCATACCAGCGAGTCCCTATCATGCAGGTTTAGACTATATAACGCGTGAGCTGCGACAGAAAGCATGGATTGAAGGTAGTACCCGAGTAATGGTAAGCACCAATGCTTTTGGAATGGGTATCGATAAGGCCGATGTTAGAACGGTAATTCATCTGGACATACCCGAAAGTCCAGAAGCATATTACCAAGAAGCCGGACGTGCGGGGCGCGATGGAATTACATCATATGCCATTCTGCTTGTTGACCATCAAGACTTTGAACAAAGCGAGAAGCGGTTTGCGGTGCAATTCCCCTCGTACGACGAAACGTGTGGCATATATACCATGCTCTGTAATTATTTGCAATTGCCGGTGGGTGGCGGTGGCGAAATGAGCTTTGCATTCGACACTTCGGCATTTGCAGAACGTTACCGATTAAACGCCATGACGGTTTTTAATGCTATGCGATTCTTGGAAAGAGAGGGCTTAATTACCTTTCAGGCACAGCCCGACCATCGGGCTCGAATAAAAGTGACACTCCACCGCGAAGAACTTTATGAATTTGAGGTCATGCATCCCACTATGGAACATCTTATCCGCACTTTGCTGAGAATGTATCCGGGCATTTTAAACGAACCTGTTGTTTTCAAAGAATTTGAATTGGCAAAGAAGGCCAACATGCCAGAGGCTGAAATTAAAAAGAAATTGAGCCTTTTGCATCAGAAAGGAGTAGTGTCTTACACGCCGGCACGTCAGGTTCCATTGATTTACTTTGCCATGCCACGGCAGCATCCCGACCGTATCCCGATCTCAAAATCGGGCTACTCCAAACATATTGATGAAGCCAGAACCCGCTTTAAAACCATGCAGCAATTTGCCGAACAAAAAGAACGCTGCCGCAGCATTTTTCTGTTGGAATATTTCAACGAGAAAAATATTGAATCCTGCGGAAAATGTGACGTTTGCATGAGGCAAAAACCAATAAATCTGAAAAAGAAATTATTGGATGCACTAAAAGATGGTCCAATAATGATGGATAATCTGTTGGCTATGCCCGACGCGCCTCACGATACATGGATTGAGCTCATACGTAATCTAAGCGATAATAGGGAAATTTGGCTTGATCCTCAGGGGATGATTCATTCAAATACCAATCAATAAGTCAGTTTTTTCATCAATAGAAATTCATACTGCTTAATTATTTCTAGCATTTGAATTGGTTTTTATTAACATTGGGGCTATTCAAAATTATCATTAATATCATATTTTATCATAACCCAGTATACTAACTTTACGTTGAGCTATTATTAAACCATTTAATCCTAAAAATAAGTATATTATGTTGCAAATTCCGCTACTTGAGAAAGTTCTCTATTACGTGCGTCAGTACACTGCATTTGTATGGATTGCCAGTGCTGCATGCATTTACGGAATTTGGATGTTATTGCAAGGCTATTTTAAACCTGCAGAGCTAACCGAGTTTTTAACCTTTATGGGATTGCTGTATTTATTGAATACCAGCCGGTCGCTCAAGAGCAAGTATGCCGATTTATTATGGATTGGTATTTCCATATTTTCAATAGGACAAGTGTTTTCATTTTTTAGCTGGGCACTTTCCCCTGAAATTTTAGTATTTGGAATTGTTTTTATGGTCATTGGATATTCACGATTTTTGAAAACATTGGAGACCAAAATGCCCATGGATTATTATAAATTAATTTGGCTGGTGCTTAATTTATTGTCGGCAGTTTGGATTTCGCTGGCGCTTAAACCTTACTCTTTTCTTTCTATTTTTGCACAACTTAGTTTTTGGCCCATTTATTTTACTTATGCCTTTCATGAAATGAAGAAAAAGCAGGCCTAAAGTAATAAAGGTCTATCTCAGAGGTTGAGATACAAAACTGCTAATAATATATGAAAGAGGCGACACCAAAAGTTCTTATTAAAAACAGGAAAGCGAGTTTTGAATTTGAGCTGCTTCAGGAATTCAGTGCGGGGATGGTGCTTACGGGAACAGAAATTAAATCCATCCGTAATGGCAAAGCAAATATTGCCGATGCTTATTGTACGTTTATAACCAACGAATTGTATGTACGCAATATGCATATAGAAGAATATGCGCAGGGCAATATATACAACCATGAACCTAAGCGCGATCGAAAACTCATTCTGCACCGCAGCGAGCTCAACAAACTACAAACAAAACTAAAAGACAAAGGCCTCACCATTATCCCTCTGCAGCTTTTTATTTCAGATAAAGGGTATGCCAAACTGGATATTGCGCTGGCACGAGGCAAAAAATTATACGATAAAAGAAGCGCTCTCAAAGAAAAGCAACTTACACGCGATCGTAACCGGGGATCTGAAGATTACTAATTTTTATCCTCTAATAGCGGAACAAAACTAAAGGTTCCGTGCACGTTGCTTTCAATAGAACCGTCGGCACATTTATCTAAAGTATGCATATGTTGTACCTTTCCTTCGCCAACCGGAATTACCATTCGGCCGCCGGGCTTTAACTGGTTTACTAATTCTTGCGGCACATATGGCGCTCCGGCAGTAATGATAATTTTATCAAACGGACCATAGGCTGGCCAACCCAGATATCCATCACCAAATTTTAGCTGCACCGAATATTTGAGGGTTTCGTGCAGCAGTTGACGCGTTCGCAAAAAAAGTTCATGTTGGCGTTCGATACTAAATACTTTTGCACCGGCCTCGAGCAGCACCGCTGTTTGATAGCCGCTCCCTGTTCCTATTTCGAGCACACGATCTCCTTTTTCTAATTTGAGTAGCGAGGTTTGAATAGCTACCGTGCTGGGATGCGAAATAGTTTGTCCCGCACCTATTTTAAATGCAATATCTTCATAGGCCTTCTCCAAAAAAGCCTGATCCGGAAAAAACAAATGACGCGGAACACGTTCCATAACGGAAAGCGTTGCTTCATCGGCAATTTTTTTCGCCCTTAATTCTTCAATCATCCGTTTACGCAATCCCTGGTGTCGGTAAGTATCCTTTAAAGCTTCCATCAGGTTTCGAAATTATTGAATTCAAGTCCACCTTTAAAATTAGCCGCATTCCGATAATCCACAATGTGCTGTTAATGGATTTGCAGTTTCAGTAAGCTTATCAGCTCGTTAAATTGAAAATCATTAAATAGGTTTGCATCAATTTTACATAAAACACGATATGTTACGCATTGCCGTATTTGGAGCAGGTCATCTGGGTAAAATTCACATCGCACTCCTGCAGGAGTCACCATATTTTCATTTGGTAGGCTTTTACGATTCCGATATCGAACATGCTCAGCGCCTCGCTGCCGAATTGGGCATTAATTACTTTGTGCATCCTAATGAGCTCATCGAACAGGCCGATGTTATTGATATTGTTACACCTACGTTAAGTCATCATGCGTATGCCTGCCTAGCCTTACGCAACAGCAAGCATGTATTTATTGAGAAGCCCATCACCTCAACCGTGGAAGAGGCCCGAGAAATCATAAATCTGGCAGAGGAAGCCGGATGTAAGGTGGCCGTTGGACATGTTGAACGGTTTAACCCGGCATTTCGTGCTGCTGCTTCATCCATAAATACACCAATGTTTATTGAGGCGCACCGTTTGGCTCAGTTTAATCCCCGCGGAACCGATGTTTCGGTGGTGCTCGACCTCATGATACACGATATTGATATTGTTCTTAAAACGGTTGGCAGTTCTGTCAAAAAAATCCATGCCAGCGGGGTTTCGATTGTGAGTTCAACTCCCGACATTGCAAACGCACGCATCGAATTCGACAACGGCTGCGTAGCCAATCTAACGGCAAGTCGCCTCTCCATGAAAAACATGCGAAAAACGCGTTTTTTCCAGCATAATGCCTATATCAGTGTTGATTTTCTGGAAAAAGAAGCAGAAATTATCCGTATCAACCCCGTAGAAGGCGAGGCAGATCCGCTTTCGTTAGTAATTAAAGATTCTGATAATAAGCCTATTAAGGAAATTTACTTCGAAAAACCCGAAATTATCACCGGCAACGCAATAAAAGACGAATTAGAGAGTTTTGCACACGCAATCATGCAACAGAAAAATCCTATAGTGAGTGCATCAGACGGATTAGCTGCTCTTGAGGTTGCTTACAAAATAATCGAAAAAATGAACCATACCAACGGTTTGACAGCATAGTTAATGTTTGGAAAAGTAGGACTTGTAGTTGTATTAATCGCATTTTGTACCACGGGTTGCTCGGTATTAAATCCCGACGAACCTCAGGCAGCATACCTCAGAATAGACTCTATTTCTGTTTTAAATACACCGGCTACTCAAGGGACAATTTCTGCAGCCATTAGCGATGCATGGATTTATGTTGATGATCAATTGATGGGAGCATTCGAACTCCCCTGCAATGTACCAATACTCGAAGAAGGCAATCACAAAATTTCGGTGGGTGCAGGTATAAAAATAAACGGTTTGTCGGCGTTGAGAGCACCCTACCCTTTTTATAGATTCGATGCCGATTCTTTAACGCTGGAACCCGGTGTCGTTCACGAAATGTCCCCCCAGGTGAGTTATTTCGATTCGCTTTCTTACGCATTTTTGGCTGATTTCGACGATGTATCGGGCAATAAACTTGAGGCATCGGGAGCGTCGGATACCACCGTTGGAATTACCACGGCAAACGAAAATGTTTTTGAAGGGAATGGATCATTTAGTGCCCGTTTACTGCGCGACTCGGGCATAGTAGAATTTCAGATGGTGGAACCGGTTTCCTTGCCTAAGCTAGGCACCTTAGTGTATATGGAGTTAAACTACAAAACCACACATGCATTAACCTTGGCTTTGCGCTCCAACTATCCCGCATCGGCGCCACAAAACACCATATTAATTTCGCTCTATCCCACCGATGAGTGGAAAAAAGTGTATGTAAACCTCACCCGTGCAGTGAGCGAGCAAATTTCGGCGAGCGATTATCAGGTATTCTTTTTTTCTTTCAAGAATGCGGGGACCGAAGATTTAGAAATTCTTTTAGACAACATGAAAATAATATATTAAACGTGTGAACGCTACAGTAAGAGATAGAAATCAAGTTGTTGTTCAAGTACTTATCGACTTTTTAGCTGCTGCTATTGCGTGGACCTTGTACTTTTTATTTCGTAAAACCTGGATCGAACCTCAGCTTTACGGAATGCCTGTAAAATTGGAATTAGACACTAATTATTTTACAGGCTTAGCCATCATACCGGTTTGCTGGCTTATTTTATTTCAAACCTCGGGCAGTTATCACGAAATCTACAGAAAATCACGGTTGGGAATTTTTGGCAATACTTTATTTGTAAGCTTAATTGGCACGCTCGTTTTATTTTTTGCCATTACACTCGACGATAAAATAGCCAATTACCGACAATATTATCAATCGTTTCTTGGACTCTATCTTATTCATTTTGTCTGTTTTTCAATTGAACGCATTGTTATTTCAACCCTAAATGCCCGAAAAATACAACGTGGCAAAGTCGTTTTCAGAACCTTGATCATCGGATCCGGATCTAAAGCTTGGGATACCTACACCAAAATTCAGCAGCAAACTATTCGGTCAGGTAATTCGTTTGTAGGCTTTATTCCGGTTAACGGGTCCATGCATGAGCAGCTGGCCGCAGCATTAAAAAATTTAGGAAACTTCGAAAACCTGGGCCATATCGTTAGAGAATTGGAAATTGAGGAGGTAATTGTGGCCCCTGAAAATAGTGAACATTCGTATTTGGGTAAAATCTTAACTCAACTCGAAATCACTAATGTGTACATTAAAGTTATTCCCGATATCACCGATATTCTCTTGGGCTCGGTTAAAATGTCGGCCATATTCGGCGCTCCGGTAATTGAGATAAAGCGTGCGGTAATGCCGGTATGGCAGCAATCCATTAAACGCTTACTCGATGTACTGATTTCACTGCTCTTTCTCATTTTGATGACCCCGGTGTACATCATTACCGCATTGTTAGTTAAATTGAGTTCAGAAGGACCTGTATTTTACAGCCACTATCGAATTGGCTTAAACGGCAAACCCTTCAGAATCTATAAATTCAGATCAATGTATCGGGATGCCGAACATAAGGGGCCGCAGCTGAGTTCGACGCACGATAGCCGCATAACCCCATTCGGACGATTCATGCGAAAAACCCGTCTCGACGAAATTCCCCAATTTTATAATGTTTTGGTGGGCACCATGTCTATTGTGGGCCCTCGCCCCGAAAGGCAGCATTACATTGATCAAATTGTGGTTGAAGCACCGCATTATTTGATTTTACATAAAGTACGCCCGGGAATTACAGGCTGGGGGCAGGTTAAATTCGGCTATGCCGAAAACGTTCAAGAAATGGTTGAGCGTTTAAAGTATGACATATTATATGTTGAGAACATGAACCTTGCGCTCGACTTTAAAATAATGATTTACACGGCATTAATCATTATTCAGGGGAGAGGTAAATAAATTTAAGTATTCTGACAACGCTTTTTTGCAGTGATTGTGTTTCTTTGCCAACGTTAAATAAGTACACGATAATGGAACATATTGCAGTTATTGGTTCGGGAACAATGGGCAATGGTATTGCACATAGTTTTGCCTTGAATGGCTTTCCGGTAACCCTCATTGATGTCAACGAAAATGCACTAAATAAGGGGCTTTCGACCATTTCAAAAAACTTGGATCGTCAGGTCACGAAAGGCCAAATAAGCGAAAGTCAAAAATCCGAAATTTTGGGACGCATTACCCCATCTACTGCAATTGACCATAAAATAGCCACTTGCGCCTTGGTAGTTGAGGCGGCCTCTGAAAATTTTGAGATTAAGGCCTCCATATTTAAAAAGCTCGACGAGGTATGCAACGCCGATACCATTTTGGCGAGCAATACCTCATCTATATCCATTACTCGAATTGCAGCAGCTACTAAGCGGCCCGAAAAAGTAATCGGCATGCATTTTATGAATCCGGTGCCGGTGATGAAGTTGGTTGAAATCATTAACGGCTATGCTACATCAAACGAAACATTTGCCAGTGTTTTTGACCTCTCCAAAAGGCTCGAAAAAGTGCCGGTTAGGGTTAATGATTATCCCGGTTTTGTGGCAAATAAAATTTTAATGCCTATGATTAATGAGGCTATTCTAACCTTACAGGAAGGCATTGCAGGTGTAGCTGAAATTGATACGGTTATGAAACTGGGGATGGCGCATCCTATGGGGCCGCTTCAGTTGGCTGACTTTATTGGCTTGGATATTTGCCTCTCCATTCTTAATGTTCTTTTTGAAGGCACCGGCAATCCAAAATATGCTCCGGCTGTGCTATTGGTGAATATGGTTAATGCCGGACACCTTGGAGTAAAATCGGGCAAAGGATTCTATGATTATTCTTCGGGCACCAAAGATTTAATCGTTGCCGCCCGTTTTAACCATTAATTAGAAAACGTACCATCTTCGATGGAGGTGATAATATCCTCAATCATCCGATCTTCTGAATCGGCGTCGGGGTTATAATTGCTTTTAAGATTTACGCTAAAAATGCGTGCCACCGATTGCCAAAATACGGCCTGAAATGTACCACGCAAATCCTTAACAAGCCCAAATGAGTTGTTGCCTGTTTCGCGATCAATTAATTTAATAAGAATGCGACCTTGGTTCAGCGTCATGTCACGAATATCGTCTTCGAACTCGCCCTTTATCTCTGATTCGGCTTGCTTAAGCAGTGCTTTTCTTTCTTTTTCGGTTTTACCCAGCATCTGCTCATTATAGAGCTTGAGCTTGTTGCCTGCCATTTTTGAGTAAGGATACACTTTAGCAACATCTCGTTTTAAACGATTCCACTTGCGTTTTTCGCGTTCAGTGGCAAAAACACGTTCTTCAGAAACTGTGAGCGGATGCAATGTTATAGTGGGGAGTGTATCGCCATTGTCCGTTATGATAAAGTGTACTTTAAAACCAACAGGCGCTGGACCCTGCGCTAAAGAAGGTTGCTTCTTAGGCCTGATTTGACCGTACAGTAAGGGACTACAACCAATTATAAATACGAATAAATAGAGAAGGGTACGCATGCCCATTGTCTTTAACATAGTATATGCCAAACTTAGAAAAAGGGTTTCAAAGCCAGAAATAAATTATTTGGAACCCTAATAGGTTTATGCGTTGTTGCCGAAATAAATGCCAGTGATGTTTCGGCTTCGTTCAGTAAGACGCCCGTTGCACCATAGATTTCATAAAGAAAAGTGATACGCGAGGTCGGTAATTCAGCAATACGGGTGGTTACCAGCAACTCCTCGTCATATCGGGCCGGTAGCAAAAATTTAATATTTAAGGTACTTACCGGCATAAAAATTCCGCTTTGTTCCAATTGCTGATAGGAGCAGCCCAAGCTTCGTAATGCCTCAACACGTGCCACTTCATAATACAATGCATAGTTTCCGTAATAAACAAAACCCATTTGATCTGTTTCACCATAACGCACCCTTATGTTAATTTCGTGTTTGAACATGCAAAAATATTCGTGATTAATCCGATACTTGCAGCATTCAAAAATGAGTTAATTATTCCTTTCAACCAATGCGCAGAATCAGGCTTTTAACAATAGTTATTAACGTCGCTTTGCCGTTGGTGATTTTTATGGAAGCCTGCATGAAACCTCATTTGGTGGGCTTTGGGTCCGGGCAATACCTCAGCGTGAGTGGCGATGGTGCAGCCGATTCCGAAACAGAAGCCTTAATTAAGCCTTACAGAGATTCTCTTAACACCGTTATGCAGGAAGTTTTATGCTATTCGGAGGCTCCTGCACTTCGCGAGTTGCCGGAAGGCAGCCTGGGCAATCTTATCACCGACCTTTTGCGCAACGAAGGTTTCAGACAAAGTAAAATACCCGTTGATATTTGCTTTATGAACCAGGGAGGCCTACGCATCGATTGGCCCAAAGGCGCCATTACACGTTCGATGGTATTTGAGGTTATGCCCTTTGAAAATAAATTACAGCTGGTTGAAATGGATTCGCTTCAGTTGGAAGGCCTGCTTTCGCTTATCGCTCAGCGTGGCGGAGCGCCTGTTTCGGGTGTAAAAATGTTGATCAAGGATGGAAAGCTGCAACACTGGGAAGTACCTTATGCCAAAAACAAAAAAACGTTTACCCTGCTCACCACAGATTACCTTTTAAACGGTGGCGATTCCTACAAAATATCGTTTGGTAACACTTTATGGAACGGCCCCAAAGTACGCGACGCCATTGAGCAAGGCATCAAACTGGTGCGTACAGCGGGTGAAACACTAAAACCTCAAAAAGATGGAAGAATCGAACTTTATAAATCGCCGTAGCTTTATACATATGGGCGGTTTAGGGGCTTTAGGTATCTGGAGCAAGCCCTGGTTGACTCAAGTCAAAAAGGAGTTTACGCTGCACATTTTACACACCAACGATTGGCATAGCCGCATTGATCCATTTCCCGAAAGTGATCCGAAATTCCCTGGTCAAGGAGGAGCTTCCAGGCGAGCATCACTTATAAAAGCCATCAGAGCAAAAGCAGATGAGGTACTCTTACTCGATGCCGGCGATATTATTCAAGGTACACCATACTTCAACTATTATGGAGGCGAACCCGAGATAAAACTCATGAATGCCATGAAGTACGATGCCGCTACGTTGGGCAATCACGATTTCGACAACGGCATGGAAGCCCTTGCAACACTGATTAAACAGGCTGATTTCCCATTTGTTAATTGTAACTACGGCCTCGAGGGAACTCCATTGCAGCACCTGATCAAAAAATCAATCGTACTTAAGAAAAAAGGGGCACGTATCGGAATAACAGGCGTGGGCATTAACCTCAAAGGATATATTCCCGACAGCCATCATACGGGTATTCAATATCTCGATCCTATTGAAAATGCCAATAAAGAAGCTCAACGACTTAAAACCGAAGAAAAATGTGCTCTGGTAATTTGCCTCTCGCATTTGGGCTACAGCTATACCGATCAAAAGATTTCTGACATTCGCTTGGCTGAACAAAGCGAAAATATTGATATTATAATCGGCGGACACACCCATACTTTTTTAGAACGCCCCGAAAAAGTGAGCAACCGTAAAGGTAAAAATGTGGTAATAAATCAGGTAGGTTGGGCAGGGCTACGACTGGGACAAATAGAATGCGTTTTTAGTAGCCAAAACAACACTAAAAACGAGGCCGAGGCAAGAATTAAACTTTTTAAAAAGTCAATAGCAATTTAATTTTTTTTTAATCTTTTTTTAGTAAATATTTGCCCTCTCTCTTAAGGGACATCTAAAGGTCGGTTTCGACCCACGAACTATTTTACTATTTGAACAACGCACAATATTACATTACGCATGGAGAACACATTTGATAAGGTATGGCAAAACTGTCTCGAGATCATCAAAGACAACGTAAACCAGCAGAGTTTTAAAACATGGTTTGAGCCGATTAAGCCTATTAAATTAAATGATAGTATTCTTACGATTCAGGTTCCCAGTCAATTTTTTTACGAGTGGCTCGAGGAGCATTACATCGACCTCCTTAAAAAAACCATAAACAAAGAATTAGGACCCGAAGGCCGTTTGGAGTATTCTATTATTATGGAAAACAATTACCGCAACGCCAATCCATACACCATTAACATTCCGGCTATAAATTCAAAAACAAAGAACCAGCCGGTATCTATGCCCATAGACTTAAACAGCAATAGCATTAAAAACCCGTTTATTCTTC
>Ga0315899_10007692_pt1 | contig 11578 bp, 10 predicted proteins | sample LakEriMetagenome_2_FD_203518 | JGI IMG/M metagenome (GOLD analysis project Ga0315899, IMG submission 203518) | Freshwater fungal communities from buoy surface, Lake Erie, Ohio, United States - Buoy 4 MA112 | ecosystem: Environmental > Aquatic > Freshwater > Lake | place: USA: Lake Erie, Ohio... | reverse complement strand
TCGAAAGAGGCGAGCAGCTTGCCCACGTTCGACAAGGCGCTCGCGCGCCGCTCCAGCCCCGCGGCGAAAGCGCGCGCAAGCCGCGCCTCGCCCGACGACAGGCGGTGGCGGGCTGCGATCATTCGATCGGCCTCGCGGCGCAGCGCATGGGCGCGCCCGGCGGCCAGCCGCGCGCCCAGCCCCTCCAGCCGCGCGCGGCGACGGGCGAGTTCGGCATGTGGCGAATGGCGCGCCACCAAAGCGGCCAGTCGGCCCAGCGCAAGCCCGCGCGCGCGCACCAGCGCCACCATGCGCGCCGGCAATAATTCGCCGGCGCGGTCGAGCCGCTGGCGCGGCATGGAGACGAGATCCTGCGCGGCGGGCAGGGCGCGCGCCAGACTCCGCAGATCGGCGCGCCGGCTCTCCAGCAAGCGCGCCGACGACAGCGCGAGACGGCGCGCGAGCCCGTTCACGTCCGCGAGCAGCTCCGCGCGCACGGGCGTGCACATTTCCGCCGCCGCCGTGGGCGTGGGCGCGCGCACGTCGGCGGCGTGGTCGATCAGCGTCCAGTCCGTTTCATGGCCCACGGCGGAGACGAGCGGGACCATGCTTTGCGCGGCGGCGCGCACTGCGATTTCGTCGTTGAACCCCCACAGGTCTTCGAGCGATCCGCCGCCGCGCGCGACGATGATGACGTCGGGCCGGGGCAGGGGCGCGTCCGGCGCATCCTCGGGCAGGGCGTTGAATCCCTCGATGGCGCGGGCGACTTCGGCGGCGCAGCTCTCGCCCTGCACGCGCACGGGCCAGACGATGACGCGCACGGGAAAGCGCTCGGCGATGCGGTGCAGGATGTCGCGGATCACCGCGCCCGTGGGGGAGGTGACGACGCCGATCACGCGCGGCATATGCGGCAGAAGCTGCTTGCGCGCGGGGTCGAACAGGCCCTCGGCGCCGAGCCTGCGCCGGCGCTCCTCCACCTGCGCGAGCAGCGCGCCCACGCCCGCCGGCTCGATGGACTCGATGACGATCTGATAGGACGACTTGCCGGGATAGGTGGTGATCTTGCCGGTGGCGATCACCTCCATGCCTTCTTCCGGGCGCACGCGCAGACGCTGGAAGGTTCCCTTCCACATCACCGCGTCGATCTTGGCGCTCTCGTCCTTCAGGCAGAAATAGCAATGGCCGGAGGAATGCGGCCCGCGCCAGCCCGAAACCTCGCCGCGCACGCGCACATGGCCGAAGCGGTCCTCCACCGTGCGCTTGAGCGCGCCGGAGAGTTCGCTGACGCTGAGTTCGGCGAGATTGTCGCTGCGGTCGGCCATGGCGCGATTATGCGACGATTCCCGCGCCAGTCCAAACCGGCGCCGCGCGCCCTTGAAACGGATCGTCAATCTTGCCGTGTCATGGTCGCGCTTTGCGCCGCCGGAGATCCGATGTCCGCGTTCGTCGCCTCCTCGCGCCGTCCTTCGCGCCGTCCTTCGCGCGGGATTTTGCGCAATCCCTTTGGCAGTCCCTTTGGCAGTCCCTTTGGCTTGCGCGCCGCGCTCGGCGGGCCCGCGCTCGCCTGCGCGCTGGCGGCGGCGGCGGCAGGGGCGCAGGCCATGGGCCGCACGACCTGCGACGTGTCCTGGCTGCTGACGGTCGCCGAACGCGCGCTCGCCGGCGAGCGTCTCTATGTCGACGTGATCGAATCCAATCCCCCGCTCGCGGTGATGTTTCATGCGCCGGCGGTCTTCGCCGCGCGCCTGTTCGGCGGGGGGCTTGAGGCCTTCGCCCATGCCTTCGTCTTTCTCTTCGCCGCGCTGTCGCTGGCCCTGGCCGCGCGCCTGCTCGCTCATGGGGGGCTTGCGCGTCATGCGGGGCTTGCGCGCAATGCGGCGATCTTCTGCCTCGTGCTGGCCCCGGGCTTTTCCTTCGCGCAGCGCGAACATGTGGCCCTGCTGGCGGTCGCGCCCTTTCTGTGCGCGCTCGCCTTGCGCGCCTGCGGGCGCGATCCGGGACGGGCGGGCGCCTGCGCCGCCGGCGCGCTCGCCAGCGCGGCCCTTGCGCTGAAGCCCCATTTCGGTCTCGCGCTCGCCTTGCCGCTTCTGGCCTGCGCGAGGGGAAGCGGGCGCAAGGCGTTCCTGCGCCTTTACGCGCCCGAGCTTGCGGGGCTTGGCGCAGGCGCCGCGGCGCTGGCGGGCGCAAGCCTCGCGCTTTTTCCCGATTATCTCGCGCTCCTGCCTTCGCTGGCGGAGACTTATGCGCCCGTTCGTTTGCCGCTGACGGCGCTTGCGGCGGAAGGTCATGCGCTCGCCTGCGTCGGCCTGCTCGCCGCGATCTTCGCGCTGGGCGGGGCCCATGCGCGCCATCCGTCCGTCCTGACGCCGGCGCTGGCGGCGCTGGGCTTTCATCTTGCGTATCTCCTGCAAGGCAAGGGCTGGGTGAACCATGCGCTGCCGGGGCTGGCGCTGGCGCTCTTCGCCGCGCTGGCGCTGGGGCTGCGCGCCATGCGCAGGCCGGGCGAGGCGCGGCTGCGCGCCTTCGCGCTTTATGTCGCCGCGCCGGCCGCGCTCGCCGCGCCCGTCACGCTGGGCCTGCCCCTGAAACTGGCGGGTTTCGCGCCCCATGCGCAGGTGGCGCCCGCGCTTGCGGCGGTCGCGCCCGCGCGTCCGCGCGTCATGGCGATCAGCCCCAATTTCGACGTGGGCCATCCGCTGGCGCGCGCCCTCGGCGGCGCATGGGTCGGCGGGTCGGGCGCGCTCTGGCTGATGTGGTTCGCGCAGCAACGTCTCGAAGGCGCGCAGGATCCGGCCTTGCGCGCGCGTCTGGCCGCTTATGTGGAGGCGGACGCGGCGCGTTTCGCGCAGGACGTCGCGCGCGCGCGCCCCGATGTCGTGCTGGTGGAGCCGGGGCCGTGGCGCGGCTTCTATCTCGCCCATCCGCTTGTGGCGCGCGCCATGGCGGATTACGCGCCCGCCGCGCCGGCGCAGGGACTGGAGATCTGGACGCGACGTGACAGGGCCGCCGCGCCTGCGCCCTAATTCCCCTCGTCGGGGATGTTGAGCACGATGCCGCAGGCCTTGCAGTGCACGGCGTCGGGCTCATGGCGCTGCAGCCCGCATTGCGGGCAGGGAAAGCGCACCTTATTGGGCCGGAACAGCACCTGCGCGAGGCGCAGGAACAGCGTGACGCCGGCGATCATCACCACGACCGACAGCAGCCGTCCGGCCGTGCCCTGCAAGGTGATGTCGCCGAACCCCGTCGTGGTCAGCGTGGTGACGGTGAAATAGAGCGCGTCGACGTAATTGTTGATATGCGGGCTGACCTTGTGCTGCGTCTCATAGACCACGCCCGTCATGATGAAGATGAACACCGCCAGATGGACGATGGCGATGATGACGTCCTCGTTGCGGCGGAAGAAGCCGAAATCCTGCCGCAGCGTGCGCAGGATGCGCAGGAAGGCCGCGCCCTCGCTGGTCAGCGGCGCCAGAAAGGAGACGATGGCGATGACGTCCGCCCAGGTGGCGGGATGGGCGATTTCGCGCAGCCTGTCGCGGCTGATCGCCATACGCGCGGAAAAATCGGCGAGGACGAAAAGCCCGACCGCGACGTCGAGGATCTCGATCAGTCCGTTGCGCGCCATGAAGGACGTGGCGACGATGAAGGCCACGGTCGCCAGATCAAACGTCAGAAGGCCGTAGCGGAAGCGTCGGCCCCGCTCCGTGTCGGCATCGTAGAGCTCGCGCAGCGCGCCCAGCAGGGACGCGCTCATGCGCGCACCGGGCGCGGGCGCCCATCGGCGTCGATGGCGACGAAGGTGAACACCGCGTCCGTCACTTTCTCCGTGGCGGCCCGGTCGAAACGCTGCGCCCACGCCTCCACGGGAATCTTCATGGACGTGCGGCCCACCGCTTCGATGCGCGTGTAGACGCACAACACGTCCCCCACATGCACGGGGCGGATGAATTGCATCGCGTCGAGCGCCACGGTCACGACGCGCCCCAGCGCCCGCTCGCGCGCGGCGATGCCCCCGGCGAGATCCATCTGCGCCAGCACCCAGCCGCCGAAAATGTCGCCGTTGGCGTTCGTGTCGGCCGGCATGGCGATGGTGCGCACCGTGAGCTGGCCGCGCGGGGTCTGGTCGTCCTGTGTCATCTGGGGGCCGATCCTTGGAGCAGCGCCGACGTCGCGCTTGCGCCCGGTTCTACTCGATCCGCCGCCCCGCCGAAACGCCCATAGGGGCGGGCATGGAGACGGGCGCAAGCCATGCCGCAGCGGCCGGCGTCGGCTTTGCCCTGCGCGCAGCGCATGGCTGGGCGCGACCGCGCTTGACCCCCATGCGGGAAAGGACGATTTTGCGAGCAGACAAAAAATGAGGGACGGAATGACAGCGATCGTCAGCGCTTCGCAAGACAAGCAAGCCGAGTCCGGCAGGTCTCTGCTCGAGGTCTGGATCATCACCATCGGCCATGCGCTGACCCATTGGTATCCCGCCACCTTCTACATCCTGCTGCCGCTGATCGGCGCGGAGCTGGGCCTGAGCTACGGGCAGATCGGCATGATCCTCACGGCGCAATATATCGCCGGCGCGATCTCCAATCTGCCCGGCGGCGTGCTCGTCGATTCGGTCGGCCGCAAGGGCCTGCTGATGGCCGCCTCCCTCTTCTGGATCGGCGTGCCTTATGTCTTCATGGGCTTCACCGACGCCTATTGGGTTCTGCTCCTGTGCTCGGCGCTGATCGGCATGGGCAATAATCTCTGGCACCCGACCGCCATTCCCTGGCTTGGCCGCCGCTACCCGGAGCGCAAGGGCCTCGTGATGGCCTATCACGGCATGGGCGGCAATGTGGGCGACGCGCTGGCGCCGCTGGCCGCCGGCGCCTTGCTCACCACATTCGCCTGGATGACCTGGCGCGACGTGGTGGTGATGAACATCGTGCCGGGCGTCGTGATGGCGGTGGCCATTCTCTGGTTCCTCGGCAAGATCAGCACGGAGTCCAAAGGCGCCTCCGACAAGCCCGGCCAGAAGTCGGAGCAGAAGAGCCTTAGCGAGGTCCTGTCCGCCCTGCCGGCTTTGTTTCGCAACAAGACGCTGGTCTTTCTCTCCACCAGCTCCGCCTTCCGCTCCATGACGCAGAACGGCGTCATGGCCTTCCTGCCGCTCTATCTGGCGAAGGAGCTGGGCTATAATCCCTGGTGGGTGGGCATGTGCATGTTCGCCCTGCAGGCGGCGGGCTTCGTGGCCGCGCCCATCGCCGGGCATTTGTCCGACAAGATGGGCCGGCGCAACGTCATCATGTTGTCCATGGTGATGACGGGCCTGGTGCTGGCGATGATGTTCTTTGCGGGCGGCACGTCCTTGTTCGTGATGTTCGTCGCCTTGCTGGGCTTCTTCCTCTTCGCGATCCGCCCGGTGCTTCAGGCCTGGCTGCTCGACGCCACGCCCAAGGGTCTGGGCGGTTCGGCCATCGGCGCCATGTTCGGCATTCAGGCCGTGGGCTCGGCCATCGGCCCCTTCTTCTGCGGCATGATCGCCGACAAATGGGGCCTGCTGGCGACCTTCTGGTTCCTCGCCTTCACCATCGTCGTGGCGAATCTTCTGGTCTTCTTCATGCCGCGTCAGGCCGAGCCCGCGCAGGGCTGAGCGACGCCGCAGCGACGCCGTCATGACGGCCGGGGTTCGCGCCCCGGCCGTTTTCTTTGGGCGCCGCCCGCCGCCGTCCCGGCTGGTTGCGCGCCCGCCCGCGCCCCTCTATTCAGGCCCGCAGGCAATGAGGCAGGGGTTTGCGGATGAACGTGCTTCTCATCGGTTCGGGCGGTCGCGAACATGCGCTGGCGCTGGCGCTGCGCGCCTCCCCGCTGCTGGGCGAGCTTCACGCCGCGCCCGGCAATCCCGGCATCGCGCAGGTCGCGCGCCTCGCCGCGCTTGACGCGGCCGACCATGCGGCGGTGATCGCCTTCTGCAAGGCGCACGACATCGGCCTCGTGGTCGTGGGTCCCGAAGCGCCTCTGGTGGCGGGCCTGACTGACGATCTCGCCGCCGCCGGCGTGCCGGTTTTCGGCCCCTCGAAAATCGCCGCCCAGCTCGAAGGCTCCAAGGGCTATACGAAAGATCTCTGCCGCGCCTGCGCCATTCCGACTGCGGATTACGAACGGTTCCGCGACGCGGCCGCAGCGAAAGCCTATGCGCGCGGGCGCGGCGCGCCCATCGTGGTGAAGGCCGACGGTCTGGCGGCGGGCAAGGGCGTCGTTGTGGCGCAGACGCTCGCCGAAGCGGAGGCCGCCATCGACATGATGTTCGGCGGCGCCTTCGGCGCAGCCGGCGCGGAGGTCGTGGTGGAGGATGTCCTCGACGGCGAGGAAGCCTCCTTCTTCGCGCTCTGCGACGGCGAGCGCGCGATTCCCTTCGCCAGCGCGCAGGACCACAAGCGCGTGGGCGAGGGCGACACGGGCCCCAACACCGGCGGCATGGGCGCTTATTCGCCCGCGCCCGTGATGAGCGAGGAGATCGTCGCGCGCGTCATGCGCGAGATCGTCGAGCCCGCCATCGCCGGCATGAAGGCGCGCGGGGCGCCCTATCGCGGCGTGCTGTTCGTCGGCCTGATGATCGGCGCGCAGGGCCCGAAACTGATCGAGTTCAACGCGCGTTTCGGCGATCCCGAGACGCAGGTCATGTTGCCGCGCCTCGACGTCGATCTCCTGCCGCTGCTGCTGGCCAGCGCGAAGGGCGATCTGCGCGGCGCGCAGGTGCGCCTGAAGCCGCAGGCCGCGCTCACCGTGGTCTATGCGGCGAAGGGCTATCCCGACGCGCCCGAAAAAGGCGGCGTCATCGGCAATCTCGCCGCCGCGGCCGCGCAGCCGGGCGTGATCGTCACCCATGCGGGCACCAAGCGCGAGGGCGAAGCGCTTGTGGCCCATGGCGGGCGCGTGCTCAATGTCACCGCGCTGGGCGACGACGTGGCCGACGCGCAGGCGAAGGCCTATGCCGCGCTCGGCCTCATCGAGTTCCCCGGCGGCTTTTATCGCCGCGACATCGGCTGGCGCGCGATAGCGCGCGCATAGATAAATCTGCGCGATAGCGCGCGCATAAACGCGGGCGCGTTCAGCCCGCGCGCGCCCGGGCGAGGCCCTGCGCCAGAAGATCCGCGAAATCCTGCGGCGCGCGCAAGCGCAGCGCCACGTCGAGAATCGCCACGTCGGCGGGCTCGCCCATGCGCACGAAATCCTTGCGCGTCGTGACGAGCGCGGCCTGTTCGCGCGCGGCCAGCGCGCGCAGGCCCGCGAGGTCGTCCTGCGAGAAGACATGATGGTCGGCGAAGGCGCGCGTCTGCGCGATCAGGGCGCCGGCGGCGCGCAAAGTGTCGAAAAATTTCTCCGGGCGTCCGATGCCGGCGAAGGCGACGACGCGCCGGCCCAGCAATTCATGCGCTTGCGCGGCGTCGGGCGCGAGAAGCGCGCGCAAGACCGGCAGGCCGCGCGCCTGCGCGTCATAGGCGAGACGCCGGCCCGCCTCATGCGTCTCCTCGCCGATGATCAGCGCTGCGTCGACATGCGCCCATTGGGCTTCGAGCGGGGCGCGCAAGGGTCCGGCGGGAATGCACAGGCCGTTGCCCACGCCGGTCTGCGCGTCGACGACGGCGATGGCGAGATCCTTGTGCAGGGCGGGATTCTGCAAGCCGTCGTCCATCACCACCACGCTGGCGCCCGCGCGCACGGCGGCGAGCGCGCCGGCGGCGCGGTCGGCGCAGACGAAGGTCGCGGCTTCGCGCGCAAGCAGCAGCGGCTCGTCGCCCGTCTCGCCCGCGCCATGGCGCGCAAGGTCCACGCGCAGCGGCGTGCGATGGCTTGCCCGCGCGCCATAGCCGCGCGAGAGAAAGAAGGGCCGTTCGCCCATGGCGCGCAGGGCCCGCGCGGCGGCGATGGCCGTCGGCGTCTTGCCGGCGCCGCCCGCCGTGAAATTGCCGATGCACACCACGGGCGCCTCCACGCACAGGCCGCGCCGGCCCATGCGCTGGGCGGCGACGGCGCCGTAAAGGGCGCCCAGCGGCGCGAGGAGGCTGGCGGCGAGCGTGGGATCGGGCGCGCTCCAGAAAGCGGGCGCGCGCATCAGCCGCGGCTCACTTGCATCTGCAGCACATAGGGTTCGATGGCCTGCATGATCGCGTCGCACGCGCCGCCCAGCCGTTGCACGGTCTCGCCGGCCGCGCGCGCGGTCTTGCGCAGGCGGCGCGCGTCGCTGAGCAGGGCGGCGAGCGCGGCGGCCAGCGTCTCCACGTCGCGCACCTCCACCGCGCCCTGTTCGGCGTCGAAGGCGGCGAAGACTTCGGCGAAATTCGACACGTTCGGCCCATGCAGGATGGCCGCGCCCAGTTTCACCGGCTCGATGGGATTCTGTCCGCCCTCGCCCGCCAGCGACTTGCCGAGAAACACGACGCCGCACAGGCGATAGAACAGGCCCATCTCGCCGATCGTGTCGGCGATGTAGAATTGCGTGTCGGGGCCGGGGCCTTCGCCGGTGGAGCGCTGGCTTGCGGGCACGCCGTATTGGCGCGCCATGGCTGCGATCTGCCCGCCGCGTTCGGGATGGCGCGGGGCGACGATGGTGAGCAGGTTGGGAAAGCGCGTCAGCAGCCCGCAATGGGCGGCGAGCGCGATCTCCTCTTCGCCCGCATGGGTGGAGGCGGCGAGCCAGACGGGCCGCGCGCCGATCATGGCGCGCAGGCGCGCGAGCTGCGCGGGATCGGCCGGCAGCGCCGGCACGTCATATTTCAGATTGCCCGCCACCTGCACGCGCGCCGCGCCCAGATCCATCAGGCGCGTGGCGTCGGCGGGGCTTTGCGCGAGGCAGAGATCGACGGCGCCCAGAATCGTCTGGATCGTGCGGGGAAAGCGCCGCCAGCGCCGGTAGGAGCGTTCGGAGACGCGCGCGTTCACGAGCACTAGGGGCACGCCGCGCGCGTCGGTCTCCAAAATCATGTTCGGCCACAATTCCGATTCCGCGAAGAGCGCGATGTCGGGCTCCCAATGGTCGAGGAAACGGCGCACATAGGCGGGCGCGTCGAGCGGCGCGAATTGATGCGTCACGCCTTCGGGCAGGCGATCCTCCATCACGCGCGCGGAGGTCACGGTCCCCGTCGTCAGCAGCACGTTGAAGCCGCGCGCGCGCAGGCGCTGCAGCAAGGGTTGCAGGGCCATCGCCTCGCCGACGCTGGCCCCATGCAGCCAGGCGAGGCGCCCGGGCGGGCGCGGCGCGCTCGCATGGCCCACGCGCTCGCTCAGCCGCGCGCGGTCTTCCTTGCCGCGCGCCAGCCGCCACAGCAGCGCGGCGGGCAAGGCCGGGGTCACGGCGCGGGTGAGCCCACGATAGGCGAGGATGAGGGGCGAGCGCATGCTCATGGCGCGCTCTCCGGGCTCTCCGGGCTCTGCGCGCCTTCGCGCGCCGCGCGCAAGCCCGCGCCGGGATCCTGCTGGCCGAAACGGCCGTAGGCGCGCGCGTAAACCTCGTCGAGGCGCGCTTGCAGATCAAGCCGCGCGGCCTCCATCTCCGCCTCGTCGGCTTGCGCGCGCACGCGCAGCGGCTCGCCGACGACGATGGCGCCGGCGCTGAAGGGCAGGGGCAGGCTCGCGCGATCCCACGAGTTGAAATCGATGCGCCGCGCGCTCGTCACCGCGAGCGGATAGATCGGCCGGCCCGACAATTTGGCGAGCGTGATGACGCCCATTCCGCAGCGGCGCGCCTTCTTGGGCACGTCGGCGGTGAGGACGAGCGAGACGCCGGAGCCCAGCGTGCGCAGCATTTCGCGCAAGGCGGCTGCGCCGCCGCGCCGATGGATGCCATGGCGCGAGCCGCCCGATCCGCGGATGGGGGTGACGCCGAGCCGCTCCAGCGCGCGGGCGTTGGCCTGCGCGTCGGCGTTGCGCGAGATGAGGGCTGCGACCTTCATGCCCTGCGGCCAGGCCACATGGGAGGCCAGATGCTGGCCGTGCCAGACAGTGGCGATCACCGGCGCGTCGGCGAGGGCGCGGTCGCGGAAATCCGCCGGCTCCATCGCGAAGCGCGACGTCGCCTCGACGAGGCGCAGATAATGCGCCCCGAGGAAGGCGAGCGTTTCCTGCGCCGCCCGTGAGCGGCCGAGACGTTTCAGCATCCGGTCGTCCGGTTGGAGAGTCGATCAGGAAGGATCGAGGAAACGGTGCAAATGCACAATGAAATAACGCGTCATCGCGCTGTCCACCGTCTGCTGGGCCTTGGCCCGCCAGGCGCGTTCGGCGCTGGCGTAATCGGGGAACACGCCCACGACGTCGAGTTGCGAGGGGTCCCGGAAGGTCGTGCCGCCGATGGCCTGAAGCTCGCCGCCGAAGACGAGATGCAGCAGCTGTTTGGATTCGCGCGGTTGGGACTGGTGTTCGGACATCGGCCTGCTCTGGTGCGTTAGGGTTGCGTGCGTTCGGGTTTCGCCGTCCCGAAGGCGGGATCGGCGGCCGCCGCCTGCCGAAGCGCGGCGATGAGCGCGTCATGCAGGGCCGCCGGCGCGGCGCCGAGGGCGCCGTGGCGGGGATGCGGAGAATTGTAAGCTGGTCTCTTCTTGTCGAAATCGGTCAGGACGCCGCCGGCCTCCCTCACGATCAGGTCGGCCGCCGCTATATCCCAATCCCATGCGTTGGTCGAGGCGATACCGGCCTCCAGCCGCCCGCAGGCCACTTGCGCGAGGCGATAGGCGAGGGAGGGGACGGCTGGCCGCCGCTCGAAGGGAAAACCCGTCTGCGCCAGCCGGTCCAGCCATTTCGGCGGGCCGGCGATGGCCCCGCCTTCGAGCCGGGCGCGCTGCGAGGCGCGGATGGGGGCGTCGTTGAGGAAGGCCCCCGCGCCGGCGCCTGCGACGAAGGTCTCCTGCGTCGCCGGCAGGTGCAGCACCGCAAGGCGCGTCTCGCCTTGCTCCACCAGCGCCAGCGAGATCGCCCAGCGGGGATCGCCCTTGAGGAAGGCGCGCGTGCCGTCGATGGGATCGACGATGAAGGCCCGCGCGCAGGAGAGCCGGGCGGCGTCGTCCGCCGTCTCCTCCGACAGCCAGCCCGCGTCGGGCGCAAGCGCGCCGAGCCGCTCGCGCAGGAAGGAATCGACCGCGTAATCGGCTTCGGTGACCGGGGAGCCGCCCTCTTTCCAGTCCACCCGCGCGCTGGTTTGCGCGCCGGCGCGGAAAAAGGCGAGCGCCATGGCGCCGGCTTCCGTCGCCGCGCGCCGCATCGCCGTCAGAAGCTCGCGGTCTTCGGATCGCATGGGTCCCAAATCGCCAAATCGCCAAGTCGCCAAGTCGGCAAGTCGCAAAGTCGCCAAGTCGTCAAATGCGACGCCGCTTGCGCCGTCCTATCGGGCGCGGGGAGAGGGAGCAAGCGTCATGCCGCAGGCCGCGCCCTTGGGCTAGCGCGTGCGCGGCAAGTCTTCGCGCGAGCCGGGCGGGCCGGCGAACGGGTCGGCGGGCGCGCGCCTCTGGGCGGTCCCGCTCGCGCCGATCCGCGCGCCGGCGCTGACGGAGCCGGTCGCCACGGGCGCATAGCCCAGCGCCCCCGGCGGGGGGCTTGCGACGGCGCGCGGCCCGCCCTCGACCTCCACCCGCAT
>Ga0315899_10007690_pt1 | contig 11582 bp, 12 predicted proteins | sample LakEriMetagenome_2_FD_203518 | JGI IMG/M metagenome (GOLD analysis project Ga0315899, IMG submission 203518) | Freshwater fungal communities from buoy surface, Lake Erie, Ohio, United States - Buoy 4 MA112 | ecosystem: Environmental > Aquatic > Freshwater > Lake | place: USA: Lake Erie, Ohio... | reverse complement strand
AGCAAATTTGTTTCACGTGAGATTAAGTGGACGTCGGAATTAGAGAACCACTTAAAACGTGACACAAGCCTAGTCTTCCAGAAGGCGCGAATTGCGCCATCATTATACAGGCCATTCTGCAACAGATGGACTTATTTCGCTCCAGTCATGACGCATCGGCTGTACCGAATGGCGCAAATATTTCCGTCGGGGCGCGAGGAAAATCGTCTCATTTGTTTTAATTTTGGCGGCCGCCTTTCCTTCAATGTTTTCTCATCTTCCAATATTCCAAACCTAACGGTTTTGTCGCTTGACGGTAATCAGTGCTTACCTCTTTATCGCTATACGTCAGAGGGCGAACGTGTCGACAACATCACGAACTGGGCGCTGAACAAATTCAGCGCCCATTATGGCAAGAATGGCGGCGGGCGGGGCAAGACGGCGCGCGAGATCACCAAGGACGCTATTTTTCATTACGTCTACGCCGTCCTGCATGATCCCGTCTATCGCGAGACCTATGCGCAGAATTTGAAACGCGAATTTCCCCGAATCCCGCTCTATCCTGATTTCTGGCGCTGGGCGGACTGGGGCGAGCGGCTGATGAGCCTGCACATCGGTTTTGAATCCGTGAAGCCGTGGCCGCTGCAACGGGTGGACGCTCCCGACACAAAATCGCGCGACGCCAAACTCGCCCCCAAGCCAATCCTGCGCTCGGATCAAGAAAACGGACTCATCGTGATCGACAGCGAAACGCAATTATCAGGCGTCCCCGCCGCCGCATGGAGCTATCGGCTGGGCAATCGCACGGCGCTCGACTGGATTCTCGACCAGCACAAGGAAAAGACGCCGAAGGACCCCACGATCCGCGAGAAGTTCAACACCTATCGCTTCGCAGACCACAAGGAAAAGGTGGTGGACCTTCTCATGCGCGTGACCCGGGTCAGCGTGGAGACGAGCGAAATCATGGAGGCGATGAAAAACGCTCCAAGGTAGCAAGGGCGGGATCGCCCCCTACCGCGCGAGGAATTCGCTCGCCTCGAAGATCGCGGCGAAGGGCACGCCCTTGGCGGCGTAGAACTCTTTCGCGCCGTCCTGCCGGTCCATGATGGTGACGACGAGGGCGATCTTCGCGCCCTCCTCCACGCAGGCCTGCGTCGCCTTCCATGCGCTCTCACCAGTGGTGGTCACGTCTTCCACGATGACGATGGTCTTGCCCGCGAGCGTCTCGCCCTTCGGCAGGCCTTCCACCAGTTTCTTCGCGCCATGGCCCTTGGGCTGTTTGCGCACGAAGAAGCCATAGAGCGGCGCGCCGGCCTGAAACGAATGCTGGCACAAAGCGCCGGTGATCGGCACCGCGCCCATCTCCAGCCCGCCCACATGGGTGGCGCCGCTGCCCGCGACCTTCGCCAGAACCGCTTTGGCGATGAGCGCCGCGCCTTCCGGGTGCAGCATGGAGGGCTTCATGTCGAAATAGAAATCGCTCTCCTTGCCGGAGGCGAGGATCACCTTGCCGCGCCCGAAGGAGCGCTGGAAGATAATGTCGGCGAGGCGGGCGCGCTCGGCGGCGGTCAGGTCGGCGCTCATGCGGAGACTCACGTTGGAACCGGGATCGCCGCACTCAACAGAAGGGGCGCGGCGGGGTCAATCGGGCGGGGTTCCGTTTTCCCGCAGAACTTCGCCCGCCAGATAGAGCGAACCGCAGATCAGCACCCGCGGCGGGCAAGGCCAGGGCCGTGCGGCCAGCGCATCGAGCGCGCCGGCCACGCCGCTGGCCGCCGTCGCCGGCAGGCCAGCCGCCTGCGCCAGCGCCGCCACCTCCTGCGCCGGGCGCGCGGCGTGTTCGCCGGGGATGGGGACGGCCAGAACCTCCTGCGCGAGGCCCGCGAAGGGGCGCAGGAAGCCCGCCGTGTCCTTGGAGGCGAGGCCGCCGCTCACCAGCACCAGCGGGCGCGGCTCGCGCGCCTCGCGCTCGGCCATGGCCTGCGCCAGAGCCTGCCCGCCGCCGGGATTGTGGCCGCCGTCGAGCCAGACCTCGGCGCCGTGCGGCGCGCGGGCGACAAGGGCGCCGCGCACGAGTCTTTGCAGGCGCGCGGGCCAGTCCGCGCCGCGCAGGCCGTCTTCGAGCGCGGCGGCGGGGAAATCCGGCCAGACCGCGCGCAGAGCGGCGATGGCGCTCGCGGCGTTGTCGAACTGGTGGCGGCCCGGCAGGCGCGGGGCGGGCAGATCGAGCAGGCCGCGCTCGTCCTCATAGACGAGGCGCCCGCGCTCCTCGCTCACATGAAAGTCGCGGCCGTTGACGAGGAGCGGGCCGGCGCCGACGCGGCGCGCCTGCCGCGCGATCACGTCCATGGCGTCGGGCTCCTGCGGCGCGATGATCGCGGGCGCGCCGGCTTTCAGGATTCCCGCCTTCTCGAAGGCGATCTTGGCGAGCGTGTCGCCGAGAAAATCCATATGGTCCATCGACACGGGCGTGATGATGGTCGCGGCGGGGCGTTCGATCACATTGGTGGAATCGAACCGCCCGCCAAGGCCCACTTCCAGCAGAAGCACGTCGGCGGGAACGCGCGCGAACAGAAGAAAGGCCGCCGCCGTGGTGATCTCGAACAGCGTGATGGGCGCGCCCGCGTTCACGCGCTCGCAGGTCTCGAAGGCGTCGATGAGCGCGTCTTCTTCAACAAGCCGTCCGACGAGGCGGATGCGCTCATGAAAGCGCACGAGATGGGGCGATGTGTAGACATGCACGCGCTTGCCCTGCGCCTCCAGCATGGCGCGCAGAAAGGCGACCGTGGAGCCCTTGCCGTTCGTGCCGGCGACATGGATCACCGGCGGCGCAGCGAGATGAGGATCGCCCAGCGCCTTCAGAAGCCCGAGCGTGCGGCCGAGAGACAGATCGATCTTACGCGGGTGAAGCGCAAGAAAGCGCTCCAGATAGGCGCCTGAGCCTGACGCGCCGGCGGCCATGGGATCAGGCCGGCGCGGCCGCGGGCGCGCGCTGGTTCATGAGGAGCGAGCACAGACGCGCGAGCGTCTCGCGCTGTTCGCTGCGCGGCAGCACCATGTCGACCATGCCATGGGCGCGCAGATATTCCGCGCGCTGGAAGCCTTCAGGCAGTTTCTCGCGGATGGTCTGTTCGATCACGCGCGCGCCGGCGAAGCCAATGACGCTGCCGGGCTCGGCGATGTGGATGTCGCCCAGCATGGCGTAGGAGGCGGTGACGCCGCCCGTCGTGGGATTCGTCATGACGACGATATAGGGCAGGCGCGCATCGCGCAGGCGACGCACGGCGACCGTGGTGCGCGGCATCTGCATGAGCGAGAACATGCCTTCCTGCATGCGCGCGCCGCCCGACGCCGTGAAGATGATGAAGGGCGTCTTGCGCTCGACCGCCGCCTCCATGCCGGCGATGATCGCCTCGCCAGCGGCCATGCCCAGCGAGCCGCCGATGAAGTCGAAATCCTGCACGGCGACGGTGACGGGCAGCTCTTTCAGAAGGCCGCGCGTGAGACGCACGCAATCGGGCCGCTCGGTCTTGGCGCGATATTCCTTCAGCCGGTCCGTGTAGCGCTTCACGTCGCGGAATTTCAGCGGATCGAGCTGCACGTCGGGCGTGGGCAGGTCTTCCCATTTCGCGTCGTCGTAGATCATCTCGAGACGCGCCTGCGCAGGCATGCGCAGATGATGGCCCGAGCCCGGCACGACATAGAGGTTCTGCTCGACTTCCTTATGAAAGACGAGCTGGCCGCTCTCGGGGCATTTCACCCAGAGGTTCTCGGGCGTCTCGCGCTTCAGGAAAGAGCGGATCTTCGGCGGAAGGGCTTCGGTGATCCAGTTCATGGTCGGCTCCGAAAGCGATGGGTGCAATAAGACGGAAAGCGCAGGGCTTGCGTTTAAAATGAACTCACGCCGCGCGGCGCGCGCCGCGCACGCCCGACGCGATGTCGGACACAAGATCGGCGACCGCCTGCACGGTGGCGGAGGTCGCGCGGCCCTGCGCGTCGAGCGAATTCTTCAAGGCGTCGATCAGCGCGGTGCCCACCACGACGCCGTCGGCGTGGGCGGCGATGGCGCGCGCGGATTGCGCGTTCTTCACGCCGAAGCCCACCGCGACGGGAAGGCTCGTGTGGCCCTTGATGCGCGCGACCGCTTCCGCCACGCGCGAATAATCGGGAATGGCGGCGCCGGTGATGCCGGTGATCGACACGTAATAGACGAAGCCCGAGGTGTTGCGCAGCACAGTGGGCAGACGCTTGTCGTCCGTCGTCGGCGTGGCGAGGCGCACGAAATTGAGTCCGGCGGAAAGCGCCGGCAGGCACAATTCGGAATCCTCCTCCGGCGGCAAATCGACGACGATCAGACCATCCACGCCCGCGGCCTTCGCGTCAGCGAGGAAACGGTCGACGCCGTAAACGTAGATCGGATTGTAATAGCCCATCAGCACGACGGGCGTGTCGGCGTCCTCCTTGCGGAAGTCGGCGACGAGGCCGAGCGTCTTCTTCAACGAGGCGCCGCCCTTGAGCGCGCGCAGGCCCGCCGCCTGAATGGATGGCCCGTCCGCCATGGGATCGGTGAAGGGCATGCCGATCTCCAGCACGTCCGCGCCGGCGCCGGGCAGCGCCTTCACGATCGCGAGCGAGGTCGCAAGGTCAGGATCGCCGCACATCACGAAAGTGACGAGGGCGGCGCGGCCTTCGGCGGCGCATTTGGCGAAACGGGCGTCGATGCGGGTCGTCATGGCGCTCTCACATGCCGCCGAGATGATCGGCGACGTTGAAAATATCCTTGTCGCCGCGGCCGCAGAGATTCATCACCATCAGGTGATCCTGCGGCTTCTCCGGCGCAAGCTCCAGAACCTTCGCCAAAGCGTGCGAGGGTTCAAGCGCAGGGATGATGCCTTCGAGCTTGCAGCACAATTGGAAGGCGTCGAGCGCCTCCTTGTCGGTGGCCGACAGATATTTCACGCGGCCCGTCTCCTTGAGCCACGCATGTTCAGGGCCGATGCCGGGATAATCGAGGCCGGCGGAGATCGAATGGCCTTCGCGGATCTGGCCGTCGTCGTCCATCAAAAGATAGGTGCGGTTGCCGTGCAGCACGCCGGGCTTGCCGCCGGCGAGCGAGGCGCAATGGCCGTCGGGCTTATCAAGGCCGTGGCCCGCCGCCTCGACGCCGTAAATCTCCACCGACGCGTCGTCGAGGAAAGGATGGAACAGGCCGATGGCGTTGGAGCCGCCGCCGATCGCCGCGATCAGCGAATCCGGCAGGCGGCCTTCGGCGGCCTGCATCTGCGTGCGCACTTCGTCGCCGATCACGCACTGGAAATCACGCACCATGCCGGGATAGGGATGCGGGCCCGCCGCCGTGCCGATGCAATAGAACGTGTCGGCGACGTTCGTCACCCAGTCGCGCAGGGCTTCGTTCATCGCGTCCTTCAGCGTGCGTGCGCCCGATTGCACGGGTATCACCGTGGCGCCGAGCATTTTCATGCGGAAGACGTTGGGCTTCTGCCGCTCCACGTCGACCGCGCCCATATAGACCACGCATTCGAGGCCATATTTCGCGCAGGCCGTCGCGGTGGCGACGCCGTGCTGGCCTGCGCCCGTCTCGGCGATGATGCGCTTCTTGCCCATGCGCAGAGCGAGCAGGATCTGGCCCAGCACATTGTTGATCTTGTGCGCGCCGGTGTGATTGAGCTCGTCGCGCTTGAAATAGACTTTCGCGCCGCCGCTCTTGCCCTGTTCGCGGGCGCGCGCGCGCAAAAATTCCGTCATGCGCTCGGCGTAATAGAGCGGGCTCGGGCGGCCCACGTAATGGGTCGCGAGATGGGCCAGCTCCGCCTTAAAGGCGGGATCGGCCTTGGCCGCGTTGTAGGCCTTCTCGAGGTCGAGAATGAGCGGCATCAGGGTTTCGGCGACGAAGCGTCCGCCGAAAATGCCGAAATGGCCGGTCTCGTCCGGGCCGGTGCGGAAGGAATTGGGACTGGCGTGCTGCACGCTGCGCTCCTCTGTCGCCCGGGTGTTTACGCGTTCACGGCCGCAGAACCAAGGCCCAAACGCACATGAGCGGCCCGGGCCTGCGCGACAAATCGCGCAATGAGGCCCGCATCCTTCACCCCCGGCGCGCGTTCGACGCCGGAGGAGACGTCGAGCCCCGGCGCGCGGGTGGCGGCGAGCGCCGCTTCCACATTGTCAGGCCCAAGGCCGCCCGACAGCATCCACGGCAGGGTGGTGGGAACATGGTCGAGGATCGCCCAGTCGAAAGCCGCCCCATTGCCGCCGGGCAGGATCGCGCCCTTGGGCGGCCGGGCGTCGAAAATCAGCCGGTCGGCCGCGCCTTCATAGGCCGCGCAGACGGACAGGTCCGCCCGCTCGCTCACGTGAACGGCCTTCATGATGGGCAGGCCCGTGCGGCGCCTGAGCGCGGCTGCGCGCTCGGGGCTCTCCTTGCCGTGGAGCTGGAGCAGATCGGGGCGGGCGGCCTCCACCATGGCGTCGATATAGGCGTCGTCGGCGTCGACGGAGAGCGCCACTTTGAGCGCGCGGCCCTGAGCCTGCGCGCCCAAAGCGCGCGCCTGATCCATCGACAAATTGCGCGGGCTTGGCGGAAAAAACACGAAGCCGACCATGTCGGCGCCGGCAGTGAGCGCGGCGTCCAGCGTATCCGGGGTTGAAAGGCCGCAGATCTTGATGAGAAGCGTCATAGGTTCGCTTTATAGGGCAGGCGGCGGGCGCTGTCGCGGGAAAGACCTCCGAAATGCAACCGGGGCGTTTCTGCGGATGGCCGCACGCGCTGCGCACGCCAGGTTTCCATGTCGCGGGCGCCGCATGAGCCCGGTGAGGAGAAAGCCCGCATGAGCCACCCCGCATCGCCCTGCCCCGTGTGTGAAGGCGCCGAGGCCGAGCCAGTCTCCCACAGCGACCGACGGGGCGCGCCGCTCGTCACCGTCGCCTGCACGGGATGCGGGCACGTCTACAACGACCCCATTCCCGACGCGCAGGAGCTGGCGGCGTTCTATGCGCGCGACTATCGGCTCGCCTATAAGGGCGCGCTGCGTCCGCGCGGGCGCCAGCTCGTGCGCAATTTCGCGCGCGTGGAGACGTTCTGGCGACGCTGGGCGCATGTGCTGGGCCAGCGCGGCCGCATGCTAGACGTGGGGGCGGGCTCCGGCGAATTTCTGTTCTTCGCGCAGGCGCTGGGCCATGACGCGCGCGGCGTAGAGCCCAATGAGGCCTATGCGCGCCATTGCCGCGAGGACCTGCGCCTCAATGTCGCCTCCGCCGGGCTGGAGAGCCTCGCAGGAGCCGAGGAGACGTTCGATTTCATTCGCCTCAACCACGTGCTCGAACATCTGCGCGATCCCGTGGACGCGCTGGCGGGGCTTGCGCAGAAACTCGCGCCGGGCGGCGTCATTCATGTGGAGGTGCCCGACCTCTTCGCCTACGCGCGCATGAAGTCGCGCGGCGGCATGTTCCACTACGGGCACATATCGAACTTCACGCCCTGGACGTTGCGCGCGGCGGCTGCGCGCGCGGGCCTGCGCGAGACGCCGGAAAGCGCGGCGACGCTACAGGGCCGGACGGCGGCCTTCTTCGAGCGGGGCGCGCCGGCGCAGGCGATGGAGGCGCGCAACGCGCAGAACGCGGAGCGCGTGCGCGCGGCTTTGGCCGCCCATGCCGCAGGCGCGCGCACGCCCGGCCAAACGCTTGCGCGCTTCGCAGGCAAGCTCGCCCGGCAGGTTCAGGAGACCGCGCTCGCCGCCCGCCTTGGCGAACCAGCGGCGATCGGCGCGCATTTCGTGCGCCGGATCAAGGATCAGACGACAGGTCCGGGCGAGCCGCCGCGCGCGCTCACGCCTTCGCGAATTTGAGCAGGAAGCGGTCGCTCTCGCCGATGGCGGCGTATTTCGCGCGGTTCTTCTCGCCCGATCGGAACGAGGGCGCCAGAGACCAGACGCCGTCCTCGTGATCCTTCGTGTCTTTCGGATTGGCCTTGGCCTCAGAGGAGCCGAGGAAGCGAAAGCCCGCCGCCTGGATCAGGGCGATCGCGAAATCCTGCCGCACATAACCGGTGCGCATTTGCGCCTGCTGCGTTTGATCCATGCGGCCGCGATGATCGGCGACGCCTAGAACGCCGCCGGGCCTGAGCGCCTTGTGGAACGCGCGCAAGGCGCCATCGATCTCGTTGCGGTCGATCCAATTGTGCAGATTGCGGAAGGTGAGCGCGAAATCCATGCTTCCCGCAGGCGCGATTTCGTGGCGGTCGGCGTTAAACTTCGTCACCTGCACGCGATCATAGCGCGCCGGATCGGCGGCGAGCTTGGCGAGAAGACGCTTGTGGTCCTCAAGATAATTCGGCGGCGCCGCCTCATCGCGGCTGGCGGCCACGTAAAGCCCGCGCTCGCGCAGGAAGGGCGCGAGAAACTCCAGCCAATAGGCGCCTGAGCCCGGCAAAATCTCCACGACCCGGTGATGGGGCTCAAGGCCGAAGAAGGCGCAGGTTTCGCGCGGCTTGCGCCAGACGTCGCGCGCGACGTTGGCCGGCGTGCGATGCGGGCTTGCGATGAAGTCCTCAAGGCCCGCGGCCGCGGCGACGCGCGGCGCAAGGAGGGCGGCGCCGGCGCCTGCGAGCATGCAGCGGCGGGTGAGACGGAGATCGCGGCGAGGCATGTTCGCTCCCTTGGATGCGTCGCGGGCGTCTGCGCGCCCTGCGCGCCAGACTAGGACAGGCGGTGGGAACACGCCAGACGGGGCAGATGGGCCAGGCAGGTCAGGCGGCGCGGCGGCCGTCGCCGTCAGGGCCGGACAGGGCGACGAAGGAGGATTTCTGAGCGCGCAGGCGCTCGTTCTCCACGGCGAGGCGGCTCGCCTCAGCGCGCGCGGCCCGGGCGGCGCGGCGGGCGCCGCTTTGCCCAAACCAGACCCCCGCGCCGCCAAGCACGACGCCCGCCGCCATCGCGGCGAACACCACGGCGAAGAGGGGCGCCGTCAGCCGAAGATCTGGAAAAAAGCCCGACGGATCAAGGACGACGGCCGTGTCCTGGCGATTGGCGATCGCCAGCGTCACGGCGAAAGCTGCGAGCGGCAGGAGCAGAAGCCATTTGAAGAAGGCCGCCATCAGCGCTCCAGCACGAACCTCAGGATTTGGAGGGCGGCGTCGCGTTGAGACGCTCGCGCATTTCCTTGCCCGTCTTGAAGAAGGGAACGAACTTCTGGTTCACCTCGACGTGCTGGCCGGTGCGCGGGTTGCGTCCCACGCGCGCGTCGCGCTGTTTGACAGAAAAGGCGCCGAAGCCGCGCAGCTCCACGCGGTCGCCGCGCGACAGCGCATTGGTGATCTCGCCAAGGATCGCATTGACGATGTTCTCGACGTCGCGCTGGTAGAGATGAGGGTTCTTGTCGGCGATGCGCTGCACGAGTTCGGATTTGATCACGAAGAACATCCTCTGAATGGCATGCGGGAGAAGAGCGCTGTTCTGTTGGACCTTCACGCTTTGGGCGCCGGCCGCCGGAACCCGAAGGCCTGCGAATTTCCGCAGAGCCCGCAGCCTGCGGCCAAGTCCAAAAGTCAACGTCCTGGAAACATCTCTTACTAATTGTTCTGCTGAACATGCCAAAGGGCCAAGAGCCCGTCAAGCGCGAGGGCTTCGCTTTGGCCCTCATGACGGCGCAATGTTTGTGCAGCGCCCGCAAAGCCCAGAAGCTCTGCGCCCAGCGCCGCCGCGCTCCATATGCCGAACCGCCGCGTCGCGCTTGGCGGTTTCCAGTCGCGCACGGGCAGGCCAGCCTCGACGCCCTTCTGCGTCTCGAGCCACGCCTGCGCGTCGCGCTCGCCGCCCAGTTGATCGACGAGGCGCAGCGTCAGCGCCTGACGTCCGGTGAAAACGCGCCCGTCCGTCACCTGCGCCAGCGCCGCGTCATCAAGAGCCCGGCGTTCGCGCACGAGATCGCGGAACCAGTCGTAGGAATCGCTGACCAGCGCGGCCAAAGCGGCGCGCGCCTCGGGGCTCGCAGGCTCGAAGGGATTTGGGGCAGCCTTGAGAGGGGAGGACTTCACCTCCTCCACCTTCACGCCCAGCGTGTCGAGAAGCCGCGCCAGATTGGGATATTGAAACAGGACGCCGATCGAGCCGACGAGCGAATTGCCATGGGCGAAAATGCGCTCCGCGCCCATCGCCGCGACATAGGCGCCCGAGGCGCCGGTCGCGCCAATGACGGCCACGACGGGCTTTTTCTCAGCGAGGCGGCGCAATTCCGCATAAACCTTCTCCGCGCCCGTGGTGGTGCCGCCGGGGCTTTCAATGGCGATGAGGACGGCCTTCGCGTTGGCGGATTTCGCCACGTTGTCGATGAGCTTCAAGGTCTCACGGTCGCCCGTGATGAGGCCTGAGATGGAGATGCGCGCGACATGGGCGCTTGTGCTTTGCCCGCGCGCGCCGGGCGCGACGAGCGGCCATGCGAACCACGCGACAAGCGCCACAAGGCCCAGCACGCCAAGCACGCGCCAGAAGCGCAGCTTGCGACGCAGGCGGCGCCGATCGATCACATTCTCCGCCGCCGCGGCGGCCACGGCCTCGATGTCCCTGTCGTCGCGCTGCGTCATCGCTTCCCTGCCTCCGCAAGACCAGACGCTGAGGTAGCGCCGCCCATGCCGGGCGACAAGCGCGGGCCCTGGCCCGCGAGCCGCCTCAAAATAAAAGCCCGCGCGGAGAGCCGCGCGGGCGTCAGGGCGCGCCTGAGCGCGCCCCGTTTCGCATGAGTTCACTTCTTGCCGTCGCGGGCCTTGAGGGCCGCGCCAAGAATGTCGCCGAGCGAGGCGCCGGAATCGGCGGAGCCGAACTGAGCGATCGCCTCCTTCTCTTCGGCGACTTCGAGCGCCTTGATCGACACGGAGACCTTGCGGGCCTTGCGGTCGAACAAAGTGACGCGCGCATCGACCTTTTCGCCGACGGCGAAACGCTCGGGGCGCTGGTCGGCGCGGTCGCGCGCGAGTTCGCTGCGCTTGATGAAAGCGACGAGATCGGTGCCGGCGATCTGAACGTCGATGCCGCCTTCCTTCACTTCCGTCACTTCGCAGGTGACGACGGCGCCCTTGCGCAGGTCGCCCGCCGCGCCGCCCTCTTCAGCGCCCGCGAAGGGGTCGCCGCCGAGCTGCTTCACGCCAAGCGAGATGCGCTCCTTCTCGACGTCGACGTCGAGAACCTGCGCGCGCACCATGTCGCCCTTCTTGAACTCCTCGATGACCTGCTCGCCCGGACGCTTCCAGTCGAGGTCGGAGAGATGGACCATGCCGTCCACATCGCCTTCGAGGCCGATGAACAGGCCGAATTCGGTCTTGTTCTTGACCTCGCCTTCCACCACGGAGCCCGAGGGATACTTCTGCGCGAAGGCTTCCCACGGATTCTGCAGGGTCTGCTTGAGGCCCAGCGAGATGCGGCGCTTGACGGGATCGACCTCGAGCACCTGAACGTCCACTTCCTGGCTCGTCGAGACGATCTTGCCGGGATGCACGTTCTTCTTGGTCCACGACATTTCGGAGACGTGGATCAGGCCTTCGATGCCCGGCTCCAGCTCCACGAAGGCGCCGTAGTCGGTGATGTTGGTCACGCGGC
>Ga0315899_10007689_pt1 | contig 11582 bp, 7 predicted proteins | sample LakEriMetagenome_2_FD_203518 | JGI IMG/M metagenome (GOLD analysis project Ga0315899, IMG submission 203518) | Freshwater fungal communities from buoy surface, Lake Erie, Ohio, United States - Buoy 4 MA112 | ecosystem: Environmental > Aquatic > Freshwater > Lake | place: USA: Lake Erie, Ohio... | reverse complement strand
GAAGCAAAATTGTCCCTTACCAATACAGCAGTCGCTTCGAAACACGGGTCGCTAATCGCGCTGGTGAAATCAAATTTAAAGGTAAATCGTATCGACTCAGTGAAGTGTTTATAGATGAGCAAGTTGGCTTACAACCAAGCGACACCGATGGAGTATGGGATGTTTTTTACTATCGATTCGTCGTAGCGCAATTGGATGCGCGTACTGGCAAGATTCGGCGAGCCAGCAGTTTGTCTGAATTCCGCTGCGCTCCATTCAGACAAACTGCTGGTACGAGTAAGAAATAATCGACAAGCTGAGTGTTACCTATATCTCCGGCCTTTTCACCGGCGCTAGCGTGGCTGGGAGAGGGGTGCCTACAGGTTCGAATGTCGATCGACCACCACCAGCCCTCCCCGGCATATCGCCAAAAGGTCCATCATCTATTTCTTTTGGTAAATCGAATGCTTTGGATTACCACCAGCGCGGAGATAAGCCAAAAGATCCAAAATCTCTTGCTCGTTCAAGGTATCGAGCAGCCCGGAAGGCATCGGAGAAACCTGGCTCTGACGTACCTCGACGATATCATTTCGCTTGAGATTGGTGAAATTACCTGGATCGAGCATATTGGTTTGGATCATCAGATCTTCACCATTAAGGTTCGCTACACGGCCGACAACGACGGAATCATCTTCGAGCAAGAACTGGCTCGCTTGATACTGGTCGCTGATTTCTTTGCTTGGATCGACAATCGCGACCAGCATATCACGAGCGCTGAATCTACCGCCGGCGCTGGTTAGATCAGGTCCTTGTATACCACCTTGGCCACCCATGCGATGGCACTTGTAACATTGAGCTACAGCAAACATTAGTTTCCCCCGCTCAAAGTCGAAACTTTCAGAGTTCTTCTGAGCAAAACCATCTAGTTCCTCCACTGTCCATGCCTTAACGACCGCTCTGGGTGCTAAGTTTTCGAGTGGATCACGGGGAGCTGGGGGTGGACCAACCAAATCACCGAGTTGTTGTTTTTGAGCGTCGGTCAGATTTTTCATGGCAACTTGTCGAATGTTCTCGATGAAACCGCCAAAGGATGCACCACCTCGCGCGGTGGCAATATCATAGAACCACTGAAAGTACTCGCGACGTGTTTTATCATTCCAACCTTCGGTGACTTCACGCAAACAAAATGCGTACTGAATTTGTTCGTCGGCGGATGGACTGGATTGCATACGGCTTACGCAGCGATCCACAATGTTGGGAGCTTTGAGATAGATCAATACGCGAGCCAATTCGCGATCGACCAAGCTATCTTCGGTTGGTGTTGGGAAATGGGGATCGAGTGACTCAACGATCTTCGATCTAATGGCATCGGTTCCCTCGCCCAACCGAAGGAAGCTAAGTTGGTACGCTCTCAGGAGCTCCAGTTTCTCGGTTTGATTTAATTTGTTCCAGTCGAGGGAAAGAAGCCGCTTTTGAATGACTTCTTGATCTGACTTATCACCTTTTCGTGAAAGGGCAACAGCCAAAGTAATGATTCCTTGAGGACTGTCGATGCGATTGATCACATTGCGCCACAACTTGGCATCTTGTTGCTCTAACGCAATTCTGGCTGCGGTTCGAAGGGCTCGATCGGGACTGCTCACGTTAGCTGAGGCGAGACTTAGGTCGAACCCTGAACCGCGATGCATGTCTTCGAGCTTCTTACGAGTCGCACGTGCTTGTTTTGCCTCTGGGGTGTCTGGGAATGCCGCTTTAGAACAGTCTTCTGCACCGGTATATCTTACGCGGTACATGGCGGATTGAACGCCACGGCCTCCGATGGTGAAATAGAGTGCGCCGGTCTCTGGATCCACGACTAAATCGGTTACAGGCATGGGAGATGCGCTGATGAACGGCTCGAATTCGGCTGCATAGGTGGCACCAGATGGTTTCATGTTGACCGCATAGATGACGCCGTAACTCCAGTCACTAATCAGAAGTGCATTTTGGTATTTAGCAGGGAATCTAGCACCGGTGCCGAAGCTAATCCCGGTTGGTGAACCGTATCCGATGTTTACAACGGCGCCGAAACTATCTGCGAAATACTCCGGCCACTTGCCCGTACCATTTCTCCAACCGAACTCGGCTCCGCTGATGACATGGTTCACGCGAGTTGGCCGATACCATGGAGTTCCGACGTCCCATTCCATATCAGCATCATAGGTAAACAGTTCACCGGTAGGACTGAAATCGATGTCGTATTGATTCCGAAATCCGGTAGCTACGATTTCGATATCGCTGCCGTCTGGATTGAAGCTGAGAACGAATCCGCCTGGAGCTGGAACACCAGCCATAAATCCACGGCCGTCTGGCATACGGCCGAGCATATGGTCTTCGCTCCAGTGTCGAGGAACTCGTGACGCATCGATTCGCTGAGGCAATTGCGTTTGATTGCCTGCTGCAAGATAGAGACGCCCATCAGGTCCTTCGAGGACGGCGTGCGGACCATGCTCGCCACCACCATTGAGGGGAATGATATGGTCTTTTTTGTCATAGCTCCCGTCGTTATCGGTATCTTGAAAGCGATACAAACCCGCTTTCTCACCACCATTCACATCCACATAGAGACCATCTTTAGTGACCAATAGACCTTGTGCCATGCCGATATCGATACCGAGAGGCTCTACTTTGGTCTCGGTTGCGGCGGAGCCAACTGGTGCCGGAGTCACGCGGTAGATCTTGCCATATTGATCCGAAGCGAGAAGACCTCCCTTTTTGTCAGGAGTAATGCAAACCCAGGAACCTTGTTCCTTAAGTGGCACCTCATAAACCAAATCGATCTCGAAGCCAGCCGGAAGCCGGAATGCCTTGGTAGGGGTCGCCCCCACATCGCCAAATGCGACGCTTGTGGAGAATAAAGTCAAAAGCCATGAGCCAATGGATAAAGCTCGGAAAGATACACGCATAATTGAACAATTAGGTTCTAAAGGGGAGGGGAAATGAGGGAAAGGGGATGGGTAAGCCATCTAGTCGTAGTTCCAGTTTACTTGCCAAAAGAACGACCTAGAAGTCCGAAACTGGGCTACACCGGAAACACAGGAGTTAGAAATTCTCGTCCTAGCCTGTATACGAAGCGTCTAGGTGCTTTAAGAGCGGCATTGTCGCGCGGGCTGAAATCAAGATTCCCACGCGACAAAAACAGCTGACGAAGTACGCCTTAAACCAAGCATTCCATCTCACATGCAACGAGATCTTCGTAGGTTTCTCGGCGACGAATGAGCCGATGGGTTGATCCCGAAACCAATACTTCGGCTGCACGGCAACGTGCATTGTAGTTTGACGACATGGTCATACCGTAAGCTCCTGCACTGAAGATCGCCATCAGATCGCCACTCTTCATCTCAGGCAGATTTCTTCCTTTCGCAAGGAAATCGCCTGACTCGCAAACTGGGCCGACAACATCTTGAGTTATCGTGCCCTCGATGGCAGCTTCGTAATCGGTCGGGCATTCAGGCACCGCTGTCGAAGGTGCGACAGGCCAAATCCGATGAAACGAATCGTAAAGAGTTGGCCGGATCAAATCGTTCATCGCGGCATCTTGAATAATGTATCGCTTGCCACCAGTCTCTTTGTTGTACAAAACTTTCGAAACCAAAATACCAGCGTTGCCGACGATGAATCGACCTGGCTCCAAGACCAATTGGCAGCCGGTTTCTTTGACCGCTGGCAGAATTACCTTGGCAAATTCGGATGCTGCCAAAGCTTCTTGTTTGCGATAGTGAATACCGAATCCACCACCCATGTTAAGAACGCTAACCTTGTGCCCTTGAGCTCTTAGTTCTGCGATCAAACGGACTGCTTTCTCGCAACCTAATCGATAAGGTTCGGTACTGAGAATTGGCGACCCCAAATGCATATGCAGTCCCGCCACGCACAAATGCTTATGCCCAACCACCCCATTCGCCACATCCAATACGGTTTCAATGTCCAGACCGAACTTGACTCCCTTGACTGAGGTATCGGTTTTTACGTGTGTCTTGGGTGGAAGGTCTGGATTGACTCGCAATGCGACGTTCGCAACGACGCCGAGCCGCTCAGCAACGCGCCCGATTGCATGCAACTCTTCTTCGCTTTCGACGTCAAAGAGATATACGTTGTTCTTTAACGCATATTCAATTTCACGATCGGTTTTGCCCACGCCAGCGAAGACAATTTTCGACTGTGCGTTACCAGCTTTGATGGCTCGATAGAATTCACCGCCCGAAGTCACGTCAAAACCTGCGCCATGATCCGCCATAAGTTTAGCGATGCTAAGGTTACCGTTCGCTTTCACGCTGTAGCAAATGATCGGGTTGGCTTCTGCAAACGCCGTTTGTAGCTCCTTGAGATGTCGCAACAACGTCGCTTCACTGTAGATGTAAACCGGTGTGCCGTACTGTTCAGCAATGGCTGCGACAGAGACATCTTCACAAAACAGGTTGCGGTTGCGATAAGAAAAATGGTCCATAATTTGAAAGTAACAAGAAAGGAAAGGGTCTAAGTTTTCTAGTAAAACGATTTTAGTCAAACAGCGCGCGAGCAAAGGATTCGGGGTTAAACTCGGACAAGTCTTCGAGCTTTTCACCGAGGCCCACGAATTTTACAGGCAGACCAAATTGTTCTGAGATTGGCACGACCACACCACCTTTGGCGCTGCCATCCAATTTTGCAAGAACAATACCAGTACAGCCTGCAGCTTGCGAGAAACCTTTTGCCTGGCTGATAGCGTTTTGACCAGCCGTTGCGTCGAGCACGAGAAGTACTTCATGAGGTCCATCGGGAACTTGTTTAGCAACGACTCGTTTGATCTTCTCGAGCTCTTGCATCAAATTCGACTGCGTTTGCAAACGACCCGCCGTGTCGAGAATGCAAACATCATAGGACTCTTCGACGGCCCGTTTGGTAGCCCTAAACACAACGGTACCTGGATCGGAGCCTTGTTCACCCAGCACAATATCGCAACCGATTCGCTCAGACCAAATACGCAATTGTTCAACGGCGGCAGCTCGGAACGTATCACCTGCTCCGAGAAGCACTCGTTTATTGCTCTGAACAAGTCGATGCGCCAGCTTGGCAATGGAGGTTGTTTTCCCGGAACCGTTCACTCCTACAACGAGAATAATAGTTGGTCCGGTGGTCGCCGTATTGAGCTGACCGCTCGCGTTACTGAGGGACTTAGCAATGTTGTCTCGAATGATCGACAGACATTCTTCGAGCTGAATTCGTCGACCTCGAAACTGACTATAGATCGATTCTCGAATTTTGGTTGCCATGGAGTTGCCCATGTCGGTCCGGATCAAGATCGCGTAGAGATTTTTCAGAAAGTCCTCATCGACCAATTCCCCTTCGCTCTTCCAAAGGTCGCGGATATCGGTTCGGAGGAGTTCATTCGTTTTCGAAAGAACGCGGCTCCACCAGCTCGCTCCTTTGGCGGGAGTCGCAGCCGGATCGGATGTCGAGGAGATGACAGCAGCTTTCGGATCGGCCTCAGACCCGTCGGCTGGGCTCGTCGTGCCGAATTCGGCGACGGTCGGAATACTCTCCCCGGAGCTCGGTGTTTCTCGATCGTTAGAGGCTTGCTTTCGTTTCCAGAAAACCATCGGGAACTTCTACTTTCATGCTCGGACATCCATACAAACTGCTGAGTCGCTATTGTCGCGTCAGTTGTCTGGGCTGTGTACTGCAAAATTCGCTTGACTTGGAGGCTTATGGTTGAATAGTTTAGAAAGAGGGTAAAGGGTTCCACTTGTCGTTCTTGAGGAGCTTTTTTTCATGAATTCCAAAAACGATTCCACCGATTCCAGCAATCGGCTTCTAGAGCGGTTCTTTACCGGGCTCTCCGAGTACGCTTTTTACTCGCAGTTGGGGGTCACGGATACGGAACTGGTTAATTACGTTAGCCATTTACTCATTCGGTTCACAAAGACCGATGCCTTGCACCGGATTCGGCAGCTAAACGGTCGTCGAGCCACTGAGGTCGTCACGCTTATGGCGGAGTCTCAACACCGGATTGGTTTGGCAAAGAGGGAAATTCACCGCCATATCGGCGATTTCACTCTCTTTTGGACTGGCTTATACCCGGAATCACTTCGAGGTTTGCAAGCAACCGAAAAGTCTGACCAATTTGTGAGTTACTGCTACGAAGGGAAAAAGGCCTACGAGATTGCCAGCGAAATCGATGCAGATGAACCGGACGAAGTCCCCAATTCGCTGCTTCACCGTTTGAGCGAGCAGTTCGAAATGTGTGCTTATGGTTTGCGCGAGATCCGACGTCAATGGGAAGAAGGAGCCGGTCCCCAAGGCGCCATCATCGCCTAGCAGTTAGAGAGAGGTCTGACTGCTAAGGTAACAAACTCCTGCGTCATAGATGATCAACGCGGGGCGATGTTGTTTAACCGCATGCCGAACGGGCTGCTTGACGCTCAGGACTGGTGACCGATGCGCGAGTTAGTGGGCTTTCTGACTGGTGAACGTTCAACGCAGGGCGATCCCCATGCGGTTAAACAAAAGTGCGGAGATTACCAATCGGAACGGTCTCAGGAACCTGAAACCGCCCATTGATTAGCCCTCCGTCCAACTGACTATTGGCCAGGGATCCAGAGCTTGCTTTCACCCTTTTCTTCAGGTGCCGAAGCTGGTTGCCCCGGTGTCCAGATACCGGACGATGGAGCACTACTCGGAGATACCCCACCGGCTCCTGGCTGCCCAGGCATAGCACCACCTCGAGCACGCATTTGCTGCTCACGCATCATGGCCATTTGAACGAATTGCAACAATGCTGGATCTTCGGGATTATCGCGAAGCGACTGCTCTAGATACATACGGGCTTCTGCTCCACGTCCCAAGCTCGAGAGGATCTCGACACGCTCCAAAACAGCATTGCCCATCGGTACGCCGACCTTCTTCGAAGCTTCGGCAATCTTAAGCAGCAGCTTCTCAGCCACGTTCGGATCGTTGGTCAATTGAGCCTTGAGATTGAGCAGCGTGTAGTCTGCGGAATCTTTGACCTCATCTGGCCATTGCATCTGCTCACTTCGCTCAACCAAAGCTTCTGTCAAGCTAGCAACCCCGTGCGACAAAGCCGACTGCATGAGCTGCACCAAGGGCACTGGTTGGATCGTGCTCAAATCGGTCCAGAAGTAAGCGGCCCCACCTACGGTATCGAACACATCCGTAGACGCATCCAAACGGGGTTGCTTTAAGTTGAGCATTTGATGAATCTCTTTGTACTTCGAGTCCATCAATCCACTCGTACCGGTTCCTTGCCAGTGCAACAACAGACCCGCTAACGCAATCGACTTGGAACTGTCAGTCGATGCTTCGCGAGGCGTCATACCACCCAGGCAATCAAAGGCATAATCCAAGAAACTATCGACGACATGCTGTCGGGTGAGACTGCGGAATTCCGCGGAGCGCTCAGCCGGCAACTCTTTCTTTACTAGGACCGACCCCGTCACCTGCGACGCATAGGTTGTGGGAAGGGATTCCAAGAGTTCGCGTTTTAGCGATGTAACACCGATCGCCGTCTTGACTTTCTCTAGAAGCAAGCGACGTGGACCGCGTGGAGGCTCCAGCGCGATCAATCGCGCTGGCTTGTCGGTTTGTCGCCCGTAAAACGCGAACCATGATCCAGTGCGGCTCGCTTCTACGTCAGGGAACTGATCGCGGAAGAGTGGCTCTACGCACACATAGCATGCCTTGGGTGGCACCTCTTCGGCAAGGATCGCGGTAAGTAGCCCTTTGAATTGCTCGACCGGTACTGGAACCAAATTCTCACAGGTAGCTAGCTTCTCATCGAAGCTAGCATCCTCAATAACGTATTGGCAAAGCTCTTCGAGAACGGCTGCACCGTTAGATTTTGGCCCCAGCTCATACGCGAGGGCCTGATAATAAATGCGTTGTGGTTCGAACAAATCGGCAATGTTAGCGAGCTTTTTACAGGTGCTTGCTGCAGAATCGGTGTCTGCCAACATTAATTGGCAGTAGAGCAAGCGTTGTAGAATAGGAGCCTGCTGACCAAACTCGCGTTGGATCGATTCCAGTTTGGTTTTTGCAGCCACAATTCGGTAGCCACCTAAAAGAGCATCGGCCTCGGCGAGGCGTTCCGCATATTGAGTCCCATCTCCATCGCCCGGCGAAGGCAGCGATTCACGGCTCAGGATGTTTGCATTGTTTTGAGACGCCAATTGCGAATGGGCTTGGAACCCGAACTTGGCAATCTCATCGTCCATATCCATCAACATTTCGGAATGGAGCAACGCCGAGAGAACTTGCCCCCGCTGGGCCATGGTCTCGAGTAGATTCAAGGCAACAGTCGGAGTAAGCCCAGGCAAGGTCTCGGTCGAATCACCGATCGCTTGCAGCAACATCGAGGCACCTTCTTCCGTATTGCCCCGTATTACCGCCAACAGTGATCGATATAGCTTGGCTAGCGGGTTGTCTGGCTGCAGGCGAATAAATTTGGCCGATGTTTCCTCCAGGGAGTCGATCTCCCTCAATTGCAACAGCAGTTGGCACTTCATAGCCAAAAGCCATGGTGCTGAAGGTGTCGTTTGCAGATTTTGGTTGATCCGGTCGAGCGCCGCAACGTTTTGTTCACCGACAATCATTCGATGGATCTTTTCCATCTCAACAAAATTCTTGGTAGGGCATTCGCAGAACTTAATCTTTGATCCGTTGCCACAAGGGCAGTAGCTATACTGGTCCAGGCTACTCATTCGCGCTTCGCTCGTCTGTTTGGCACTGTGAAATGGTTTGGCACCGGAAATGAAATTTGCGACGCTGAAGTACCAAGCTCCTAACGTCAACTTTTGAAATTCCGGTAGGGGGCGACCCTAAATTTATCCTCGTCAGTGTATCATTTTTTTGACTTATGCCCATGAGCGATTCAGGCTTCCCCGCTCACAAACTTGAGAACCTTAACCCCAATTTCCTCGATCCCGGACATCGGTTGTGAAAGAGAACGTGCCCCATTGCGATTTGACGATTCCGCTGCGAAGCCTGGAGGAATGCGATGATTTCGCACGAAAACTGGGAACTCTGCTGGAAACTCCTGCGTGTATCGCCCTCGAAGGAACCCTCGGAGCAGGCAAAACGCAATTCACGCGATTCTTAGCACTCGCTCTGGGTGCTGATAGCGCTAGCATTTCTAGCCCGACTTTTGTATTGCTTCAGTCTTATGCGACCACCCCCCCGATCGTCCACGTCGATGCGTATCGAATTACTGACGAAGACGAATTTTTAGAAATCGGAATTGAGGAATACCTAGAAAGTGACTGCGTTACCGTGATCGAGTGGGCTGATCGGTTTCCAGACATTTTGCCCAAAGACCATCTTCGAATTCGTCTAGAGTTGAACGATGCCGATTCCACTCGCTTTGCGATTCTACATTCGGTGGGTGAACGCTCGACTCAGATTCTGAATTCCCTTGCTCGATTGGTACGTTCCGACCGATTGGCTTTCGAATGATCGCTGTATGCGAGCCGATTTAACATCGGACCGCTAATCCTGCTCAGATCTGAGAACTGAGATGAAAGCCTTTTGAGGAATATTGACGCTGCCGAATTGCTTCATCTTCGCCTTGCCACGCTTTTGCTTTTCCAACAACTTGTTTTTCCGTGTAACGTCCCCACCATAAAGTTTAGCAGTGACATCTTTTCGGAAGGGTTGAATAGTTGCCCGGGCAATAATCTCACCACCGATAGCTCCCTGGATGGGAATCTTGAACTGGTGTCGTGGTATAGCCTCTGCGAGCTGCTCGCAATAATGGAGAGCTCGAGCCCGAGCCTTGTCGCGGTGCACGAGATACGAAAGCGCATCAACGGGCTCTTTGTTGACGAGAATGTCGACTTTGACAATGTTGGTCGGACGGTACTCGATTGGTTCATAGTCAAACGAACCATACCCACGGGTAATCATTTTTAGTTTGCCATAAAAGTCAAACAACACTTCTCCTAGCGGCATCTCGCTTTTTACTTCGACCCGTCCTGCCGACAAGTAATTCATCGTTTGGCTATCGGATCGGTGCTCGCGGCACAGTTCCATAACTGCTCCGACATATTCCTCAGGAGTGATGATCGCCGCTTTTATATACGGTTCCGTTGTCTTATCAATCGAAGTAGGGTCGGGCCAATAGCTGGGATTGTCGACGTCAACGGTCGTGCCATCCCTAAGAAGAATTTTATACTTTACAGACGGAGCGGAGATAACCAATCCAAGATCGAACTCTCGCTGTAACCGCTCTTGAATCACATCCAAATGCAACAAACCGAGAAAACCACAGCGAAACCCAAATCCCAACGCTGCCGAGCTATCCTTTTCGAAGGTTAGAGCCGCATCATTAATAGCCAGCTTCTCAAGGGCTTTGGTAAGGTCCAGATATTCATCCGTACTCATTGGGTAAATTGATGAGAAGACAACTTGCTTGGCTTTTTTGTATCCGGGGATCGGCGCATCCGCTTGTTTATCCAGCAGCGTTAGCGTGTCTCCAATTTCGATATCTTGTACGCTTTTCACACCAGCAACAATGTAACCTACTTCCCCGACGCTTAGTTGCTTTTTGGGGACCAACTTGATTTGGTTGTATCCCAACTCGTCGACTTTATAATTGCGACCTCCATGCATAAAGTGAATCATATCACCAGTCTTGAGAGTCCCTTCGACAACACGAACCTGGAGAATCACACCGCGGAACGTATCGAAGTGTGCATCAAAAACGAGCGCCTTGAGCGGTGCCTCGGGGTCACCTTTAGGAGGAGGCAAATGCGTCACGATCCCCTCAAGGACATCTTGAATACCAACACCGGTTTTTGCGGATACGGGAATCGCTGCAAACGGATCCAATCCCAAATCAGAATCGATCTCTTCGCGGACCTTTTCTACGTTGGCGGCTGGCAGGTCGATTTTGTTAATGATCGGCAAAAGGGTAAGATCATACTCAAGAGCTAAGTAAAGATTAGCAACCGTTTGAGCTTCGACACCTTGAGAGGCATCTACGACGATTAACGCGCCGTCACAAGCCATCAACGAACGACGTACCTCGTGGGAGAAATCGACGTGGCCTGGGGTGTCGATCAGATTGAGCAAATAATCTTGTCCATCTGCACTTTTGTAGTTCAGGGAAATGGAGTTGCTCTTTATGGTGATACCACGCTCGCGTTCGATATCCATCGAATCGAGGATTTGATCGTGAAATTCTCTCTGCGAGACAGCTCCACAAGCTTGAATCAGACGATCAGCCAACGTCGATTTGCCGTGGTCGATGTGCGCTATGATACAAAAATTGCGGATATTCTTCATGATTGCATTCTGAGGAATGAAATTCGGACTGTCGTAACGCAGCCAGGCGAAACACGCGGTATTCGGCACAGACATGCTAATTGCTACCGCGTAGGACAACAATGAACTATATGACGGCCGACGAATTTTGCCCATCCACAGATTCCTAATGTTTTCACCAGTTTTGTGCTGGTTTAGGTCCGTTTAGGACGTCGGAGCCTGCTTTGTGTCATCGCGGAGGCTCGTCGATCGCTGATCGCGAGCTTGCCTGGATTTGCAAACATATTGCCCTGGTCCCCAGTTTCTAT
>Ga0315899_10007688_pt1 | contig 11583 bp, 13 predicted proteins | sample LakEriMetagenome_2_FD_203518 | JGI IMG/M metagenome (GOLD analysis project Ga0315899, IMG submission 203518) | Freshwater fungal communities from buoy surface, Lake Erie, Ohio, United States - Buoy 4 MA112 | ecosystem: Environmental > Aquatic > Freshwater > Lake | place: USA: Lake Erie, Ohio... | reverse complement strand
CCCGGCCCCCCCCCGCTCACGCTGCGCACCCTAACCAGCCGGATGGTGGCGCCATCCAGTGGCGCCACTGTCTGCATGTAACAATAAATGCAAATGTCCTCTAGTATATGTATAATATATGTATATATATATAAATATGTATATATGTATATATACATGCACACATACATATATACATATATATGTATATATATACAGACATACACACAATGAAGCAAAAGTTCTCTAATATAACTAGTGAGTTTGATGATGATCCTTTTATTGTTCTTACAGAAACAAAAATTTGCATGCTGCCATATACATGTTTGGGCTCGGTATTCGCCACTCCGGACAAGAGTTAAAGCAAATGTGATGATGCTCTCACCGTGACCCTACTGGTGCTCTGGAGATTCCCCTGCTCCTTTGATTAATGCGGTGGAGTACACAGTCTCCTACCGGTTAACCACTCTCAGTGCCCATTTATACAAATGACTGACACTGATGTCACATTCCTACAATACTATAGGTCATGCCCGTATATACGTCATGACCTTTACCTCCCCTCCATCCCTGCCTCTCTTCAGACCCTGGGCAGGGTTGAGTGTGCGGTGGCTAGCGCGCCCGCTCCTCCTGGTTTGAGGACCATCAGTCCTCCCACCCTTACCTTAGTTTTCTCAGAGCCTTCTGGACGCCTACAAAACTTTGGCCCTGAGTTCTTCCTCCCATCTGCCCACCGTCGCTTCGGTCTTTGTCCTTGCGCACCCACCTTGGCCCTTTCCTCCTCTCCTTCTTCCCGTTGCCTCTACTTGGGCAAGAGTTTTTGATCCCTCTCATTTTCTCCCCGCTCGACGTTTGACTGCTTCTAAGCTTTTTCTTTTACCTCGCTCCTAGAGTTTGCCAGACTCCAGGCCCTTTCCCCCATGTTAAAGTTTGCCCTACTCTAATCTTTTGCCTTCCACCACGCTCCTAGAGTTGGCCAGACTCTAGGCCTTCTCCGCCTCTGCCATGGTATAGACTTATTTTTTTAATCATTTCCCTATCTCTTCTCGACTCGATCCTTCTCGGAGGAGGAAGTCCGTACTCCATGTACACGTCAACGTCACTGGTCTCCCTATTCTCCTCTGGTCTAGATCCTCAAAGCATTTCTTGCCCCATTCCTGCTCATCTCTGAAACTTCCAATCTTTGATGCCTCTGTTCCTTCTCTCGATGACTGCATCCAGCGTTGGTTGTGGAACAATACCACACTCGTTCTGTCCAGTGCTTTGCTGCTGCTGCTCTTGTCTCCTGTAGCTTAGCCCATCCCGCTTGTTTTCGGAAGGCGTTTCGTACGCTGTTTGTCCACACTGAGCGAGCCGTCATGTTCCCTTTTCGCACCTCAAACGTCATCCGATCTGTCCTGTCTCCTACATTTTGTCATCATCGGAAATTTCCCGTTGCTAGGGTGTCAGCTCGCTCGTTGATCGGTTCTCCGCGATGCGAATTCACCTTTATCAGAAAAGTAGCTCTCCCTGCTCGCACGCATTGCGTTAGCAGGCAGACTATTTCTCGTAAGATATCAGCATCCGGTGCCGTGGCTAGCGTCGCTTTTCCTCCTTGTCCAACCCACTTCTTAATGGCACACCATCAATGCGTTGACAGATCAGTAGGCCCAAAAGTGAGCCCATTTTCCAACTTCTGGGCGGTGAAGCAGAGAGAGAGGGTGTTGTTTATTGGTACTCAATTTAGTATCCTCTACACTTAAGGGGATCTCAGCAACGGTTGAAGCGATGAGGTTTGCTTCTGCTCCTGGCTGGCTATGGCCTGTGGGGCCTGCGTGTGCGGGTTGTCAACGTCCTTCAGTCTCTCTCTCTCTCTCTCTCTCTCTCTCTCTCTCTCTCTCTCTCTCTCTCTCTCTTTGAATATATATATACACACACAATATACTATAGAGATATAGAGAGAACTATTCAAACTGTTTAAATAGTTTTTATTTTCAGCTGAAATCACATGAGGAAACAAAAATTTCAGTCTTGTAGAGAGGCATGCCCTTATTCCTTGTTGTAAAGACCTCAAAATTTAAATGGACATAAAAAACGTTAATTTTTTAAAAATATTTACATAAAATATGTTGGGTTGTATTTCTACAATGTTTTCTTGTTTTTAGTTGGCATCCAGTCCGAAAAATCGTTTTTGTTCTGGGTTCAAACCCTGTTCAAATTTTTTTGCAGTTTGCTGTCTTTTTTCATCCATGAAAAGTAAAGGAAAAAAACTTAAACTTTGTGTATGTTCTTCATCATGACACATCATAAAAACTTATTAAAAAGTGAAGAATGGCGGGGAACAACATTAAATGTGTATTATTTAAACTCTTTAGAAGGTTAAATAATCAAGATAATATACCCTTTTTACAGTAACAAAAACTCATGCAATGATAATCATACAGTGACTAGTTTTTTAGACATAATCTCTCTCTCTCTCTCTCTCTCTCTCTCTCTGTCTCGCCCTCTCTCGCCCTCTTTCCCCTCCCTGTTCCTCTCTCTCTGGAGTGACTCTCGCATCCCTGTCACAATCCCTTTCCTCTGTGACTTCGCCCGTGACACTCTCCCTCCCCGCGCTCCTGCTTAGGGTTTAGGTTTAGGATTAAGGGTTCAGGGTTTAGGATTTCTCTGTGACTATCTCTCTCTCTCTCTCTCTCTCTCTCTCTCTCTCTCTCTCTCTCTCTCTCTCTCTCACACACTCACTCACTCACTCACTCTCTCTGACATACATCTCTGACGTATGTATGTATGTATGTATATACGTATATACGATCGGAGAGTACCCCAACGGGTATATGGTTGTATGCTAGTTTTTGTTTCTGAAAGAACAAATAAAAGACATCATCATCATATGTATAGCCAGCCGGAGGTTTGCCTGGCTTCCGCAAGGGCTCCTTCGGTGGTGCTCTACCTCGACGGCGTGGTCTTTGACGCAGAAGGCGACTCAACTCCACGGTGGTTGCGCGTGATATATGGTGTACAATGACATCTATAGTGTCAAAAGAGACCCGCTATTGATATATGGTGTACAATGACATCGGGATTGGACATACACAGTAGGCATAAATATTCACAGTCTTGATATTTGTTTAGACTTTTCGCATGTCAATATTCCGATACTAAAATCGAATCGACAAAAGCAATAAAATCACATGTCGTCATTAAGCCATTCCTTTATCACAAATTGGATTTGCATCGCACAAGTGGCTTTGTTTTCAAGTTGAACAGAGATGCACAAACTTTGATTTTGTGACAATCACAAAGTTTGTGAATTTCTGGACAGAAGTATAGCGGAGCGCCGGCACAAAACTACTAGAGACGCGATTTCCACATATGAGCATCACAGTCATGTCATTCGAGACCAGTCTTAGTGGGTTCATAGTATTGTTTACTTGCGTAATGGAAAGCGACAATGCATGGCAACACTCGATGATATTTGTGTACTTATGCATCTGGCGTGTTTCACCTGCTCCTTGGGCTCCACTTGTGAGTATGGGATGACGAGGAGTTCGAAAAACCGTGGCTAACAAGAAATCTGGAATCCGAGGATAGGCGTTCGGGTCCTGGATCAAAGATATCGCCAACCTTGCCGTCATTGCGGCCAACGCCGAAGTCACCGTCACAGAAGAATATGGGTGAAAATCTCGCGCGCAAACGTGTGAAGAAGTGCACACCCCCACTCGTCACCCCTTCCTTTGTTCGAGAAAAATGCTGCTGACATTGGCCAACAACGCTGATGCTCCATGTGTCTCCAGAAACAGACGCCAACGCCTCGCTCGGATCCCCTTTGCAAAAGAGGGAGAGACCGCCAGAACCCAAAGTGCCTGCACGAAAGCAAACAGCAGCAAGATATTCACATCCTCAGGCGGATCCTCCCCAAGACTATGGCGGGATCGTGCGAGTGGCGGTGCACAGAAAAAATGTTTCGGTTGCCGAAATGGTCGAGCACAGACGATCTGCGGGTCTCGCGGTTAGTGGGGAGCGGGAAAACGGAGGGGAGCGGGGAAATGATGCGCGAGGATCGAGGCCGGGAAGCTCCATGTCCAACACTTCCCCCCTACAAAAATCGGGAAGCCCGTTGCGTGCGATTAGCCCGTCGGGTGGCAATCGACGAGTGCGTTTCCTGGGAGACTCCGAGCTGTCGCCCGAGGGAAGCTCCATGTCCAACACTTCCCCCCTAAAAAAATCGGGAAGCCCGTTACGTTCAGATGCTGTGGTGCCCTCATCATCCCCAGCAGCTTCTGCACCCCTACATACACTTGGTCAAGACCAGTTCAAGCGGCGTCCTACCGCCACGATTCATCCCAAGTCCGACACACACACACACACACACACACACACACACACACACACCCTACGGACAGCTTGAGGCTGCAAGAAAACTGGAGTCTGACAGACTGGATGCAAGAAAACCGGTAAGCAAGAGAGAGAAAGAGAGGCCGCAGAGTTATTTTTCTCTTGATCTGGTTGCGCTGTCTCTCGCGCACAGTCATGCGTCCCTCCCGAATCACATCCGACTCTATTTCCCCGCCCTCAAATCTGACCCTCCCGATAGGTCTCTCTCTCTCTGTCTACTTAGTGAACAAATACAATCGCTCTTGCCTAATTTAACAAATTCTTCGTATTGTGCTGTCAGGTGGCGTCGAATGAGCACACGGCAGAGTTTGCTTCTCAAATAGCGCAAGCTAAAGCGGATAGATCGCTTCTCTTATTCTTCTGAACACATGAGAAATTGCAAACATCATTAAAGTTTAAAACATTAATCTCTTCTTCCGTTCCTTGTCTGTCGGCCCCACTTGAGAGCCATGTTTCAACCCCATTTCTTGGGGCTTGTTTTTAGCTTTGGGTTGAAAGGCGGCGGACAAACGAGGACTTCCTCTTAAGCCACGAGCCCAACCCTTTGCCAGTACTAACGGGTTCTGCCAACTGCCCGAACCATATCGTCCGGCACCCATCTTCAAAATAGACCTTTGACCGCCTGCCACTGCTATGAGGGAACGGGCAGCGGAGACAAGAATGAGGAGCGATTGAGACAGAACATGGCCATAGTGGGTGGCATTGACGGGCGTGGGGAAGGTGCGTTCGTGGGTGGGTAAAGTTATTCTTCATAGTTGCTTTCCGCCTTCATGACAGAAAGAGAGACAGACAGAAAGGGCCAGGAAAGGGGGGGGGAGGGATCGCAAAACGAGAGACCCAGCGGAGGTAAGGTAGCCTTTAACAGGTGCATCTTTTTTGAAAACTCCTTCCAGCTGCTGTCCATCGGGCCACGTGTAAACACCTGCATTGCGTGAGAGAGCGTTAAACGCAAAGCGAATGCGGGCGGGGATGAGGAGGCAGGAGAGGCGAAGTGAATTTGCAAATTCATCTCTGCACATGAATGATATTTTTTGTTCATTTTTAGCATTTCTGCGCAGATGTCCTTTCAGCCCCGGCTGCGTGCTCACTCGTTCAGTCATGTCTCGATACACGTGCACGAGCATGAACACGCGCACGGGGGAGCAAACAAAAGGGGAGACCGTTCCCGTGAATGCAGCCTTGACTCCATATGCCCTTATACACGCGGCCGTCAGTCCAACGGTAGGTACCGGTGCCATGTAGCCTATCGCATTCGTACTCCCCCTCATATCTCTCTCCTGTCGGAAGTGTCTGACAGACAGGGGGGAGATAGACGCAGCCGCACACCAACAAACAAAAACAAAAAGCACATAGGGTGGGGTATGGTAAACAGTTCGGCGAGAGCAGCGTGCGGTGTGTGGTGTGGGGAGGACTCGTGCGATTTCATGGCCTGCCCACACCAGAGAAACGGGATGCAAGGTGCTATGCGCAGCCACACGCTACTCGTACCTCAGCACCAAACCCATGCTTCAGGTCACGAAAATAAATGCCTTCATGTGTAGCCCCGTTGGGGTACTGCGTGATCCCCCGTCCGTGACGTTTTCCGTCCTCAAACTCACCCGTATAAACGCCGCCGTTGTGCACGGCGACATCCTGAATGAAGCCTGTGCCGGGGTACTGCTCAGGCATGGTCCTGAGGCTTCCGTCGTCGAGTGGCCTGATCAAGTCACACGTGATAGGGGGCGATGCCAAGAACGGTCGGAGTCTGGGAGTGTTGGGGGATGTTTGGATCGGCGTGTGCGTGTGCGTGCTTTCGTCAGGTTTCTCAGGTGAGCCCGCGACTGAATGTCTTGCAGCGCGAGGCTCCGCGGCAGTGCTAACGGAGGAATCGAGGTTCAATTGCGCTAAGAAGCTGTGGTACTCCTCCTTTGCTTGTCGCGCGGCTGCGAGGGGGGCAGTCGGGGAGGGGGTCCATGCGATCAGGGGAATAGCGACAAGAGAGTAGTGGTCAGTGGGGTGGGTGCAGGTTGAGATTCGACATTGAGAGTAAGTGATCGACCGTGACCAAGACGTTTGTGGTGAAGGACGCCGAGGGTAGAGATGGTGGGGGCAGTGGGATGACGAGGGGGGTAATGATCAGGTAAGGTCAACGCCCAACCGTCCTCGTACGGACGCATGCCGCAGCGATCTCGTCCTGATAGAAACAGACGGGACAGAGCACGCACCCTCCTCCGTCTCCAGCACATCGAGGACTCCCTCGCCGCGGCTCAACCGCGTGTGTAGTTCGTAGCCGATGGGCTTCTGCTGGACCGCCGCCGCAGCGGTGTCGGAAGCCTCGGCGGTGCTGGCGGCAGGGCTGCCGCCAGCCTGCCTGGCTGCCTGCTGCAGCACCATCTGCTGCGACAGCAACCGCTCCCGCACCGCGCGCTGCTCTGCCTCGTTCCCAGGCGTCTCGCGCTGCCTCGCCCGCTCAAGGTCGTCGCCATCTTCGCGAGCCCGCGCAAGCTCTGTGCGGTCTTTATCGCGCTCGTGTTCCATGATGCGTTGGCGATGCTCTTCTACCCTGCCTTGCACTTGCTGCAAATCCTCTGCGTCTCTCTCTCGCTCCCGCTGCCTTTCACTCTCCACAGATACATTGTGCTGCAGCTTTGGCAGATCCAACCCAACGGCACCCAGCACGTGCTTCTCGGGGGCTGCGGGTGCTGGCGGCGTAGGGTTCGTGCTAGGAGCAGGTGAAGCGACCGCGATCCACGGCACGGATGCGGGCACGGGCGGCAAGAGAGGGAGATGGCCAGAGGTAGCGAAGGGCGCCTGCGGACGGGAGACCGCTGTTTCCCGTAGGTCCCGACGGAACACCGCCGCCTCCCGTGAGTTCCGTGGGCCGAGGGCGTCTGCGGACGAGAGACCGCCGTCTTGCTCTATCAGCTGTTGCTCAAGAGGTACTCGGGAGGCCTCGAGCGTTTCCGGCCCAGCCTTAGAAACAGCAACGCCTCCAGAGTCTGTGCCAAATCTCTGGCGTGGATCGTCACTCCAGATCGTTGCTGCAGAGTCTGCGCCAGATCTCGGGCCTGAGACGGTCTGGCGTGACGTTCCCGGGTGGCCCGTGTTGCTCGTCCACTTCGTCTGGCCCGCCCGCTCACGCGCCTCCCGCGCCTCCCGCAGCACACGCTGGATCTCGTCGGCGCGCTGGCTCGCGGGTGCGAGCGCCGCGCTGCTCCCCAGCGCCTCGGCGGTCGTGCCCATCCCGCGCGCTTGAACTTGTGCTCTCGCAGTCTTCTGCGAGCAGAAACTCTCACGTGTGCTCTCGCAGACTTCGGACGAGACACTCTCACGTGTGCTCTCGCAGTCTTCGGACGAGACACTTTCACGTGTGCTGTCGCAGTCTTCGGACGAGACACTCTCACGTGTGCTCTCAGAAGCAGTCTTCCGGCGGATTTTGTGATCGACCGAGAGACTCACGAACCAATCGCGTGGGAATCGTGCACGGACGGGGCGCTGGTCCCTCGGCGCCCACAAACGATCCTTTACAACGTGAGCTCTCCGCCCCCCACCCTTCCCCCTCTCCGTCGTCGCCGAGCCCCTCATCAGGGGCTGGCTGCCGATCGACAAGACGTGGCGCGGGCGTGTTTGCGTGCGGCCGTGTCTGTGGCTCACGAGAGCGCGAGAGGCGTGAACCCGGCTGGCAGGTTTTTGTCATTTGTTGTGAGCTGCGCCGCGGTGTGTGTGGGGCACGTGCTGCTCCTCGCCCCTCGGCCAAGGGACCGCGAAGGTGAGCAAAAACCAAGAAACCGTAAACTGAACCCTAAACCCTAAAGACCCTCGGCCAAGGGACCGCGGAGGTGAGCAAAACGCCGCTCGCAGCCGCGACGCACGCCATGCGCCTGCCGCGCGGACATGAGTGCCCAGGGCGCCTGTTCGTCTCGGCTCGCGCTCAGGCGAGCGACGGCGAGTGCTGCCGGTAGCCGACCCTGGTGGTTACGGGGCCGCGCTCCCCCCTGCCTGTCGCCCGGCTGCGGCCGGAGCGCAGGACTAACTGCGGAGGGTCGAGCAGACTGGTACCTGGAAGAATTTGAGGTGGAGAGCGAGTCCAGCGTCGCGGCGTACCTGGTATCCGTGTTGGCGGTTGTCCTCTGCACGTGGCTGCTCGAGGGTCTCCCGAGGTTAGTCTCTGGAAAAATCAATCTCATAGTACATTTCTGCTGTAAAGTCACTATATAATGGCTTTTTTTTTCACTTGCCCTGGGGCTTCTGGTGTTACTAGGCTGGGGTGGTGGTGCCGAGGGAGATTCCGCCCGCGCGTGGCCGCGCAAGCGTGGGCCGAAGGGCCCGCCACACTCGCAAAGACGGGATTATCTTACAGGCATGTGTGTGTGTGTGTGTGTGTGTGTGTGTGTGTGTGTGTGTGTGTGTGTGTGTGTGTGTGTGTGTGTGTGTGTGTGTGTGTTCTCCAAAGTACTCTCTGTAGTGACCTTGCATGGTAAACACAATTGGGCTCTGATTTTTTTTTGGTGACAGTTGCCTCTTTGGTGACCGCAGTTGCGCGATGAGTACCGGGTCCAAAAAAATATCTCAAAAGTCTGTATACCTTGGCTTTATAGAGTAAATATACTAGGGTACGGACATTTGAGAAGTTTCTTTTTTTTCTGTGCGAAATTAATTTTTTTTTGACAATTTATTTTTTTGACAGGTCCTCCCGCCTCGCGCGCGTGCTTGCGGGTACCGAGGACGCAGGTGTAGAGCTAGTACTTGAGTGCTACTACCTCACTTTACTAGTACTACATCACTTTATATACATTCTCGCGGGTACCGAGGACGCAGTTGTATAGTAAGTAGGTAGTAAAGCAAGTGAACGCAGGTGGGCTCTTTAGTACTTTAGTGCTACTACTCCACTTTACTACTTACTACTTTACTTTCTATTCTCGTGGGTACCGAGGACGCAGGTGTATAGTTAGTACTGCTTCTTCATTTACTAGGTCTAAAGTACACTTTACTAAAGCAAAAAGTCATGTTGTAGTAAGTCGCGTAGTAGTACTAAAGTAGAGGACGCAGGAGGCGGCTACTAAAGTACAGGACGCAGGAGTACTAAAGTAGAGGACGCAGGAGGCGGCGTACTAAAGTAGAGGACGCAGGAGGCGGCGTGTATGGCGTGCCGGGGCCGGACGAAAGCGGAGTTCATCATGCTCAGAGCCCATCGCTCGAGTCCTTGAAGAGGCAAAGGGGCTCGGACACGTGTGGGGGCCATGCGATGGTATGTCTGTTTTATTTATCTATTTTTTTTTTGGTAGGTGTTATTTCAGGTCTCTTTTGCCTCTGTACTAGGTCTCTTTTGACATACTAGTGCGGACCTCAGATGGAGTCCGAGGCGGCGCTGGAGGGGTACTGCGTGGACTGTAAAGATCAGGTGGCGACAGTGCGGTGCATCGAGTGCAGCGACGCTTACTGCCGTGTCTGTTTCGAACTGCTCCACCGGACGGGAGCGCGAGCCAGACACACAGCAGTGGCTCTGGCGACAGAGGAGGAGGAGGAGGAGGGGGCAGCACACATGCCCGTGGATGGGATTCTTTCCTCGATTTCCCAGCCCGACGCAGCTTGCCAGGCGCAGCCGGGCTGGTGGTTTGAGGTGTGTGTGTGTGTGTGTGTGTGTGTGTGTGTGTGTGTGTACGAGGGCACTGACTTTTCAGAAGAATGGACCTCAGGAGCGGACCAAGTACATCCCCATGCGCTTAACAATGGAGGAGCGCAAAATGCTGCGACTGCTCGAGGCCGCCCTCCAGGTGTCCTCGCACACGGACAGAATAGACGGCGCCAAATCGTTATCCGACGCTAAGCGAACTCAGGCCCAGGTGCGGGAAATCTGTGCGTTTTTAACAGCGCTGACAGTCTGCGACAACTATAGAGCTGGCAAGGCACTCGTGCAGCAGCACTCCTTCAAAGAGCATCAAGCGTTCTTCCGTACCGTCCTCGAGGTTGGGCGCCGCTATAAGGTGATGAATCCAGAGAAGATGCGCGGCGAATACGGCAAACTTGTGTACCTCCTGCAGGTATGTCTGTTTTATTTATCTATTTTCTTTTTGGTAGGTGGTATTTTAGGTCTCTTTTGCCTCTGTACTAGGTCTCTTTTTGGCATGCTAGTGCGTATCTCTGTACCTCGACTCGCGGCTGAGCGAGGTCGCTCAGATTTTAGGTCTCTTTCGCCTCTGTACTAGGTCTATTTTGACATACTAGTGCGTATCTCTGTACCTCCTGCAGGACTCGCGGCTGAGCGAGGTTGCTGAGATTTTGGAACTGGACGTAGCGGCGCCCTTAAAAACAGTGTACGGGCACCTGGCTGCTCGCGGGGCCACGGGGTTGCTCAGTGACAGACTCATCACGGTGGCGACGCGTGAGATAATAGCAGACGGTGTAAAGGACCGCGCTACTCTCAATCGCGAAAGTCGAGAGAAGCATCGCGCCATTGACATCCTCGCCGACAAGTACTCCTCTAGACAGTTGGACGCACCTCTTACTAATGTGTTCTCTAGGCCTCCTCTTACTAATGTGTTCTCTCTCAGGTACTCCTCTAGACAGTTGGACGCAGAAGAGATCAAGCTTTGTCTGTACTCAATCGGAGACAATCACAGCTACCTCACCTCCAACAGAGACCCCGTGGAAAAGATGATTAAGTACCTCACCAAGCGTGGCTAATGAGTTCTCTACGGCTCCTCTTACTAATGTGTTCTCTAGGCCTCCTCTTACTAATGTGTTCTCTCTCAGGTACCTCACTACCTACTTCCGCGCCGATGCAATAGAGCCAGGCTACGACCTGTCAATAGCCGGCAAGCTCTCAAAAGTCCGCATATAGTAGGTCTCTTTTGCCACTATAGTAGGTCTCTTTTGACACTTGTGTGGTCTGCGCAGGCGGCGCTGGCGGCGCACGCCTTTCTCACTCGCACGAAAAACAGTATTTATACGTCCTGCAGTCCTTGTCCCTCTGGCGCGAACTGGCGCATGACATGTTCAGGTGTCCTAGTATTTCCCCCCCCCTATAAAGTCACTGTACACAGAAATTCAGAAAAAGTCAGTGTCCTAATATTTGAACTGGCGCATGACATGTTCAGGTGTCTTAGTATTTTTTTTTCCCTCCCCCCCTAAAAGTCGCTGTGTGTGTGTCTGTCTCTCTCTCTCTCTCTCTCTCTCTCTCTCTCTCTCTCTCTCTCTCTCTCTCTCTCTCTCTCTCTCTCTCTCTCTATAAAAATAAAAAACAAATGACCA
>Ga0315899_10007686_pt1 | contig 11585 bp, 7 predicted proteins | sample LakEriMetagenome_2_FD_203518 | JGI IMG/M metagenome (GOLD analysis project Ga0315899, IMG submission 203518) | Freshwater fungal communities from buoy surface, Lake Erie, Ohio, United States - Buoy 4 MA112 | ecosystem: Environmental > Aquatic > Freshwater > Lake | place: USA: Lake Erie, Ohio... | reverse complement strand
AACCGCAACCCGGGCAGCCGTATTCTTCCGTGTGCGGCGGCACGTGTGACAACGTGGGCGACGATGTGGGCGACGTCATGTGCTCGGCGCCGCCGGCAGCTCGTGCCCTGAGGTCGCGCGGTGACGGCGCCGTGCCGGACGAGGACGGGTAGCGGGCCAGCAGTCGCGCCCGGGCGTGTGGCGCAAGGTTGGCGAGACGTACGTCACCGCCATAGTGCGCGAGTACCCGCGGATCGACGACGCGAAACCACAGCGGCGGGATCAGGGCCAGCAGGATCATGCCGGCGTAGCCCGCGGGGAGCACCGGCGCCTCCGCGTGATCGCGCAGCGCCTGATAGCGCCGGGTGGGGTGGGCATGGTGGTCGCTGTGCCGCTGCAGGTGATACAGCAGCAGGTTGGTCGTGAGATGATTGGCATTCCACGAGTGACGCGGAGCCACCTGCTCGTACCGCTCGCGTCCCGGGGCCCCGACGCGCTGGCGCAGCAAGCCATAGTGTTCGAGATAGTTCACCGCTTCGAGCAGGGTGAACCCGATCACGCCCTGCAGCAGGAGGTACGGCAGCACCCCGACGCCCAGCCAGAGGACCATGGCCGTCCAGAGCGCGGCGGACATCAGCCACGCGTTCAGCACGTGGTTCCCCGGCCGAAACGGGTGCTGGCCCAGGCGCGCATGGCGTCGCGCTTCGAGCTGCCACGCACTGCGCAGGGAGCCCGCCACGGTGCGTGGCCAGAACCGGTAGAACGACTCCCCCAGTCGGCTGCTGGCCGGGTCGTCCGGCGTGGCGACGCGCACGTGATGGCCGCGGTTGTGTTCGATGTAGAAGTGGCCGTACCAGCACTGGGCGAGGGCGATCTTGGACAGCCAGCGCTCCACACCTTCCTTTTTGTGGCCGAGTTCGTGGGCGGTGTTGATGCCGAGGCCACCGATGCAACCCACCGTGACGGAGAGGCCGAGGCATTCGGCGACCGACAGGTCACCGCTGGCGATGGCGCGGAAGGCAACGACGAAGCCGGCGTACTGCAACGGCAGAAAGAGATACGTAACCCACCGGTAGTAGCGGTCTCCCTCGAGCGCGGCCGTCATCTCTGCCGGCGGGTTGGCCCGGTCGAGGCCCACGACGAGGTCGACCAGCGGGACCACGCCGAGCACGACCAGCGGGCCAAGCCAGAGCCAGAGGCTCGCACCGGTGACCGCGTGGAGCCCCAAGGCCAGAAACGGCAGGAGCGGCATGGCCAGCGCCATGGCCCAGAGATACCGCTTGTGATCGGTCCAGACGATCGGCGTCATGATCAACAACTTATCGTCCCGTGCCGCGGCCGGGGGTGCGGAACGGAGCGGCGGCGGCCGAGCCGGGTGCGGATTGGGCGCCGGCAATCCGGCCACGGCGACATCCGGGGCGACGCGAGCCTTCGAAATCACCCGTCCATCGTGAAACCGCGTAGACTCCTGCGGACGATTGCCCGGGTCGTACGCCGCTGGCGGTCGTCCCGAACCCATTCATGACCGCATCTGCGCAGGCACCCGCGAGCACATGACCCGTCACGGCCAGTCGACCGGCAACGTGGGCCGACGCGACTTTCTCCAGCGATTGGCCGTGGCCGCGCCAGTGATGCTGGCCGTCCCCGGGTGTCTTGCTCCAACCCGGCGCACGTGGCCCGGTGGCGACCCCCCCGGCATGGCCGGTGAACTGGCCGCCGATCTCGTGATCATTGGCGGCGGCCTCGGCGGCTGTGCCGCCGCGCTGGCCGCCGCGCGGCGTGGGCTCCGGGTGATCATGACCGAGCAGACCGATTGGATCGGCGGACAACTCACCCAGCAGGCGGTGCCGCCCGACGAGAATGCGTGGATCGAAACCATCGGAGGTACCCGCAGTTACCTGACGCTGCGCTCCGGCATGCGCGATTACTATCGCACGCAAACCCCGCTCACCGCGCGGGCCAGGGCGAACGTCCGTCTCAATCCCGGCAACTGCTGGGTGTCGCGCATTGGCTGCGAACCGCGCGTCGCACTGGCCGTGATCGAAGCGATGCTCGCCCCCTACGTACACAGCGGGCAGCTGCGCATCCTGCGCGAGCACACCGCCGTGGCCGCCGACGTGCATCGTGACCGCGTACAGGCGGTGCGCGTGCGGCATGGTGACACCGCACGCGATGTCGTGCTCCATGCGCCCTACTTCGCCGACGCCACCGAACTCGGCGATCTGCTGCCGCTGACGCGCACGGAGTACGTCACGGGCGCCGAGTCAGTCGCCCAGACCGACGAGCCCCATGCCAAGCGCGACGCGGAGCCTGACAACGTGCAGGCGTTCACGATGTGCTTCGCCCTCGAGTATCGCCCGGGAGAGCACCACGTGATCGACCGGCCGAGTGACTATGCACACTGGCGCGACCTGGCGATTCCCGCCGCCGACGGGGTGACGTATCGGCTGCTCAGCTTCGACGAGCCAGCCAACCGGCGCATCGGCTTCGATCCCGAGCGGCGCACCGGCTATTGGTCGTACCGTCGCGTGATCGACCGCGACCTCTTTGCTCCGCAACCGACCGTCGATGCGCGGTACCGGCACGATGTCAGCATCATCAACTGGGGGCTGAACGACTATTCGTTCGGGTCACTCATCGACGTGGCGCCGGCGACGGCACAGCAGCAGATCGCCCGCGCGAAGGAACAGGGCCTTGCGCTGTTGTACTGGCTGCAGACGGAGGCCCCGCGCCCCGATGGCGGTGCCGGCTGGCCGGGGCTGCGACTGCGGCCGGACATCATGGGCACCGACGACGGGTTCGCGAAGTATCCGTACATCCGCGAAAGCCGTCGCGTTGCCGCCGAGTTCACCGTGCGCGAACAGCACGTCACCGCCGCGGCCCGTCCCGACGCCACGCACGCGGCGGCCTTCCCCGACAGTGTGGGGATCGGGCACTACAGCATGGACCTGCACCGCACCACCCGTGGTGACTACGGACGCTACGGCACCACCCTGCCCTTTCAGATTCCGTTGGGCGCACTGCTGCCGACGCGCATGGAGAACCTGCTGCCGGCGTGCAAGAACCTTGGCGTCACCCACCTCACCAACGGCTGCTACCGGCTGCATCCAATCGAATGGAACATCGGGGAGAGCGTGGGGAGCCTGGTGGCGTTCTGCCTGGCCCGCCGCTGCCTGCCGCGCGCCGTGCGTCGGCAGGAGCGCCTGCTCCGGGATTTTCAGCGGGAACTCGAACGCGACGGCGTGCCGCAGCACTGGCCGCGCGATCTGCCACGATGACCACCCCGGCGCGCGACTCGACCCGCTCCTCACCCACCACCGCATCCGCGCGACGCCGGCTCAGAACTTCAGGTTGAGGCCCAGCACCGGCAGCAACCCCGCCTGTTCGGTGAAGGCGAGCCGGTTGGTCTTCGAGTTCCAGTCGAATCCGGCCACGTTCCGGCGGTTGGTCACGTTCTGCACGTCGAGGTACACCGCCAGCGTCCGCCCGCCGAGGGCGACCCGCCGCTCGGCGCGCACATCGACGCGCAGGTAGTCGGCCGACCGGTCTTCGTTGAGCCGCATGGCGTCCAGCACGAGGCGCTGCTGCGCCGTCGAGAGGTCGGTGCGCACGGGCGTCGTCGGCCGGCCCGCGGCCCACGAGGCACGGGTCGAGAGGTCCCAGCGTTGGCGGACGCGCCGGCCGGCGATGACCGTCGCCGAGAACGGCGCGTCGTACGCCCCGCGGCGCAGCACGCCGTCGAGCGCCGCCTGCCGCGAGTGTGTGGTGGAGACCGCCGCCTGCCAGTACGTCCCCTGCACCAGCTGGCGCTGCGCGAAGAGCTCGAGGCCGCGCACGCGTCCCACCCCGCGGGCGGTCAGGGGCACCAGCGCGCCGACCACGTCGTAGCTGTCGCCAGCATTCGCGAGAGTGAACTGCGGCAGGTCGGTGGAGACCGGGTAGTCGGCGTAGCGCTTCTCGTAGGCCTCGAGCGTGACGCGCAGCGTGGGGGCGGGCGTCCACGCCAGGCCGACGACGGCGTGGTCGGCACGCATTGGCGGCAGCGCGCGGTTGCGGGGGATCGCGGCGACGTAGACCAACGGCACCTGCTGGTGGTAGCGCCCCGCCCCGCCGGTGAGCTCGAGCGTCGGCGCGACGCGGAACGCCGCGGCGACCCTCGGGCCGACACGCACGGCATCGGACAGCCCGAAGCGGTCGGCCCGCACGCCGGCCGTCACCTGCGCGGGCCCCACTGCCCGGCTCAGCTGCAGGTGCAGGCCGTCAACGTCGCCGCGCGTGGTCGCGTCGCTGGCGAACGGGTTCACGCGCCCCGACGGCGCCAGCGGCAGGAAGCTGCCGAACGGGGCCTCCATGCGCGTCCGGGTCGCCAGCCGCCGCCGCACCGCCCCGGCGTTGAGCTCGCCCAACCCCGGAAGCTGCATGGTCAGGTCATACCTTGCCGTGACCTCCGATTCGCGCGAGCGGTTGAACCACGCCCGCGCGCCGCCGAGCCGCGCCTCGCGGACATCCTCGCCATACCCCAGCCCGGAGCGGCTCACGGTGAACCGGCCGACGCCACGCCCGCCGAGGGGATGCTGCCAGCCAAGGCCCGCCATGTGGCGGTCACCGCGCACGACCTCCGAACCGGTCGGGTCGAGGTTCTCGAGGTCGGTGGCGAGACTCTCGAAGTCGATTGCGTCCCGGCCGGCGATGGCCGAGAGCCAGACGCGATGGCCGGCGCCGGGCTCCCACGACGCCCGGAACTGGCCGTTGGTCGTGCGCGGCACGGCGGTGAGTCCGAACGGGCCGGCCAGCAGGCCGAAGTACCCTTCGCGCGCCGAGGCGATGACCGAGGCACGCCGGCCGATTGGTCCCTCGACGATCAGCCCCACCCCGGCGAGGCTCATGTCGGCCTGGCTCCGCCAGCGCTCGCGATCGCCGTCCCGCTGCCGGAGGTCGAGTACCGCCGACAGCCGGTTGCCGTACTGCGAGGGGAAGGCGCCCGCATGGAACGTGGCCTGCGCGAGGAGCTCGTTGTGAAACATCCCGATCCCGCCGCCGGACGTTCCCTGCGCGCCGAAGTGGTTGATGCCGGGCACCTCGAAGCCGTCAATCAGGAACAGGTTCTCGCTCGGCGCCCCGCCCCGGGCGATGATGTCGTTGCGCTGGTCGTTGCCGGCGGCCACGCCCGGCAGCGACTGCACGAGGCGACTCACATCGGCCAGCGCGCCCGGGGCGCGCCGCACGAGGTCGGCTGTCAGCGTGATCGTCGTGACCGGGGCATCGGGCGGCGGCGCGAGTGCGGCGGCGTCGCTGCCCACGCGGACCGCCGCGAGGGTCGTCTCGAGTCGTTGCAGCTCGAAGCGCACCTGCGCCGGATACCCCGCGCTCACCGAGACATCGGGCGCGAGCCCGGGCCGGTACCCGACGAGAACGGCCCGCACGCGATGCGTCCCGGCGGGGACGCCGCGGAGCGTGAACCCCCCGTTGGCGTCGCTGCGGGCCTCGAGGTCAAGCTCGGCGATCGTGACCCGGACGTCCGGGATCGGCCGCTGCGAGACGCGGTCGACGACGCGACCGCTCACCGTACCGGTCCGCCTCGACTCGGCAATGGACGGCGGCGGGGTTGGGGCCTGCGCACCGGCCCGGACCGCGGCCGACGGGAGGGCGGTGACGAGGAGGGCGAGCGGGCACGCGCGGACGAGGGATCGCATGGTCCTCTGGGTGGGGGGCGGTGCGCTTGCCCGACCCCGGGGTTGCGCGCCGCCCGACACCGGCAATATTTGCGAGCAATTACTCGCGTACTACTCGCATTCTCCGGCCATGCGCGGTCGCCGCAACGCTCCCCCCATCCTCCCTCGGAAAGCCCCACGTCAGGACCGCTCGCGCGAGCTGGTCGAGTGGATCCTCGAGGCCGCGACTCGCATTCTCGCGGCCGACGGACTTGCCGGGCTCACCACCAACCGCGTCGCGGCGGTGGCCGGCATCAGCGTCGGGTCGCTGTACCAGTACTTTCCCAACAAGGACGCGATCGTGGTCGCGCTCATCGAGCGCACCCAGCGCGGCGTGGCCGAGGCGGTCGAGGCGGTCGCGGCGCAGGTGCGCGACGCACCGCTGCCCACAGCGATCGCGGCGTTCGTGGATCTGGCGCTGCACGCCCAGTACGACCGCAGCACCCTCGCCGTCGCGCTCGACCACGAGGAGCAGCGGCTCGCGCTGCACATCGAATTCGCGGCGGAGCAGCGGCGCATCCGCCGGTCGGTGGCGGACACCATCCGGCCGTCCCTGCGCGGGCTCGCCCCCGAGGCGGTAGACGAGGCGGCCGACGACCTCCACCTGCTGGTCCGGTCCATGGTGGATCACGCCGGGGCCACTGGTGTTCCGCGCGAGCGCATCCGGCCGCGCGTGCTCCGCGCCGCCCTCGGTTACCTCGAGGCGTGCCGGGCGGAGGTGCGATCGTGCCCGCGGTGACGTCGCGTCGCGCGTTCGTGCGATCGTCACTGGCGGCGGCAGCGGGGCTCGCCGCAGGGGCGTCGCCACTGCCGGCGCTGGGCGACCTGCTGCAGCCGCCACCCGACCCGATGACGTTCGACCTGCACCTGCATCCTGGGCAGCTGTTCGCGCGCGGCACGGCAGGGTATCCGGGCGACGAGGCGGTGCTGCGCACGCTGCGCGAGATGCGCGCGGGCGGCGTGAGCGCCGGCTTCGTGAGTCTCGTTGCCGACGCCCCGCTGCTGACGATCGGTCGCGAGGGCGTGTCCGTCACCGGCGCCTTCGCCCCAGGCGAGGCCGACGCCGAGTTCCGGCGTCAACTCGCGGCGGCGCGTGACGTGCTGCCCCGCGCCGAGGCGCGCATCGTCTCGTCCATGGCCGAGTGGCACGCGGCGCGGCGTCAGGGCCAGACGGCCGCGTGGCTCGCCTGCGAGGGGAGCGAATTCCTCGACGGCGACCCCGGTCGCGTGGACGTGCTCTGGGAGGCGGGGATCCGCTCGATCCAGCTCGTGCACTACGCCCCGAATGCCGCCGGCGACCTGCAGACGCACGCGCCGCAGCACGGCGGCCTGTCGGCCTTCGGCGCGGCGGTGGTGCGCCGCATGACGGCACGCCGCATGCTGGTGGACGTCGCGCACGCCACGTTCGAGACGGTGCGCGACGTCTCGCGCCTCGAGCCGGGACCGCTGCTCCTGAGCCACACGCTGCTCCGGCTCGACGCGGCGCGCCCGCTGGCCGCGCGGACGATCAGCCCCGCGCACGCGCGGCTGGTGGCAGCAACGGGCGGGGTCGTGGGCGCCTGGCCCAGCGCCACGAACGCGAGCTTCGCGGAGTTCGTCGAGAACACCAAGCGGCTTGCCGACGTGGTCGGCGTGGCGCACGTCGGGCTTGGCACGGACATGGACGCCAACCTGCGCCCGGTGCTGTCGCGCTACGCGCAGGTCCGCGACTGGACGGCCGGCCTGACGGCATCCGGCTTCTCGGCCGCCGAGGTCGCGCAGATGGCCGGCGGAAACATGGCGCGCGTGCTGGCGCAGGTGGTGGGCTAGGGCCGGTGCGCCGCGGCCGGTCAGCGCCGCGCGGCGGCGGGTAGCCAGTTCCGCAACGCCTCGATCTGCCGTGCAAACTCGTCGCGGAGGCAGGCGGCAACGTCGGCGGCGGCACCGCACCGCTCGTCGCGGCGCTGACGCCACGCGTCGTGGAACGCGACGAGCTCGCGACGCGCGTCCTGCGTGGAATGTGCACGCCGGACCTCCTCCGCCTGCCGCCAGGTCCGCAGGTCGAGCTCGCTGAGCACCGGGTCGGCGCACGTCGCCCGTGCGACCGGTGCCGTCTCCGCAGCACAGTCGAACGACGGACCACCTGGCGGGGGGCGGAACCGGCGCTCGGGCGGGAAGGCCGACGCGGGAAGCCGCGTGCGGGTCCCGCGCGGACCGGTGAAGCGCACCACCGACGGCTCGGCCCCGAGTTCGGCGAGCCACACCGCAAGTGCCGCGCGCGCAGGCCCGGGCACGACGCCGGGCACGAAGGTGCGTGAGCCGAGTCGCAGGGTCCGCCCGTCGAGGATCGCCCCGATGCCCCGCCCGTTCGCCGCGTCGAGCCAGAGGAACCCCTTCACGTGGCACGCGCGGGGCATGCAGGCCGACATCGACACATGGCGCCCGTCGGTGACGAGCAGCGGATCCGGCGGGCCGCCGAGGGCGGCGAGTAACTCGGGCCCAAGCGCGCTCGGCACTGCGCGCGAGACTGCATCCCTCAGGCGACGGTCGTGCACCACCGCGTTCGTGGAGGCGCCGTCGAAGGCGAGCAGCCAGCGGTCCCGTCCCGCGGGGGCCGACTGCGCGCCGGCCACCGAGGCGCCCGGAGCCCACGTCCACGCCAGCACGAGCAGGGCGACGGTCGCGACGTGATGCATGCGGAAGGGACGATTCGGGAAGGCGATACGGCGAGGGCGAGTCAGAAACGACCCAGCGGTCAGTCCAGCGGACACGGACAAGCTACCGCGCCCGCTCGGCGCCAGGCAGGGTCGCTTCCCGCGCTGGCGATGCCTGTGGCACAGCGGAGCGAACAGCCAGGCGCACGGCGTTGGCTGGACCATGGAGGCCGCAACGAAGTCCTGCACCAGACCCTCGCCCACCGCCGCGTCCGCGCCGCCCGTCTCCCGAATAGCGGGCCGGACGGCATATTCCCCGGTATGCCGACGCGCTCCGCCGCCCCGATCACGGGCGCCTTCCGCGGTAGCGATCGCCCGATCGCGCGAGCGGAAGCGCCGGCGCATGTGGACGTCCTCATCGTGGGGGCCGGCCTGTCGGGCATCAGCGCCGCGTGGCATCTGCAGCGCGCGATGCCCGACCAGTCGTATGCCATCGTGGAGGCGCGGGCGGCCATGGGCGGCACCTGGGACCTGTTCCGGTATCCCGGCATCCGCTCCGACTCCGACATGTACACGCTGGGCTATCGCTTCCGGCCGTGGCGCGAGGCCAAGGCGATTGCCGACGGCCCCAGCATCAAGCGCTACATCGAGGAAACGGCCCGCGACGCGGGGATCGACCGGCGCATCCGCTTCCAGCACCGGCTGGTGCGCGCCGAGTGGTCGTCGACGGCGGCGCGCTGGACGGTGACGCTGGCTGTGGGGCCTGACGCACACGAAGAGGTGATGACGTGCGGCTTCGTCTTCAACTGCAGCGGGTACTATGACTACCGCACCGGCTACACGCCCACCTGGGAGGGCATGGAGCGGTATCGTGGGCGCGTCGTGCATCCGCAGCAGTGGCCGGCGGATCTCGATTACGCAGGGAAGCGGGTGCTGGTGATTGGCAGTGGTGCGACGGCGGTGACGCTGGTGCCGGCCATGGCCAGCGGCCCTGGTGCCGCTGCCACGGTGACCATGCTGCAGCGTTCGCCCACGTACATCGCCTCGCTCCCCACCGAGGATTGGCTGGCGAATGGGGTGCATCGCGTGCTGCCGGCGCGGGTGGCGCACCCGCTCATCCGCTGGAAGAACATCAGCCGCAGCATGTTCTACTTCTGGCTGGCGCGCACCTACCCGGGGGTGTTCAAGCGTGGGCTGCGCACCGAGGCGGTGCGGGAGCTGGGTCCATCGTATCCGGTGGACGAACACTTCTCGCCCCACTACAACCCGTGGGACGAGCGGCTGTGCATCGTGCCCGACGGGAACCTGTTCCACGTGCTGCGCGATGGTCGGGCCAAGATCGTGACCGACACCATCGCACGCTTCACCGAAACCGGGGTGGAGCTGGCCTCGGGGGCGCGGATCGAGGCCGACGTGATCGTCACCGCCACCGGGCTGCGGATGTCCATCCTCACCGGCGTCGAACTCGTGGTGGATGGCGAGCCGGTGGAGCTGAGCCGGCAGTTCGTGTACAAGGGGCTCATGCTCAGCAGCCTCCCCAACTTCGCGATGGCGGTGGGCTACACGAACGCCTCGTGGACGCTCAAGAGCGATCTCATTGCCCAGTATGTATGCCGGCTGCTGCGCTACATGCGCGCGCAGGGCTATGCGCAGGTGACGCCGCGGGCCGAACCGGGGATGCCGGCCCGGTCGGTGTTCGACTTCACCTCGGGCTATGTGCGCCGGGCCGAGTCGATGCTCCCCAAGCAGGGGCCAGCGCGCCCGTGGCGCATTTACCAGAACTACGTGAAGGACCTGCTGGTGCTCCGGTACGGTTCACTGGCCGATCCGGCGCTCGAATTCCGCCCGAGGGAGATGGCATGAACCCGCTGTGGCTGGGTGTCTTGATGGCCCTGCTGGCGGTGTACGCCGGGCTCGTGTGGTTTGCGTTCAGCACGGCCCGCAAGGTGGAGCGGCTGGTACCGCCCCTCGGCCAATTCGTGGAGGTGCAGGGGGTGCGCCTGCACTACGTCGAGCACGGCAGCGGGCCGGTGACGGTGCTCTGCATTCACGGGCTGGCCGGCAACGCGCGGCATTTCGCGGCGCGGGTGCTGGAGCCGTTGAGTCGCCACTTCCGTGTGGTGGCCCTCGACCGGCCGGGCGCCGGCTACTCGGCGCCGCTCGGTGACACCCCCACCCCGCAGGCGCAGGCGGCCCTGATGGCGGCCTTCATTGACGCGCTGGGTCTCGGGCAGCCGGTCGTGGTGGGGCACTCCCTCGGGGGCGCCGTGGCGCTCGCGCTCGCCAGCGGTCACCCCGAGCGGGTAGGTGCGCTGGCGCTGCTCGCGCCCCTCACGCAGCACCCCAAGTCGGTGCCGCCGGTGTTCGCGGCGCTGGCCATCCGCGGTCCGCTCGTGCGCACGATGATCGGGTGGACGCTGGCCGTGCCACTGTCCATCGCCCGGCGCGATGCGGTGCTCAGTGTGGTGTTCGGCCCCGAGCCGGTGCCCGACGATTTCGGTCTCGCCGCCGGCGGCCTGCTCGGGATGCGCCCGTCGGCCTTCACCTCGGCGTCCACCGACCTCGCCGCGGCCGACGTGGGGATGAGCACGCTGGTCGAGCGCCACGCCACCGTGCAGGCGCCAGTGGGCATCCTGTACGGCACGCACGACCGCATCCTGCAGCCCGCGATGCATGGCAACGGCCTGCTGGCGCAGATCCCGCACGCCACGCTCGAGCTGGTGGAGCGCGCTGGCCACATGCTGCCGCTCACGGCGCCGGAGCGGGTGGTCGCCTTTGTGCACGAGGTGGCGGGGCGTCGCACCACTGCCGCATCGGTGTAGGTCACCGCGAGGTCCAGCGCGGCCGCCCCACCAGCGCGGCCGACGGGTCTCCGCCGGCCTTGGCCACCCCACGGTGACCGCCGTGCGCACGAGGCGCAGGGTGCCCGAGCGAGACGGCGGGCACGCCCCGCCCGTTACGCGACGATGGCAAGGGTGACGAACGCACCGTATGCTCTGCGGACCGTCGACTCCCCCGAACGCCGTTCCCGTCCCCCACCTCGGATCGCCATGACCCGGAGTCGTGCACTCGCCCTCGGCGCCCTCGCGCTCGTTTGTGCATCGACACTCGCGGCCCAGGGGGCCACGCCGCCAACGATCGATCAACTCCAGTCGGTGGTGTCCCCGATCGGTGCCGGCGAACCTGCGGTCTGGTCCGTCGATGGCACTCGCCTGATCTACGTCGGCGGCGATGGCCTCCTCGCGTCGGTGGGGGTGGACGG
>Ga0315899_10007685_pt1 | contig 11587 bp, 8 predicted proteins | sample LakEriMetagenome_2_FD_203518 | JGI IMG/M metagenome (GOLD analysis project Ga0315899, IMG submission 203518) | Freshwater fungal communities from buoy surface, Lake Erie, Ohio, United States - Buoy 4 MA112 | ecosystem: Environmental > Aquatic > Freshwater > Lake | place: USA: Lake Erie, Ohio... | reverse complement strand
CTATTGCCTTCGTTAAACGATTCCAGAAATCCCGCTTTTTCGAAACGATTCAACTCCACACGAATTCCATTGGTGGATTCTTTAAATTCCTCCTCCAAACTGCGCAGGTAGGCCGTGTTGTTTTGATTAATGAAAAACTTAATCAGCAACTTAACACGCGTTTTTGAGGATATTAGGGTCTCGATCATAATTGAGTAACAAACTTACTCAATTTTAATCAAAAAAACAAGATTAAATGAATTTACTTGCCAGATCGAATACCTGTTCCCGAATCTCGCGCAGCGCCGTAGTTTCCCAAAGCTGCGCTTTACGCATAGGACCTAGACAATACAATCCTTTGATGTGTTCTCCATGTTTGCCGATAATGACACCATTAGCTTGACAAGCTACTCCTAGACCTGTAGCGTCAATAGTAATTAAACCATCATCCGATAAAGATTGAATCAAATCGGATTTGATCTTACGCCAATTAGACTCAGGACCGGTGCAATTAATGACTTTGGAGAAACGTGCCGTACAATACGGCTCCTGCTCTCCACAAATTTGGACTGTAATTTCCGTGGCATCTGCGCTTATCATTCGTGGTGTTCCAATTTCAATTTTTAACTTTCCCCGCTGAATTAGTTCATTCACCAATTGAAACGACTCGTGCGGAATACGGTGACGAGCGATTTCCCAAAACGGACGAAGCTTACGCAGGAAGTAACTTTTTTCATCCATATTCCACGATTGCCAAATGCGTGAAGTATGCGGACGAAGCCCTTCAATTATCGTAATCCACGGCTGATCGTGATGATCCCGAATTAATTGTCGCACCAGCAAGAACCATTCTTTAGGACTCAGATCACCGGGGTATTCAATAACCATAGGCGGGTGCGACAAATCGTGTGGCAAAGGCAAACGACCGCGACGTGAACACATGGTAATGTGACCTTCAAAACCACGAACACAAAGACCAAGAATAACATCAACAGCAGAAAGCCCGGTGCCTGCCAACAAAATATTCTCGTACCCCGTTAATGCACTATATACTTTATCCGTCCAGGGGTTAGAGATATATTTTGGATCATTATAAATGGAAAGGTCATCTGAAAGAATATCTGCCGGAACAAAATTGCCCAAACCTAAAATCACAATATCTGCAGTTATTTGAACTTGCGATTCGGTACCGATAATAAAACGTTCTTCGGATTTTTCAATTTTACACACCTGATCAATACGCACCTGAATACGAGAACCTGAACCGTGCATAGATTTCTCGAGTTCTTCCGTTACATAATCACCAAAAACTTTTCGGGAAACAAATACCTTAGCGTGCACTTCAGGAACGAGATGTTTGTATCGAAATCGGTTCTTTAGTAACCACTGCACAAAATGGTCCGGTTGATCCGGGAAAATACTCATTCCCTGAGCGGGCACATTTAAAGGCTGATGCGTAAAATCGGTATGGTAAGCAATTCCACGCCCCGGCGCTTCCGGATTCTTTTCAAATACTATGATCTGATGGTTTGGAGTGGTTCGGTGTAAGGCAATAGCCATGCAGGTTCCGGACAAGCCGCCACCTACTATAACAATAGTTTTGGAGTGATCCGACATAAACTTAATCGGATTTAATTAGTCTTTCTTTTTACGCGGCTCCTCTCCGTAAGATCCGTAGGATCCGTAGGATCCATAAGAACCGTAAGAGCCGTAACCTTTTCCATAACCGTAACCGTAACCATATCCGTATCGGTTATAATAATACCGGTTCTTCTTACGTTTTACGCCATTTAAGATGAATCCGAAATGCACATTCTGGTTCATTGCCGCAATTTCATGCGCATTTTCTAATGCATGACGATAAGAGAACTTCGTATTGATAACAAACAATAAAACATTCGCTTTACCTGTTATCGATAATGCATCGGAAATTAGACCAACCGGTGGTGTATCGACAATGACATACTCGTAATTGGACTTACAATATTCAATAATATCTCCAAACACCGGAGAACTTACAATTTCAGAAGGATTCGGAGGAATAGGTCCGGAATACAAGACATCCAGATTTTCTAATCGAGAAGATTCTACGCATTCGGCAACTGTGTGCTTTCCTGCTGCAATGGTCGAAATACCCTTCTCCGCTTTAACGCCAAAACCGGCTTGAATTCGTGGCTTATGCAAATCAAATTCCAATACAATAACTTTCTTACCGGTTTTAGCCAATATTGCTGCAAGGTTGAGTGAACAGAATGTTTTTCCTTCTCCGGGACTGTTTGAAGTTAAGACTATGACGTGAGAACCTTGAGCACCCGTCATGAATTGCAAATTGGTTCGAATTGTCCTGAACGATTCCGCAATCGGTGATTTAGGATCGGATTCAACAGCAATAATCAATTCCTTATCGGTTTTATTGAATACTACATCACCCATAATCGGCAATTTCGTACGTAACTTTAATTCATCGTAAGATTGAATTCTGTGGAAATAGATAATACGAATTGCAGCAATTAAACCACCTAGAACCAATCCTCCAAAAATAAAACGAAGTAATAATTCGTTTTCCTTAGGGTAAACAACACCGGCAAATCGAGGTTTTTCAATGATTTGTGTTTCAGGAACTATACTGGCTCTGGATATAATTGTATTTGCACGGCGTTGCAATAGAAACGTGTACATATCTTCGTTGACCTTTTGTTTACGCTGAATATTCAGCATTCCTCGTTGCTTGGCCGGTAAACCATTTAAAATGGCTTCATAAAACACGATTTGCTGTTCAACATTGAGTATCTGGTCCTTAATCGCTTTTCTGTTGTTATTAATATAGACTAACAAGTCGCGTTTAGTTGAATCAATTTGGTTACGTAATAATTGGACAGAGAAGTTATTGGGTTTTGCAATGTTTTGTATTTGAATTAACTGTGTACGCATATTGTACAAGTTAGTTAATGCCTCCGACTGAAATTCATCATCTTTCGGAGCATAAGTGTACGGGGGTAAAAATGACGGATCTTTATCTTCAATCACGTAATTTTCCAAATCATCCATAGTTTTCAAACGCAATTCGAACATGCGCTGCATATCCAGATAATTAATGTATTTATTAAAATAATCATCCGACTGTCTGGTCAAATCAATAACTGAATTTTCTTCCCGATAATTTTGTAAAGTATCTTCAATATTGTTCAAAATATTGGTGACTTCATCCATTTGCTTATCAATGTAGAATAACGTATTCTTGTTGACATCCAGACGTTGCAAAATTGAATTTTCAATATATACCGCAGATAATGTGTCTAGAAAGCGTGTTGCCCGTTCGGGAATAACATCATTCAGCGAGATTTTAAGAATGTTAGTGTATTCAGGATTTTCAACGGTTAAACGGGAAACCACGCCGGATGTAAGAAAGTCGAGGCGATGTGGACGAATGAGGTAATTCGCCTGATTAGGACCGGTGAGCTTATCTTTAATGTTGACACGAGAAGTCACCATTAATCGAAAATGCGGACTGATCAATTCCTCGTTGAATTTACCCTTAACTGTATTCTCCGTCTGATCCATTAAATATGTCAGCGTAAACGAAGTCGGGGAAGTAATTAAAAACCTCATGTCCTGCTCATACAACGAGGAATGCAAGCTCATCACTTTGACGGAAAACGGCACACCGGAATACACTTCTGTGGTGCGAAGTCGACCAACGAGGAAATACGAAACGTCCAAATCTAGGCGCTCCAATGCTCTTTCAATTAAATCCTTTGACTTAATTACACGGATTTCGTTGGAGTTATCGATATATGTTCGACCTACGTTGCCAAAATATTTGGAGTCGGTAATCAAGGAACCCGCACTGTAATCCTGATTGGACTTCAACAATAGCTGTGTACTAACGGCATAAACTTTTTCAAGTTTATATACGTACAACCACCCGAGACCGCCTGACAAGGAAACCGCAAGCACTACAATCCACCAATTGCTGGTAATAAATGGCAGGAACTTTTTAAAATCCTGCATTCCTCCGGAGGTTTGAAGTGCGCGCCGCTCTGTCATAATGTGCCGAAAGTTATTAACATTTTGTTAATTACCGACGGAATTGTTTAAAAACCGGGATCATTAATTTGGCCAACAAAACGTTGTACCTAACGAAATAAATGTATATTTTTGTTTATTAAGACAATTGTTATGAAAATACCTTGCGCAATTATTGGTCTAAGTTTCTTGAGTTTAACAAGTTCAGGTGCAACTTTTTCGAGTTTCGCATCAGGTCAGTGGAATGTTCCAGGAACATGGACAATTACCGGAGTTGACTCTGACGGTATTCCTGATTCTGATGATGACATTACAATTAACACGGGCCATACCGTGAATTTGGCTTCGCTTTCTGATTGTCGCGCTTTAACAGTTGCAGTGGGAGCAACATTGAACTACAATAGTCGTCAGTTGCGTTTGCGTGGTAATTTTACGCGCCAAGGTACTACAGTTGGTACCGGAACGTTGTATTTCTTCGGGAGTAATACAATTATTGATATCACTGGTCAATACGTCAATCCCGGCAACTGGTATATTCAAAGTGGTAATAGCGCTGTCGTTACAGCTACTAGCAGTATCAGCAAAAACAATTATATTTATGTTCAAAATTCTGGCACTTTAACAAACAACGGCTCAATCTCATTACCCGGTGGAGCCTTTAGTTTGAGCGGAACTGGTTCTTTTGTCGCCGGAACTAATTCATTTCTCGCGGTTGGAAGAAATTTATCCGGAACCAATTTCAACTTTACCGCATCCGGAAATACAGTCAGGTATTCCAATGCACTGGCCACTACTATTACAAAAGTGACTTACCATCATCTTACCTTAGGTGGCGCTAGCAATACCAGAAGTTGGTCAGGAGGTGCGCTGCAGATTAATGGCAACCTTACCATAGAAAATAACAGTACTCTTAATTGGGCTGGTCAAGATATTAGTCTGGGAGGTAATTGGGTTAATCAGTCCGGGAATTGCTTAAATATGGGTACGCTGAATTTTACAGGTAGCGGAACTCAAACGATATCGCGTACAACCGGGAATACAGAGTTTTTGGGGAGTGTCTCTCTTAATAATTCCGGCACGGTACAATTAAACGATACAATTAGTTTAACCGGAGGTTTAACCATTAACTCCGGTACATTAGATGTTTCAGCGTCCAATTTTGCAATTAGAACTGGCGGTAACTTCACGGATAACTCGAACTTCAATGCCCGACAGGGTACAGTTTTCTTAACAGGAACTGTGGCTCAAAGCATCGGAGGAACAGCAAACACTGCTTTTTACAATATTACATCAGAAAATACTGTATCCGTTTCAGTTAGTAATTCCAAATCAATTAGCAACATACTGCAGGTTAATTCAGGGTCCTTCGGTACCGGTGCCGGTGGAACTTTAACATTACTTGCTACCGGAGCTACTACCCATGCCCGTATAGGGCCTTTGGGTGCAGGCGCATCTCTAAGTGGAACAGGTTGGATTATCCAGTCCTTTGTAAATGGTCCAGCAACGGCATACTGGCAGTATTTATCAACGCCTATCAATGGGAATACAATTGCTGATTGGGATGGAGATACACGATTTTATATGAGTGGTGTCGGAGGTAACGATGGAAATGCATGTTGTCCTATTTTCCGTTCTGTTCGTTTTTATGTGGAGGCAAGCAATACCTACACTAATGTTACTTCAACCGGTACTGGTATAGTAAGAGGTCGCGGCTATCAGATTTGGATGGCTGAAAACCGAACGCAACTGCTTGCTCCAATTATATACGATTCTCGAGGCATTCCTAACTTTAATGGAGTTGGAATAGGTGTAACTGCAGGTGGTGCGGGCGGAGGATATAACATTGTGGGTAATCCGTATGCGTGTTCGATAGACTTTGCTTCGATTGTAGCGTCCAATGGAGGATTGTTAGGTCCAAATTTCTTGATTCTATTAGAAAATGGCACATATGCAACCAACCCTAACAGTGGTGTAATAGGGCCTAATCAGGGCTTCATGGTCCTTGCCAACGCATCAGGAACGTTAAACTTCGCGGAATCTCACAAGAATACAACTGCTACACCTGCATTGGTTCGTTCTGCCCAAGAAGAAAATCAAATTTTCATTAACGTTAGCAATGAAGTTTCAGGCCGCGGAGAACAAACCGTAATTCAGTTCCGTGATGATGCCACTTTTGACCGTGATGCTGATTTAGACTTACCGTACATTCAGTCGCCTTATGAAGATGCTTCACGTATTTTCTCATCAGACGCGTTTGGTAATCAATACCTCAATAACAACATTCATGCGTATGATGAAGAAGTTGCTGTACCATTAACAGTTGTTGCTTCTGCTCCGGGTGTTCAAAAAATTTCATTCCAGAACCTGAACCGGATGTTTGCATACAACTGCGCGTATCTTGAAGATACACATACAGGAACAATCACTTGGCTAAATAATAATGACGTTTATAATTTTGAAAGTGCTGTTGGTGAAGAGCGTCATTTTGTGTTGCACTTCAGCCGAAAGTCGGATTGCCAGCAGCCATTGTCACATGTGCAAAGTTCACTGGATGCATCATCACAAGCTTTTATGGCTGCAGAGATGATTAAGGTGATGTTCAACTTTGAAGAAACTCAGGAAGTTGTTGTATCGGTTTATGACATAAGCGGAAAAGAAATTATCGCTCCTGCTCGCCATGTAGTAACAAGAGAGACATTAAATATTGGGACAATTAACACACACGGTATTTATCTGATTCGTATTGTGAAAGGAAATGAAGTGGTAACGAAGAAATTGTATTACTAATGAATAATATGAAGTATTTATACCTGATTATGCTTTCGGTTTTGGGTGTTATTGTATTCACTCAAACAGGAAACGCACAACCACCTCCTCCTCCACCGCCGGGAGATCCACCGTGTTGGCCGCCTCCATGCATTCCTGTTGACGGCGGAATTCTTGCAGCAGTTGGTGCGGCAGCCGTTTTCGGAGGTAAGAAGTTGTATAATAAACTGAAGTCGGGCGGAGATCAGCAGTCGTAAATGAAACTAAGTCTTTTGAAGGACAATAAAATAGTGCGTTTCATCGTGCTGTTTATTGTCCTTTATCTTTTTTGGCTGATGCTGTATGAATGGGTTATTCACCCGTGGGGAAAACTTGACACGCTAGTTATCAATGATTCGTCATTGTGGACTGCTTATGTGCTTGAAATCATGGGATATGAATCCTTCATTAGCGATAATGCCACAATTCGCACAGTAGGCATTGACGGTACACACGGCTTATGGATTGGTGATCCCTGCAACGGATTAACCTTATTTGCATTGTTTACCATTTTTATCGTGGCATTCCCGGGTCCGTGGAAACATAAGCTGTGGTTTATTCCCGTCGGAATAACGGTAATTCATTTTCTAAATGTGATACGTATAACCGCGTTGTGTGTTATTGTGCTGAAGCGTCCGGAGTGGTTGGATTTTAATCACACTTATACGTTCCAATTACTGATGTATGGATTCATCTTTGGACTGTGGTGGATCTGGATTCAAAAATTATCTTCCCGATAGATGCAGCGTAAACTCATCATTTTTCTTGGATTTACAGCACTTACCGCTACCGGTTTTTTTCGGGAATACTTGTTCCTGAATATTAACGAACAGATCCGTGTAACATATTATCAGGTAAATGACACGCATGTCGATCCACCGTTAAAAGTATTAGCCCGATTTAGTTACGGTGAATTGTACTACGGCAAATGGCTGTTAACTTTAGTATTTGCAGCAATCATGGCAGGGTTGACGGCACTCATTGTGAAGTGGTGGTTCAGAAAAAAAGAATTGGTTCGTATTGGGTTGCTCGTGTTTGGGCTCGTGTTTGGCTTATCCTTCATTTTCTTTCTCATTCATGCACTTTTCCCATCGCTGGAAGGCTCGTACGCTATTTCACGTTTTCTGGTTGGAATGACGGAAACGCCATTGCTTAGTGTATTGCTGATTGCCGCATTTACCATGGTAAACAAACAAGAATACCTTCGGGATACCAATAAATCATGATGCAATATGTACTTTTGCATCACTCAAAAACAATTTTATGAAACGCGATACCGCAATTTTTAAACTCATTAAAGAAGAGTTACACCGTCAAACCAGCGGAATTGAATTGATTGCATCAGAAAACTTTGTCAGCGCGCAAGTGATGGAGGCCATGGGGTCTGTCATGACTAACAAATACGCAGAGGGACTTCCGGGTAAACGATACTACGGTGGTTGCGAAATTGTTGATCAGAGTGAGCAACTGGCGATCGATCGTGCAAAGCAATTGTACAATGCAGCGTGGGTAAATGTGCAGCCGCATTCGGGAGCACAGGCAAACGCAGCTGTGATGCTGGCCTGCTTAAATCCCGGGGATAAGATTTTAGGATTTGATTTATCACATGGAGGTCATTTAACGCACGGTTCTCCGGTTAACTTCAGTGGTAAGTTGTATAAGCCGTCCTTCTATGGTGTAGAAAAAGAAAGTGGTCTTATAAATTACGACAACGTTGAAAAAATTGCGTTGAAGGAAAAGCCAAAGATGATTATCTGTGGTGCATCTGCATATTCGCGTGATTGGGATTATGTGCGATTGCGCAAAATCGCTGACAAAGTGAAAGCATTGTTATTGGCGGATATCTCCCACCCTTCCGGTTTAATTGCACGTGGTATTTTGAATGATCCATTGCCGCATTGCCATATCGTAACTACTACAACACACAAGACATTGCGTGGGCCTCGTGGTGGTATGATCATGATGGGACAAGATTTCCCGAATCCATGGGGATTGAAAACCCCAAAAGGAGAGATTAAGATGATGTCTGCTATTTTGGATGCAGCTGTTTTCCCGGGCACACAAGGCGGACCGCTGGAGCACGTTATTGCTGCAAAGGCAGTTGCATACGGCGAGGCATTGTCGGATAGTTTCGTGAAATACGGTATTCAGGTGGTGAAGAACGCCAATATAATGGCCAATGAATTTATAAAGCGTGGATATCAGGTAATTTCAGGTGGTACAGACAATCATTTGATGTTGATTGATCTTAGATCGAAAAATATTACCGGGAAAGAAGCTGAGAATGCCCTTGTAAAGGCAGATATCACGGTGAATAAAAACATGGTGCCGTTTGATGACAAATCACCATTTGTTACCTCCGGTATTCGTGTAGGAACACCGGCCATCACCACCCGCGGATTGAAAGAGCGCGATATTCCGAAAATCGTTGATTTAATGGATATGGTGATGATGAATCACACCAACGAAAAGAAGTTGGCTGCGGTGAAAAAAGAAGTAAACAAAATGATGAAACAGTACGATTTATTCGCCTGGTAATTCGGAGAACACAAAAACAAGAGCCGCATCATAAGATGCGGCTCTTGTTTTTGTACAGTTAAGAAATAATACGATGTTCACTTTTCTGTTCTTGAGATGAACTCATGCTTTCATCAATTCCTCATGAATGTTTACAATAGCAGGCAAAATCATTTCCTTACCGTCATTGATAATAACAAACTGAGACCGTCTTACTTTTTCTTCGTCACTCCATTGTGCTTGAATGCGCTGCTGCACTTGCTCTTTCGTTGAACTGTCACGATTCATAACACGATTAATGCGAATTTCCTCCGGCGCAACAACCGCGATTACGGCATCCAAATCTTTGTACGAACCCGATTCGAACAATATCGCTGCTTCGCGAATAACATAGGGGGCATCAGTGTGTGACGCCACAAACTTCTCGAATGCATCTTTTACGGCAGGATGAACAATTTGATTGAGTTGCTCCAATAAAGACGGGTTGCCAAACACCAGTTCAGCAACCCGTTTACGATTTAAAGTGCCGTTGATGTCATAAACATCTCCCAACACTTGTTGTATCTTATTCTTTACTGTTTCGACTTCATTTTGAATACGACGTGCTTCTTCATCAGCCAAAAACACCGGAATTCCAAGGGTTTTGAAAACTTCAGCAACCGTAGTTTTGCCGCTTCCAATTCCACCTGTCAACCCGATACGCTTCATGCTATTTCGATTTCACAATTCGCAGAATCGCATTACTGTTGCCCGAAGTAATTCGTACAACGTAAATTCCTTCCGCTAATCCGCTTCCGATATTTAATTGCCCTTGTCCAGTTGTTACGTTTACCGTTTCAACAATTCTTCCACTGATATCAGTTACTGTAAGTAGTGCATTACCGTTAAATGAATTACCCATATTGAACTGGATCGTAGTGAAATCGCCAAACGGACTTGGAGCCGCAACAACATCAAAATCATTTCCACGAATTACGGGAACACTTGCTGCATTGGAATCTACTACCAGGAAATGATCGAAGCCTGCTTCTACCAGGTGGCCGGGTTGTAAATCTGCAGTTTCAACAATAACTCGCATGTTCGCATTAGGGGTGAAATAATCGCTTACACGGAAACTTCTACGAACCCAGGATGAGTTGTTTGGTGTGTTTGCAGTTACCTTTTCCAAAGTAACGGTAGTAAAACCATCTGTTAAACGAATAACTAATGAGTCGTTTGGATTGCCCGAACCGCCATCGTTAAAAAACCAACGTGAATAATGAATCCAAGGATCATTGTATGTCGTAAGATTCATCACAGGAGAACGCAACGTAGTTGAACCACCGTCCACATCATCCGAAGAAACGTTTCCTCCGCCATTGCCTGTTACGTATGCATAACGTGAGCAATCTCCTGTGGCATCAACGCCCGGATTCGCATCATTTAATGTATTGTATGTTGTTCCAACCGGAATACCGCGTTCCCATGTACCCGCTGTTGCTGTGCCTGAAATTGTCCATCCGAAATCAAAAGTGAAATCATCGTAATAACCAGGATTCAATTGCAGGTTTAATGTTGGATTATTCTGATTAACAGAATCCAAATAACAAATCGTCTGATAACCCCACAAACCTGAAGTGATATCGTATTCATCTGAGATAACATTACAGCTACTGAAATCACCGTTGTTATCTGCAACGAAATTGTATATGTTATTAGCGTTCTCCACCAAAACAAAACTTCCCGGCAATGCCGTTGATGAGGTGTCATCCACAGTGCCTGTTAAATTCACCGCACCGGGAGCATACATATTAATGTTGAACAAGTTTACTTGTCCCGGAGCAAACACCACATTAGTAAACGTTTTTGTAACGTAACCCGGCTTACTGAATGTTACTGTATATGTTCCCGGAGTCGGAGTTCCGGTATAAAATTCACCACTCACATTGGATTGTTCGGTTATGTTAACGGACGAAATTGTAACAGTAACTCCCGGAATCGGTGTGCCACACAAACTATCCATAACAGAACCTTCCAAATAACAGGCACGCACATAATTCGGAGAGAACACAAACAAACCTTCATCAATATTTGATACAACAATTGTTCCTGAAGGAAAATAAGGGAACACACCCCACGCCCCTTCAAAACCATTTCCGGTGCCATTGAACGTATCGTACCAGCCAACATTAACCATGTTATGTGGTCGGGTAATATCTGTGATCACAAATCCATCTTTGTACCAAGAAGTAACCGCCCAATTGTTTAAGATGTGTGTGTT
>Ga0315899_10007684_pt1 | contig 11587 bp, 6 predicted proteins | sample LakEriMetagenome_2_FD_203518 | JGI IMG/M metagenome (GOLD analysis project Ga0315899, IMG submission 203518) | Freshwater fungal communities from buoy surface, Lake Erie, Ohio, United States - Buoy 4 MA112 | ecosystem: Environmental > Aquatic > Freshwater > Lake | place: USA: Lake Erie, Ohio... | reverse complement strand
TTGCTCGCCCTGAACGCCTTGTTCACCCTGTACCCCTTGGAAACCTTGTTCACCTTGTACACCTTGGAAACCTTGTGAACCTTTATCGCCTTGATCGCCAGTGCGAACAAATGTAATATACAATTCAGTGTTTGATGCGAATGCTGTTCCTACAAGTGTTGATTGTAGCAATGCAACTGGTACAGCAAAGTAACCATTTTGATGAGCATGTGAACCATTAATAGAATAGTAGACATATTCATTGGTGTTTGCAACATTTGCAGCTTTAAAGTGACCTTTGATTACTGATGTTGAATCGTCAATTGTTTGCAAATAGTTGTAAGAGTTTGCACCATCAGCATCGATGGTGTCAATGTACATGAACGTAGCAGTAGAAAGATTTGAATTATTAAATGCTACATTTGCGATACCAGGATCAGTATTTGATGTGCCTGTTTGATAGAAATAGTCGAAAGTCGCGCCACCAAAGTCGCCAACTTCACCTTTAGAACCTACAGATCCTTGTACACCTTGGAAACCCTGTTCACCTTGGAAACCTTGTGCTCCTTGAGCACCTTGTGCACCTTGAACGCCTTGGTGACCTTGAACGCCCTGTGCACCTTGTGCGCCCTGACGACCTTGTTCACCTTGATAACCTTGAGAACCTTGCTCGCCTTGGAAACCTTGATGACCCTGCTCACCTTGACGTCCCTGTTCACCTTGACGACCTTGATTACCTTGAACGCCTTGCTGTCCCTGTCTGCCTTGAGCGCCTTGTACACCTTGGAAACCTTGTTCACCCTGTACACCCTGCTCACCTTGACGTCCTTGCTCTCCTTGAACGCCTTGGAAACCTTGTTCACCTTGACGACCTTGTTCACCTTGACGACCTTGAGCGCCCTGGAAACCCTGAGCGCCTTGAATACCTTGTGGACCTTGATCACCAATATCGCCAGTACGAGCAAATGTGATAATAACTTGTGTATTGTTACCAAATGTCGATACGGAACCTTCAACATACGCCGCATTAACAGTAAAGTATCCTGAATTTTCCGTAAGAGAAGAAATCGTGTAAATAGCAAATTCAGACGTAGCACCACGTTCAGATACTTTAAAATGACCTTTTAGCGTTGATGTTGAATCATCAATTGTTCTTAAAAAACTTTGAATATCATTATTTTCAGTATCAACATCGTCAATGTAAAGCGTATTTGCTAAACTTAATTGAGAATTGTTGAATTTTAGATAACCTGCTCCTGGGTCAGAAGCAGTTATATTGTCTGAGAAGGAATATTCAAAAGATGCGCCGCCAAAGTTACCATCGCGACCTTGAAAACCTTGTGCGCCTTGTTCGCCTTGATGACCCTGTGATCCTTGTTCACCTTGACGACCTTGTGCACCTTGTTGACCTTGAACGCCTTGTGCGCCCTGTATACCTTGGAAACCTTGTGATCCTTGTTCGCCTTGGTCTCCTTGTACGCCTTGGAAACCTTGTTCGCCTTGATAACCTTGATCGCCCTGAACCCCTTGGAAACCTTGTGAGCCCTGCTCACCTTGCGCACCGACAGCACCTTGAATGCCTTGATTACCTTGCGCACCGACAGCACCTTGTACACCTTGATGACCTTGTATACCTTGTGCGCCAGTTGAACCTTGAACACCCTGTGCACCTTGGAATCCTGCTTCACCCTGAGGTCCTTGATCGCCAGCTAAACCTGTACCGCCAGTTTCGCCTTTATCGCCTTTATCTCCAGTTGCACCTTGTACGCCTTGGAAACCTTGCTCACCTTGGAAACCTTGGAAGCCTTGTTCACCTTGTTGTCCTTGTGAACCTTGAGCGCCTTGAACACCTTGTGCACCTTGTGTACCCTGAACGCCCTGATAACCTTGTTCACCAAAGTCGCCTTTTTGACCTTTTTGACCTTGTGCGCCTTGCTCGCCTTGTGCTCCAGCTAAACCTTGCGGACCTGTGACTGCTGATACAAGTTGATCCCAAGTTGCACCATTCCACACATAGACTACATCCCCAACTGTAAACTGTTGGTTAACTACTGGTGAATCAGGAAAATTTGGTATTGACATCTATGATCACACTGGTACTTTGGTTCTTGAAATATTTAGGGTATTAACAGCGAATACTGGATCAAATAGAAGTCTCATTTGACCTGAATTTATATCAGCGCCAAAAGAACCCAAGTAAGAACCAGTAGTAACTGTAGCATATTCTGTCATGTAAACTGTTGTTCCATTATGCAATAAAAGAATTTCAGTTGCTTGATAAGAAGCGCCGCTCTTAATTTGAATTAAATATTTGACTGTGCGGTATTCGCTTGTTGGTAGTATGTCAACAACAGTTTGTGCGACAGTAGAGGTTGATCCTGTGTTTGCAGAAATTGTAATATTGTTTACTTTGTATTGTGTAGCATTAATTGTTAAATCATTATTAGATTCAATCAATCTGCTGCTTACGTTTAATTTAGTTCCATTTTGCAGTACTGATACATTACCTGTAAAAGTATCGCCAGCACGATTTGCCTTTTCTTGATACAAAGTATTTGCTGTAGCAATTGAAGCAGCAGTATTCGCGTCACTAAAGAATAAATTGCTTGATGTATTTACAACTGGGGATGGTGTGAGTGAAACCCACTGTACACTATCACCATCATTGTAGTAGATGTAGAATTTACCAGTATTTGCTCTCCACCAGAGAGCAGTATTTGAATTTGCTGAACCTGGTGGTGTATCTGAAATATAAAGTTCAGTGTTACCGTAAGCAGAAATGCCACTGCCGCCAAGTTTAGGATTATCAAAGATAAGAATGACTTTATTATTGGTTGGATCATCAGTACCAGAAATTGTTAAATTAGAAGTATTTGCGCTTCTAAAATCTAACGTTCTTCTCTCACCAACCGCTGTATTTGCAACTTGAATAGGAACAGTATCGGTTCCTGCAACACCTTGTGCACCTTGAATACCTTGTGCACCTTGAACGCCTTGAACGCCTTGTGCACCAATAGCACCTTGTTCACCTTGTGCTCCTGCTGCACCTGTTGCGCCTTGAACACCTTGCGCGCCAGTAGCACCTTGTTCGCCTTGCTCGCCTTGTGCTCCTGCTGCACCTTGAACGCCTTGTGCACCTTGAGCGCCAGCAGCACCCTGTGCGCCAGAACCAGAAATTGAAGAGAATGCTGTATATGTTACGCCATCATCAGTCCATTCCCACTTGTCAGAAGTTTCATTCCAACGAAGTGCAACATTTGCATTCGCACCGCGATTGACTGTAATCAATGCATCAAGAGATGGTGCACCAGTAACATTTGAATTGAGAATAATTTCATTATCTTCAACAGATAATGTTGTGACGTTTAATGTTGTACTGTCGCCAAGAACAGCAAGATTGCCAGAAACTATTAAGTCTCCAGTAATAGTTCCGCCAGCAATTGGTAGTTTTGTATTTGCTGCTTCATAAGCAGCATTGGCTTGATCATACGCAGGACCTGATGGTGCAATTGAAATATTTGAAACACCAGTAATACGACCTTTTGAATCAACAGTTACTGACGCAACATTAGAAGCATTACCGTAAGTTCCTGCAACAACACCAGTTGTTCCTAATGTAAATCCAACATTCGCATTACCAGAAGCAGCACCTGCTCCTGCACCAACAGATACAATCACATCTGCAGTGTTTGTAAAATTAAGTTGTTGCTTACTTAATGTTGAACCACCATTTGCAGAAATACGAACCGTATTTGCAGCAAGATCTACAGTTGGTACCAATGCATTAAGAACAAACGTGTTTAAATCTGTAAATAATCCAGTAAGATCAAAAACTTCACTGCGCGCTAATTTAGCCTGTTCAAATGCTACATTAACAGTGTTTGCTGTTGCAGCAAGAGTTATGCTTGTATTATTAACATTATCGCTTAACTGAACAACACCAGTGTGTGTTGTATTTCCTTGGCGAATTGTAATATTTGCAACAACAACATTATTAGTATTTGAAGTTGATACTGAAAGTAATTCCCCTCCAATAGTTTCAACTTTTAAATTTGCACGTTCAGTTGTATCGTTAATCCAAGTTTGAACGTTATAGCCAGCAAGATTAATTGTGTTTGCTGTTAAACTTGAAATTGCAATTTCATCATCAACAGTTGTGCTGACTTGAGTGTTGCCGAGGAACAATGTAGTTCCTGACAAATAAAGATCGCGGAAACGTTTTGTAGGAGTACCAAGATCGTAGGTGACATCTAAATTAGGAACAATATTTTGAGAGATGATCGTCGCAGCAACATTTAAGTTGCCCGTCATCGTATCGCCAGCCTTTAGAACGCGAGTATTTGCATCATCATATGCTGCATTGGCTTGATCATATGCACTATTGGCTTGTAAGTAAGCGGCATTGGCTTGATCATATGCACTATTGGCTTGATCATATGCACTATTGGCTTGATTGAATGCAGCGATTGAATTTACATCGTCGCCTTTATCACCTTTAGAACCTTGAACGCCTTGTGCGCCTTGTAAACCCTGAGCGCCAACTTCACCTTTGTCGCCAACAACACCTTGTGCACCCGTTGCACCCTGAGAACCAACAGCACCTTGAGCCCCTTGAACGCCTTGCGCTCCAGTTTCACCTTTATCGCCTGTTGCGCCTTGCGCACCAGCAATTCCAGAAGAACCTTGAACGCCTTGAAAACCTTGCGCGCCAGTTTCACCTTTGTCGCCAACAGCACCTTGAGCGCCATTTACGCCAGCAACACCTTGTGCGCCTTGAATACCTTGAGGACCAACATCACCTTTTGCTCCCGCTGCACCTTGAACGCCTTGTGCACCAGTATCGCCTTTGTCGCCCTTTGCACCAGGAACGAAAGAATCTGCACCAGCTGCGCCTTGTGCTCCTGCTGCACCTTGAACGCCTTGTGCACCTGTTGCGCCTTGAACACCTTGTGCACCAACTCCAGCAAATGTTCCTGGAATACCTTGTGCACCCTGTACACCTTGGAAACCTTGTTGTCCTTGAACGCCTTGATGACCTTGAACACCTTGTGCGCCAGAACCAGTTGCACCTTGAACGCCTTGATGACCTTGAGCGCCTTGAACGCCTTGACGACCTTGAAAACCTTGATCACCCTGAGGACCACCAGGAGTGCCTGGGGCACCTTGAACACCTTGTGCGCCTTGAGAACCTGCTGCGCCAGCAAGTGGAGCGCTGCCAGTTGTAAGTTTAACTGTACCGACGGTATTTCTATTTGTTAGATTAATCTTCATCTAGATACCTGTGGTGTGACTGTTACTATGCCTTCCATAATTCTGATAGTCACATTCGAGGTATCCGTCATTTTTACGTCATAGACATATCGCCCAGGAGTAATATTTGAGGTTACTGCTGAACTCATGGTAATATTTAAATTACCATTAGGACCGTTAACAATTGAAATAACTAAATTTGCGGTCGGGTTTGTTGAATAATATGATTTACGAATTTGTCCTGTGAATGCGTAACCTGAGACGTTTATGGGAGTCCCATCGTCTTCAGTTAGATCCATATTTGTGAAGTAGTCAGCTCCCTGATCTACATACAAATCTGTGTAAGCCATCAATTATCTCTTAGAAATTCATAGGTTAGTGTTTTGAGTGTATCGAAATCAGTACAATTCACTATCCTTGTATCTGATGGCAAGTCTCTTAATTTTTGTTTTTTAGCGGCAATTGTTGCTTTTAGAGCAACATCACCAACTTCATCTGCGCGTTGATATTCAACGTCTAGTTTAGATAATTCGTTATTTCTTAATGGACGAATATATTCTAAAAAGCATTCTTTTGCTTTTTCCATATTAATAGAAAAAGAAATTGGAGAGGAATTATCGTCTAAATTAGCTGACCAAGCGATCCAATAAGAAACATCTTTTGTATTGGATGAAAAAACCTTATCAAGTTCTGCTTTTTCTGCTTCGTTATCCGTATCGACGACCTTGTATTTTGAGCCTGCAGGAATATCTTTCGCTACGGTGGCTTCGAAAGAAAGTTCGCCTGTTGGGAATAAGATTGCGAAAGAACCGCCGTTATTCTTCAGATCATCGTTTGTGTACACGGCTAATTTCATACTCATATTCTCCTAAAATTCTATGCATTCACAGATAACTATATTTATTAATTTCCCTATTACCTTATGGCGCGGAATCAACTTCCATCGTAACTTGCGCAGTATCTACCACCGCTAATGTAGCAGCATTACGAATTTGTACAGTAAAGGTTGTTGTACTGAAACTGTTTTCAGACGTTAATGTCCAATTTTGCGTAGTTCCTAGGTTTACCCAAGTATCAAATGTGCCGCCAGGGGTTCCAGTGCCACCACTATTTACGCTAACGAAAGCCTCGTAATTGCTCGCTGAGCCGCTGAGAAGCCATTGTCCAGAAATTGCAGTTAATGTTCCAGAGCTGATTGTTCGGAATGCGCCCCCAGAAGAAGCCAAGCGATATGTTGCAGTTGCACTACCACCAATACCAGCCAACGAGAAATTCGACGCTGTAACATTCGTTATTTCAACAGAAGAGGCGGCTACGATATCACCAACAATTATAACGCTTCCATCTGCTGGAATAAAATATTGTGTATTATTAATATTTTCACCACTTACCGCAAAAGCCACTTGAGTATAATTAGTGTCTTTTAAATAGGTTTGCAAATGCCCAGATCCAGAATAAAAGAAACCTGTTTCTGAAGAATTTGGTTTTCGAGAAGACCCAACTACCGAATAACTTGAACTTGGTAGTGGGTTTGTGAAGTTTAAAGTATAAAGTCTAATTGTACCACCAGCCCAAGATTGATTTGAAATGGATATACTAGATATATTATTACTTGCAAAAATGGTAGGTGCAAAAAATCCTGCAAAACCACCACCAAAATTAGCATAACCGCGAACAAATTCAACATTTAAGCCAACATCACCAATATCTCCAGAAAGTCCCGAATCTCCAGTATCACCTTTCGATGGGGTTGAGGCATTAACACCAGCATCCCCTAAACCACCTTTTTCGCCCTTTGCGCCTTTTTCGCCTTTTGTTGCTCCGATCGATTCGCCCTTTTGACCCTTTTCTCCATCATCACCCACTTCACCGTAACCAAACTCGCCTTTGTCGCCTTTAGCACCTTTTGTGCCACCTACAACTTCACCAACATCACCTTTGAGACCAGCTAACCCCTGAGCGCCTTGCACACCTTGATGTCCAGACAAGCCAGCGAAACCCTGAACTCCTTGTGCGCCTTGAACTCCAGGTTGACCTTTTTGCCCCTTTTGACCTTTAACACCACCTGGACCATCTGGAACTTGTACGTCGATATCAATATCCAAAATTTTAGTATTAGCGACGTTTGCTGTAACAATGACGGAGGAAATACTATTCCCATAAAGGTTAAATCCACGATCAATTGCACCAAAGTTACCTTCAATATAAATTGGCGTTTTTGACGGATATGGATCGCCCTGAATCCAACACATTCCTGAACTATCGCTACCAACAATTAAATCTGTTGTGGTAGTATTTTGGCTATGAATAAATGAGTTTGAAATTAAATTTTTTGTTGCTAAAGTGTTAGCAATTTGAACAATTACATTTGTGTTCGTAAAACGTGCATCATCACCATTGTATATTGCTTCATCTAAAACAATTTTTGTTTTTGTTGTAAGATTATTTTCAACGTTTGCATTTGCAGTTACATTAAACGTTACGCCTGTTTGGCGATCGACATATAAAGCGCCATTTTTAATATTTAAAACAGCACCCGCTTCTCGTAAATAATTGCCATTGCGCAAATCATTTGCTGAATTTGCAAGATCATTAGTCGCACCACGCCAATCACTGAACGTGTTAGTTAAAGTCACATGTGAAATATTTGCATTAGCCATTTAATTAATCTTTATTTTACAACAATTACATCAGCATCTGCAGGATAAAAATATTTTGTTTCATTAAGGTTTTCACCTGAAAGAGCATACGCAACTTTAACGAAGTTTGCATTACGTCTTGTTACTTGTAGATTGCCGCTGCCAGAGAAATAAAATGATGGGGCATCAGAAGTTCCTGGTTTTCTTGCAGAACCAGCGACGGCATAATATTGATCATCCATTGGAGTTGTGAAATTGATTGTGTATTGAATCAAAGTACCCCAACTTGCATTCCATGTACCACCATCCCAACTTTGATCACCAGCAACTGTAATACTTGAAACATTATTGCTACCATTAACTGTAACGGAACCAACAGAAGAACTAAAGTTTGCATATGCTTTTACAAGTTGTGAACCTGCTGCTGCGCCGCTACCCTTGTCACCCTTTGCGCCTTGTGGTCCTTGATTTCCTTTATCACCTTTATCTGCAGATACGCCAGAAGTGCCTTGATTTCCTTTATCGCCCTTATCGCCCTTATCTCCAATATCGCCACTTCCGCCAATCTCGCCCTTCTGACCTTTTGTTCCTTGGAAACCTTTATCACCAGCGCCTTGCTCGCCTTTATCGCCTTTGTCTCCAGTTCCACCAACAGCAGGTTCACCTTTTGATCCCTGTACACCTTGAAAACCTTGTACACCTTGAAAACCTTGTGCGCCCTGCACGCCTTGCGCGCCTTGAAAACCTTGGAAACCTGGTTCGCCTTTTTCACCATTAACACCAGGCTCACCCTTGACGCCTTTATCACCAAGAACGCTTGGAGCATCAAAAACAATATCTGTAACTTTTGTGTTTGCAATGTTTGCTGAAACAGTAACTGTCGCAATACCAGTTCCGCGGAAGTTTAATCCTCTGCGTGTATTAATGTAAACACCATCTTGATAGATTGGTGTGCGTGATGGCTCAGGATCTCCGTTGATCCAGCAATTACCATTAGCATAACTTGAGCCGACAGTCAAATCTGTTGTGATAGTATTTTGACTTGTAATAAAAGTATTTGAAACTAGATTTTTAGTAAAAATAGAGTTTGCTACTTGAACATAAGATGAAACATTTGTGAAACGAGCATTCGCACCATTTACTGTAATGTCATCTGTCGCGACAAATGTTTTTGTTGTTAATTGATTAGCAATAGAAGCATCAGAGGAAACAAGTAGAGTGGTTCCTGTTGGACGTGTGATGTGAACATTACCAGACGCAACAATTAAATCGCCGTTGTCTTTAACGTAATTACCATTACGAAGATCATTAATTGAATTGGCTAAAACGTTCGTAATGACGCGCCACTCATTAAACGTTTGGTTTAATTGTAATTGTGCAATATTTGCATTAGCCATTAGAATTCTCTACCTTTTCTAAAAGTTTTTTCACCATGTCTTTCAAATCATTGATTTCAGTTTTTAACTCTGCGATTTGTTTTTCTTTTTCTTTATTTTTTGCCATTTCACGTTTGTATGCTTCATCCTTATTCACTGCCTTTCGATCAGTATTTAATAGCGCCATCGTATTGATGTCGCGAATATAAGGAGTATTTTTAACTTTAACGTAAGTGGTCATATTATCCCTTTGGCGTCGCAATAGTGCGCATATCAAGAATTGTTGGGTAAACTGTTGGATCAACAGAAACCATTGCAATCTTAATTGCGAATGTTTTGAACTTGCCGCCAATTGGGTATGTCACATTATTTTCAACATAACTCAATTCGCCTCTATCAAGAGTTGGACGATACTCAATTTGAACTGGTGTCACTTGATCCTTACTTGTAAAGTTTGTATACTTCGTCATTAAACGCCAAGATTTATTTGGAAATGGCTCAGGATCTGCTGCAGAAAGAACTTTATAATAAACGTGAACATCAGTTCCTGGTGGTTTGATCATACGCAAGAATACGCGCATGTCACCAGCATCAAATCCATCTGCAAGAACAATTTGCTTCGAAATATACTTACTGAAGATATTACCGCCAGTTTTACTTGTCTCACCAGCAACTACTGCCGTTGCAGTGGTATTGCCAGCTGAAATAGTTGGAGCAGCAATTGTAAGTGTTGGTGTCGTGATATAACCATATCCTGGATTATCAATCACGATATGATCGATAGTATTCGCAGTTTTGTTTCTTACAGCGTAACCGTTGGCGCCAGTACCATTTCCATCTGGATCAGTAATTGTGATCGCTGCATTTGAAACATAACCAGTGCCAACGTTGGTGATTGAAATCTTACCGTTAGAAATGCCAGCGTTATTAATTACGTTGCGCATTGCAATGATACCAAGACGCTCACGATTAATAACTGGTGAGACATCAGAATCTGAAGTTGTCATTTCAACTTGAACATTGACGCTTTGTTTTGAACCAGCGCTTAACAAGCGACGGCGAGAAGAAGTCTTAATCGAAGTGCTCAAGTCGCCACCAAAACTGTATAATCTATTTGGCGTAATAGTAACAAAATCTGCGTCAAATGCGCCAGTGTTTGCTGATTTAGTTTTAATTTTATAATCAATATCAGTAGATGGGAAGTTTGCTTCTGTTGAGTGTACGAACAAACGATCCATCAACACTAACTTTGTTGGTGGAGTATGTTGGAATCCAAGACGAGCAATAATGTCTTTGGAGAATACGCACTTGTTGATAACAAACATCAAGTCTTGATTTTGATATGGTGTCCATGTTGAAGCGTTTTGCGAACGGAAGAATGAACCAACATATGGTTGTTCAGAAACACGACGTGGTGGATTTGATCCTAAAATGTTTTGACCAAGTTCAGATATATAAACGTCATAATCTGGGGATTCAGATTGTACGATAAGAGCATACTCTGTTTCTGGTAGAAGATAAACTGGATCTTTGAAACTAAATTTGGTTGATGTGCTTGGGTCGTTTGCATCAGGAATGTCTGAGGTTTTTACATCTTTCCATTCAACAACTGACGTTGCAATTACACTTTCAGTTGGGAAACCGTTAAGAGTTGTAACGATACGGCAACTTACTGGCAACTGTAAACGATCTACACCACCTTCTTGTTCAGCAGATTTTGGCTTTGACTTGAAGAATAAATCAATGCTGCTTACAAAGATACCATAATTTTGCTTGGGGCTTTTTGGTAGCGGAGTGAAGAATGTTTGCGCAACAGGATCTCTACGACGACGACGAGTTGTAGTTGGTTGTGTCGTTGGAGGTGTCACCACCTGTGTTGGTGGCGCTTGAACTGGTGGTACGACTGTTTGTGTTACCAATCCTTGAGCAACATATTTTGCTGATGCATATAAACTATTATCGCTATCTTTTGATGATAATTGATCTGTAACTACGAAAAGTTTTTCGCCAGTCGTAAATTTAAAGTTTGGTGTTTCTGGGATATGAAAAATGCCAGAGAGTGTTGAATATTCATCAACGGCTAGTTTACCAATTGAATATTTGGTATTTGTAGTAAACTCAATTGATGGTGCAACGTTGAGAACTAATTCAGTTCCATTAATAACATTTTCAATTGTACGAGCCTGTCCAAGACCAGTACCAGAGGCAATATAAACAACATTACCAACAATTGAACTTGAAACGTTTGTTGAAGTAAATAGTGTTCTGCTATTTCCGCTATTTGCGCGGAACACAATACCTGAATTGTGTTGTGTTGTTGAAATTGTTAGTGTATTTCCAGTT
>Ga0315899_10007682_pt1 | contig 11591 bp, 10 predicted proteins | sample LakEriMetagenome_2_FD_203518 | JGI IMG/M metagenome (GOLD analysis project Ga0315899, IMG submission 203518) | Freshwater fungal communities from buoy surface, Lake Erie, Ohio, United States - Buoy 4 MA112 | ecosystem: Environmental > Aquatic > Freshwater > Lake | place: USA: Lake Erie, Ohio... | reverse complement strand
AAAAGGTCAAAAATAGCAACATCAGCGAATGATGGAACTGACAGGTGTCATATCTCGTTCTCTGCCGCGAATTCGGTATTTTTGACCGCATTAATTTAAACTCGTATGAAAACAAGTCGTTCGGAACAGTTGTTTGAAAAAGCGAAATCGTATTTCCCGGGAGGCGTTAACTCACCGGTGCGTGCATTTCGTTCTGTGGGTGGCACTCCTCGATTTATCGCTAAAGGAAAAGGTTCGCGCATTTGGGATGCAGACGGTAACGAGTTTATTGATTACTGCTGCTCATGGGGACCGCTGATTCTGGGACATGCGCCGAATGCAGTTGTGGACGCGGTGTGTACAGCCGTTGCTGAAGGAAGTTCGTTCGGGGCACCTACCGCAAAGGAGAACGAACTTGCGGAATTGATTTTATCCAACAACCCGTTTATTGAAAGAATTCGTTTCGTGAGTTCGGGCACGGAAGCCGTAATGAGCGCTATTCGCCTGGCTCGTGGTTATACCGGGAAAAATAAAATATTAAAATTCGAAGGTTGTTATCACGGTCACGTCGACTCCTTGCTCGTCAAAGCGGGATCTGGTTTAGTCACATTCGGAAATACTTCTTCAGCCGGTATTCCGGAAGCTTTTGTCAATGAAACTATCGTGGTTTCATTAGATAATGAAACTGCGGTAGAAGAAGCCTTCGCAGAATTCGGTCAGGATATTGCTTGTGTAATTATCGAACCGGTTCCTGCCAATAATGGTTTGCTGTTGCAACGCGCTGAATTCATGCATTTCTTGCGAAATATCTGCAACGAATACAAAAGTTTGCTGCTTTTCGATGAAGTCATTTCCGGATTCCGTGTAGGATTTACAGGCGCTGCAGGATATTACCAAATACAGCCCGACATCATCACTTACGGAAAGATTATTGGTGGTGGCTTGCCTGTTGGTGCGTATGGCGGCAGAAAAGAAATCATGAGTTGTATTTCGCCGGAAGGGAACGTATATCAGGCGGGAACACTGAGTGGAAATCCTGTTGCAATGAGTGCTGGAATTGCACAACTGACGGCATGTTTGAGAAGCAATTTTTACCAGGAGCTGGAACAGAAATGTTCAACGTTGTGCGATGCGGTTAATGAGCATGCCAGGAAGAAAGCTTATGCATTTAAGATGCATCAAATTGGTTCCATCTTTTGGATTGCATTCTCCAATGCAGAACACATTCGCACTGCTGAAGCAATCGATCCGAATAGCATGAGTTTTTTCCGCACCATGTATCACGCCTTGTTAGAACGCGGCATTTATATGGGTCCTTCGGGATACGAAGTTGGTTTTGTATCTGAAGCACATACTACCGAAGATCTTCAAACAACGATCGTGGCAATGTGTGAAGCACTTGACTTAGCGCACCAATAACAAAGCGATTCCGAGCACTACCAATAGTCCATCGAGTACGGCAACGTAGTACCACTCTGTGCGATCAGGCGCAGCGCGCAATAATTGCCAAATGGCAATGATGGTCCACACGAACTCTATGATTAACATCGGAAAGAAGGAGGTTTTGTTACCGGAAAAATACCACGTTAGCATTGCAAACAGCATCAGAGCTGTTATCACCATAATGATGGCAATTCGAATAGCGGCCCTGTTCCCAATAACTTGAGGCAGTGTTAGGAGTTTTCCCTGCTCTATGGAAGCATCGCGAATATCGAAGGGAATGGTAAGCGCTGTACATTGCAAGGCTACGGTTAAGGGCCACAACAACAGCGTCAAAATATCATATTGATGCAACCACAACAAGGGTACAAATGCTGTTACATAAGACCAAACGATGCCAACCAAAAAAACTTTGATCAAAGGCACATCTCGCAAACGAACAAAATTGCCGTTCAGCGGAATGATGGGCACTGCATAAGCGAATGCCGGAACAACCGCCGGTGCGACTGTCCACCAAGAAACAGGTAATGGCGTAAGCCACAGCAGCAATCCGCCAAGCAGCCCTGCCCCAAGTACTAAGCATAACAATGCGATACGATTATGGTATATCCATTCGTGACGTTCGCTTCGTGTCAGATCAATATCCTGTTCACGAAATGCAATGATCAATCGTTGCAAATTATACAAAACGAAAGCCGACAAAGCTGCCAAGGCTGCATATCGCCACGATCGCACACCGCCGAATACGTGAAACGTAGCCATCGACAACACAAAAGCGACTAAAGCGATATGGAAGTTGGCATAAAACCAGATTCGGACTAGTTTTTTGCCCGTAGTTATCTGATCAGTTGACACCATTGATGATGGCCGAAGTTGCAAATCCCGCTACCATGCCTGCACCACCTGCAATCAGCGTACGAAACATTCTGCGTTTGCGGGCTTCACGTTCATAACCCATCAGGTAAGTTTCGTATTTCAAAAAATTGGGATTGCTCACAGCGCCCGGACGAATATTCACCCGAAAAGCTGTTGTGGCACCACCGTAAACAAACGGAGGTAAAAACATCAAAAAACTTTGTGTGTATCCGCCGGCTGCACCAAATGCAAACGCACCAATCGTTGCCCACGGACATTTATAGTGTTTTCGCGCATCACGCTCACCACGCATATACATGCGCATTTCATTCGGTGTAAAAAAGTTACCGAATAGGGTATCTTGCCGATACATAACCGACTCCTTCGCTGTTTTTCCGTCCACAACTGAAAACACCAATTCGTTGTCCACATAATCCACGCGGTAATCGTCTTTCCCTTTGGGTATAGCAATTTTGAGACGATCGCCCGTCGTATCCTGCACATAGCCGGTAATGATTTTTCCGCTCATCAGGTAAATAGAATCCAAAGGATTAGCTACTTGTGCTGTTAGTTTTTGAGCGAACAAATACAGGAGGATAACTGTTAAAAATCGGATCATATGAACAGAGTAAGGCATAAAGATAAATAAAGTGTGAAGACGGACATGATTTGCCCGTATCAGAATAGTTATCTTTGCATCCTTAATTTAATACACACACATAACACATTTTATGGCCGCCGATATTTTTACCAACCGACACATCGGACCTTCCGAAAAGGAAACTCAAGAAATGCTTGCAACAGTTGGCATTTCTTCACTCGAACAATTAATTGACGAAACTATTCCGGCAGCCATTCGCCTGAAGAAACCGCTGAATGTTGGCGCCGGTCTTAGCGAGTACGACTACCTCGCGCACTTAAAAGCATTAGGAGCAAAGAATAAACAGTATCGTACGTTTATTGGTCAAGGTTACTACGGAACAATTGTTCCACCGGTTATTCAGCGCAACATTTTAGAAAATCCTGGCTGGTATACAGCGTACACACCATACCAGGCAGAGATTGCGCAAGGTCGTTTAGAGGCATTGCTTAATTTCCAGACAATGGTAATGGATTTGACTGCGATGCCTATCGCAAACGCATCATTACTGGATGAAGCAACTGCTGCTGCAGAAGCCATGGCGATGTTGTTCAGTAACAGAAGTCGTGATGCCGTTAAACGCGGTGCGAACAAATTCTTCGTTGATCAAAACACATATGCGCAGACGATTGATTTATTAAAAACTCGTTCTGCTCCATTAAATATTGAAATCGAAATCGGCGATTACCGCATATTCCAATGGAGTGATGCATTCTTCGGTTGCGTAATTCAATATCCAAACAGCACAGGCGAAGTGTGCGATTATCAAGAATTCACTGCTCAGGCACATGCTGTTGGTGCAGGTGTTGCTGTTGGTACTGATTTACTGGCACTCGCATTGTTAACGCCTCCGGGCGAATGGGGCGCTGATGTCGTATTCGGAAATTCACAGCGTTTCGGCGTTCCAATGGGCTTCGGCGGTCCACACGCGGCTTTCTTCGCTACTCGTGAAGACTTCAAGCGTTTGTTGCCGGGTCGTATCATTGGTGTTTCTGTGGATAGTCACGGGAAACCTGCGCTGCGTATGGCATTGCAGACACGTGAGCAACACATTAAGCGTGACAAAGCCACTTCCAACATTTGTACAGCGCAAGCGCTACTTGCTATTATGGCCGGCATGTACGCAGTGTATCATGGCCCTTCCGGCATTAAAACTATTACAGACGATGTACACCAAAACGCGTGCACGTTAAGCGGAAGCCTGAAGAAAGCCGGCTTGAAAGCAGTGAACGCTTCATATTTCGACACTATTTCTTTTGAATATCCTGCCGGTGTTTCAGCCGCTGATATGAAAAAACGTGCAGAATCGGCCGGAATTAACCTGTTCTATCGTGATTCACATTTCAGCATCAGCATTGATCAGACCTTCAACAGTAATGATCTCAATGCAATTGTTAATCTGTTCACGGCGGGCTTGTCGAATGAGACATCTCCGATTCAGGGCAATATTTCAAGAACGACTTCATATCTAACACATCCTGTGTTTAACAGCTATCATTCTGAAACAGAAATGATGCGTTACATCAAACGTTTGGAGAATAAAGATTTGTCATTGGTGCATTCCATGATTTCATTGGGTTCGTGCACCATGAAGCTGAATGCGGCTGCAGAATTAATGCCTATCACGTTCCCGGAATTTGCAAATATCCACCCGTTTGTTCCTGCTGATCAGGCACAGGGATATTTGGAAATGATCGATGAATTGAACAAAGATTTATCTGAAATCACAGGCTTTGCAAGTATGTCGTTCCAGCCTAATTCGGGCGCACAAGGCGAATATGCCGGATTGATGGTAATTCGCGCGTATCATATCAGTCGCGGTGAAGGACATCGTAATGTTGCATTAATTCCTTCCTCTGCACACGGCACAAATCCGGCATCTGCAGCAATGGCCGGAATGGAAATTGTCGTAGTGAAATGCGATGAGCAAGGAAACATTGATGTTGCTGATCTGAAAGCGAAAGCAGAACAACACAGCGCGAATCTGTCGTGCTTAATGGTAACCTATCCTTCTACTCACGGTGTTTTCGAAGAAGCAATTATTGAAATTACTTCTATCATTCACCAACACGGTGGACAGGTTTACATGGACGGTGCGAACATGAATGCGCAGGTTGGTTTGACCAGCCCGGGAAATATCGGCGCTGACGTTTGTCACTTGAACCTGCACAAAACATTCGCTATTCCACATGGTGGCGGTGGACCGGGCATGGGACCGATTGGTGTCGCGAAGCACTTAGTGCCATTCTTACCGGGACATCCGTTATTTAAAACAGGAGGAGATCAGGCAATTTCCGCTATTTCTGCAGCTCCATTCGGTAGTGCTTTAATTCTTTTGATTTCTTACGGTTACATTAAAATGTTGGGCGGAGATGGTTTGACCAAATCAACACAGGTTGCCATTTTAAATGCTAACTACATCAAAGAAAAACTGAACGGACATTACGAAACGTTATACACCAACAAGAACAACCGTGTAGCACATGAAATGATTTTGAACTGTGTGGATTACAAGCGCACAGCCAAAGTTGAAGTTGCAGATATGGCGAAACGTTTAATGGACTTTGGATTCCACGCTCCAACTGTTGCGTTCCCGGTTCACGATACCTTAATGGTAGAACCAACGGAATCCGAATCAAAGGCAGAGCTTGATCGTTTTATTGATGCAATGATTACTATTCGTAAAGAAATCGCGGAAATCGCGGAAGGTAAAGCTGATGTAACGGACAATGTTTTAAAGAATGCTCCTCACACCGCAGAAAGCGTGATTAGTGATAGCTGGAACCACGGATATTCCCGTGAAAAAGCTGTGTATCCTGCACAGTGGGTCCGTGTGGCGAAGTTCTGGCCAACAGTTGGACGCGTAGACAATGCCCACGGAGATCGGAATTTGGTGTGTTCGTGTCTCCCGATCGAGGCCTATATGGAGCCCGCTGCTGTTTAGCGGATGCTCTTCTAATTTCAAAACGCTCATTGTCATTGACTTTGAGCGTTTTTTTTATGAAATGTTAAAATTAGGTGGCTAAATCTTAAAATGTTATATTTGCACAAACTCAAAATCAAGAAAAAATGAAAAAAATTTACTCTTTAGTTGCGGTATTAGCAATTGGAGTAGCAGCAAACGCTCAACGTCCATCTTACGTGAGCACAGTTGCTAATCCTATCACAAACATCAATACTTCTACAGTATTGGCAGTTGCACCAACAGACACATTGGCTCCGGATGCAGACTGGTCTCAACAGCCATCACTTTACGGTTCACAGGGTGGTGGATACGTATGCGGAACGAACGGTTACGGTGATGTTCAAAAGGTGCAAATTTTCCGTCCGGGTTCTCCTGTTGTTGTTTACGGTGCTATCTATTGGTTTGGTGCTAAGAACGTTGGTGCTAATAGTAACATGGCGATGCGTATTTATCAATTGAACGGAACAGGAACATCTACTGCAAGTAATGCAGACCCATGTCCTAACACCCCATATATCTCTGACAACGTTGCGATCGGAAGTGTTGACACGAGTCTTTCTTTAGGCAGTGCTTACATACACACGTACTCGGCGCCCACGTTTTGTGCAGGTGATTTCGGGGTAGGTTGTTTATTGCCTACCGGTGCAGGTGACACTATCGGATTGGTTTCTACAACTGACCCTAACTCAAACACTGAAGATTCTTGGGAACAGTGGAGCGACAACTCTTGGCACACTTTCTTGGAGCCAAACAACTGGGGATTAAACATTGCCTTGGCAATCTTCCCAATCGTTGAATTGAACACCGGCGTTAACGAAACTCCTGCTATCAATGGCGTTAAGTTAGGCTTTAACGGTGCTAACCCATTCACTGAAAACACTCAATTGACTTACACAATGGCTAACGACGCTCAGAACGTAGTTATCACTGTTGTTGACGTTAAAGGTCAAATTGTTAAGACTGAAAACCTGAACAATCAGGCAGCAGGCACTTACACTTACGACATCAACGGTGCTGACTTGGCTTCAGGAACTTACTTCGTTCAGTTCCAGGCTGACAACGCTCGTTTGGCTGTTAAAATGGTGAAGAACTAATTTTAGCAGATAATATTTTGCAAAGGCGACCCTTTCGGGTCGCCTTTTTTGTTACTAACGTTAGCAAAACACGATAAAATCGTATATTTGGAATACGTCTAACAAAAAATTAAACCAATGAGAAAACTCTACATCACTATGAGCATGGCATTGTTGGCCGGTGCTGTTTTCGCGCAGAACCTGAACAACGTGCAGTTGAAAGGTGGAAAAGTTCCGAATTACGTTCCGTCTAAGCCAATGCCGTCTACACAGGCTAATCAATCTATTTATGTCGATTACGATTACATGGATGAAGATTTTCAGGTGAACACATCAGGGTTTCAGTACGGCCGTTACATTTGGGATATGAATATGCGTTATTCATACGCTGCCGGCGACACCAGCTTGAAATGGGCTTCTGTTGACTTCAGCGATTTCTACGATTCGTACAACACAAACTCAGCTATCGCTTTCAATACGTTCAACTCTTATGTAGTTGACTCCGTATTCTTTATCGGTGGTCATGAAAACAACAGCGGCCAGAACGATACTTTGGTTGTTGCTTTGATCCAATTGAATGGCTCTGCTTATCCAACAAGCACTGTTTTGTGGTCTGACACTATCATTTCCAATACAGGTTTGTCGAACGGTAACGATTGGTTAACTACTGCATTGGTGGCTTTACCGTGCGGATATGTTGTTCCAAACAACTCAACTAAAGTTGGTGTTGAAGTACGTTACTACGGCGCTACGCAAGACACTTTCGGGCTCATCGCAGGATTCGGAGATGTAGGCGTTGGAACTTGCCAAACAATTCCAACATTGCCATTCGCAGTGAAGTCCAACTACTATCGTAACAGTTACCGTCACGATATGCGTTTTGCTTTACCTCCTTACAACATCTCATTGTTGCCAACAACATCTAACGCTGATACGTACTACGATTGCGACGGTTCAGGAAGCTACAACAACACTGCTGCTAACTTAGTTGACGGTGAAAACTTCTTACAGAACTGGGGTATTTGGGCACACTTCACATTACAAGGTGTTGGTGTTGAAGAAAATGAAGCTAACGGAATTCAGTTGGGTCAAAACACACCAAACCCTGCAAACGGAACAACAGTTATTCGTTATAACCTGGCTACTAAAGGAAATGTTTCTTTCGAGTTGTACGATGTTTCCGGTAAGCTGGTAATGAATATGAATCAGGGCGAACAAGTTGCAGGTGCACATCAGATTGAAATCAATGCTGAGAACTTGAAGACAGGCGTGTACTTATACAGCTTAAACGTAGATGGCAAGCGTGTTACACGTCGTATGGTAGTTACTGAGTAATCAGAACTTTAATAATACAGAAACGTCCGGAGGGAAACTTCGGACGTTTTTTTTATTTCGTGAAAACACAGAAAACAAGGGTTTTTAATCGCCTTTCGTCAGGCTATCCTTTTCTGCTTGTAACTTAGATCGGAAGTGTTGTAGAAATTTCGTGGCGTATACGAACTTAGAAAGGATTTCATTTTCCGCGTATAAAATTTCCTTACGTGTCCCTTCCCACTCTTTTTGCCCTTTATGCAAGAAGGCAATCTTGTCGCCAATCTCCAGCACCGAGTTCATATCATGCGTAATAACCAAGGTAGTCATGTCGTATTCCAACGTAATTTCCTTGATCAATTCGTCAATGAGAATGGATGTTTTCGGATCCAGACCGGAATTCGGCTCATCGCAAAACAAATAGCGCGGTTTCACAGCTATCGCACGAGCAATCGCAACACGCTTTTTCATCCCTCCTGATAACTCCGCAGGATATAACTTCGCAGCTTGCGGCAAGTTCACTCGATCTAAACAAAACTGCATCCGTGCTTCCTTTTCGCCTTTTGTCATATTGGTAAACATGGTTAAAGGAAACATGACGTTATCTTGTACAGTCATCGAATCGAATAGTGCAGAGCCTTGGAAGAGCATACCAATCTGCTGTCGCACCTCTTTCTGTTCTTCGTAGCTCATGGTGAGAAAATCCTTTCCATGATACAACACCTGTCCTTCCTCCGGATGAATCAGACCAACCATGCATTTAATTAAAACCGATTTACCGGTACCTGATTCACCGATGATCAAATTGGATTTCCCCTGTTCGAAAGTGAAATTGAAATCCTTCAACACCACCTTTTCTCCAAACGCTTTGCTAAGCCCGCGAACCTCGATCATGCCAACAACAATTGAGTGAGGAGAAAATTAAACAAAAGCACTACGATGATGCTATACACAACTGCGCGTGTACTGGATTGACCCACCTCCAGCGAACCGCCTTTGGTGTAATAACCGTGATAAGCCGAAACAGATGGAATGATAAATCCGAAAAACAATGTTTTAATTAACGCGTATACGACATTGTAAGGACGAAACTCGTACTGAATACCGTAAATAAATTCATACGGCGTTACAACACCCGCAGCAACTCCAAGCACAAATCCACCGATATGCCCCAAGAACATACTGATCGTTACAACAAACGGAAAAATGAAAACGGACGCGGCAATTTTTGGAAGGATCAAATATGAGGCAGAATTAACGCCCATCACATCAATAGCATCAATCTGTTCCGAAACACGCATATTACCTAATTCTGAGGCGATACTGGAACCTACTTTACCGGCAAGAATCAGACTTACGATTGTTGGAGAAAATTCGAGAATGATAGAATCGCGTGCTGCTAATCCCACGGCGTATAGCGGAATCCACGGACTTTCAAAACCAAAAGCCGCCTGAATAGTAATAACCGCACCCATGAAAATGGAAATGATTGCAACAATTCCTAAGGAACCAATTCCTATAGCGTTTACCTCGTGAAAAAATCGTTGCCAGAACACATTGCTCTTTTCCGGTTTACGGAAAACGCGACCCAGCAGCAAAAAATACTGACCGATATGTGCAATGATGGCTATGGGATTCATGAAGGGTTAAAATTACTAATTATTACGGCATATACGATATTTGTCCGCTCCGCGTTAGTATTAATACGACTTGCACTGTATGCGCCGTTGCAGTATATTTACTCTCATGAGAAAAGGACTGATCATCACTATTTTAGGAAGCATGCTGCTCGCCATCTCGGTTGAAAGTTGTTTCATCTTTAAACCGAAGAACAAATGTGGTGATTGCCCTACTTTTAAAGGAAGTCCTAAGCGTCGGTAGTAATTTCCACACTCCCGTATCCTTTGCAAAATACCCTGAATTAGGTATTAACGAATTCAACCTGCAACGTTAACCTTGCGTAACTTTGCTTTATGGGTGAAATGAAGAGACATTTGAGTGAATTACGCGTTGGAGAAAGTGCCGTGATCGATTCGTTCACCGATCCTGAGTTGCAGGTAAAACTTTTGGAAATGGGTTGCACACCGGGCGAAATTATTCAGGTAGAAAAATTTTCTCCTCTTGGCGATCCTGTTGCTTACAATATTTCCGGTTACATTTTAAGTATGCGACTTGCCGAAGCCGCTACTGTTACCATTCGTTCTCAACGCTAAGATTGTTGCACGTGGCGAAGGATAAAGTGATCAGCAGAAAAATTGCGTTGGTGGGTAATCCGAATAGCGGAAAATCGACGCTGTTCAATGCACTTACAGGATTACACCAAAAAACGGGAAACTTCCCCGGAGTAACTGTAGACAAAAAAACAGCTCGCGTTGCACTCCATAATTCAATGGGATCGGTGATCGCCGATTACATTGATCTTCCCGGAACATATAGCTTACACGCGAAATCTTTGGATGAGGAAGTAGCCACGAATGTTCTTATTGATGAAAGCAACGAGGCGCATCCGGATGTCGTGATAATAGTAGCGGATGCTACAAATCTTAAGCGAAGTTTATTTCTTGCCGGACAAATTATTGACTTGGGCATTCCATCCATTCTAGCATTGAACATGATGGACGAAGCCGATGTACAAGGCATTCACATCAATCATGCGGTATTGCAAAGTCGTTTGGGTATTCCTGTCGTACCGGTCAGCGCCCGAGAAAAAACAGGCTTACAACAGTTGCAAGAATTATTGGTGCAAAAACCTGTTGTTCCGCAATTACCGTTTATCAGTATTACGAATTTAGCACCCGAAGAACGAAAGCAACTGCAAGCCGAACATACGGAATGGAGTGAATACAAGTGTCTGGTGAAGTTGCATCAGGAAGTAAAAAAAGGCAGCACACGTTTTCCCACTCTTAATTCATCAGCATTACAAGCAGAAGAAACCTTATTGCGTTACGGCACCATCGCATCAATACTGGACGCGATACAACTTAAACAACAAGCCGTTCCTGCACGCACGCGACAACTCGATCGGCTTTTGACGCACAAAGTCGGTGGATTCATCATCTTTTTCATTTTACTGTTTCTTGTATTTCAGACCATATTTTTTCTGGCTGAATACCCGATGATGTGGATTGAAGATTCATTTGCGTGGATGCGGGACCAACTGATCAGTAATTTACCTTCCGGTTTTTTTACGGATTTACTCACCAACGGAATTCTTGCAGGACTCAGCGGAGTTGTGGTGTTTATTCCGCAAATCGCATTGTTATTTTTCTTTATTGCCATGCTGGAAGATTCCGGCTACATGGCACGCGTAAGTTTTATCATGGATAAA
>Ga0315899_10007681_pt1 | contig 11591 bp, 9 predicted proteins | sample LakEriMetagenome_2_FD_203518 | JGI IMG/M metagenome (GOLD analysis project Ga0315899, IMG submission 203518) | Freshwater fungal communities from buoy surface, Lake Erie, Ohio, United States - Buoy 4 MA112 | ecosystem: Environmental > Aquatic > Freshwater > Lake | place: USA: Lake Erie, Ohio... | reverse complement strand
ACACACACACACACACACACACACACACACACACACACACACACGTATGATATATATTCTACAATAAAACTCTCCAGCACCGCATAACCCGCCCATGCCGGGGTCTGTGACATATATATATCTATATCATATTATATTGGACATAACTAAATATATATCATATCGGGGGCTTTGTAATGATGCTAAAATGAACTAAAATGAACTAATATAAACTGCTAAATCATACACGAACGTTGATATACAGCCGGTAAGAGCGATGGCAATGATGCTCTCATTTACATGGTTTCAGGAATAGTTTGTGTGTCACCATAATATACGAACGCATATATACATGTTATTAACCATTATATACGAACGCACATACACAGCTGGTAGGAGCGATGGCAACACCTTAAGGTGGCACACCTTAAACCCTGTATTGCCTTTACTCGGTGCCAACACCTTAAACCCCATATTGCCTTTACAGCTGGTAGGAGCGATGGCAATGATGCTGCGGGACACACAAACGATTCCTGAAACCGTGATGGCCCTCGTGGACTTGATATCAGTGCCGGAGATTCTGGGAGCTACACACTGGGACGATGACCCTGAATCTTTCACATTCCTCATCCGATACGAGGTTTAGGGTTTAGTTCTAGTCGGTTTAGGGTGTGGGCTATTTCACATTCCTCATCCGACATGAGGAGTCTCAGCAGCTTAAACTCTGAACCCTTAAATTCTTAAAACTCTAAATCCTAAATCGTTCACCTTTCTCATCCTAAACCCTAAACCCTAAATCTTTCACCAACTAGAAACTAAACCCTGAACCTAAACCCTAAACCCTAAATCTTTCACCTTTCTCATCCGGTATGAGGTTCAGGGTTTAGTTCCAGTTGTCTTGGGGTTTAGTTCTAGTTGTCTTGGGGTTTAGAGATTTTTCTCCTCCCTCATCCGACATGAGGTTCCCACCTTCATCTGCATCTGTGAGCATCAACACGTTAGCAACACATTACCAACACATTAGCAACACATTAGCAACACATTAGCAACACATGAGGTTCCCACCTTCATCTGCATCTGTGAGCATCAACACAAACACTATGTGCATAGTGTCACATCATCATACATAGTGTCACATCAACATACATAGTGTCACATCATCATACATAGTGTCACATCATCATACATAGTGTCACATCATCATACATAGTGTCCTTCATCTGCATTTGTGAGCATCAACACACTTTCTTTTTTGCGCGCTCACGCACACAACACATGCGTATGTATGGATTTATCTATGTATGTATGTATGCGCGTCTCCTGTCGAGTTGGACACTATGTATGATGATGTGACACTATGTATGATGATGTGACACTATGTATGATGATGTGACACCATGTATGTATGTATGCGCGTCTCCTGGCGAGTTGGACACAGTTTGAGCGGTGATTGATCTTGGAGAAGCGTATCCACGTATGCATGTATTCATTTCGTGCTAATACGTACGTATGTATGGATGTATGTGTGTCTCCTGGCGAGTGGGACGCAGTTTGAAAGGTGTACGATCTTGGAGAAGCTGCATGATATGATGATGTGACACTATGTATGATGATGTGACACTATGTATGTATGATGATGTGACACTATGTATGATGATGTGCAGTTTGAAAGGTGTACGATCTTGGAGAAGCTGCTTGCTGTCATTTGCTGGGACTACGTGCCTGAAACGCTCAAGGTGTTGATCAATAATGACACTGTAGTAGGTCTCTTTTGACACTGTAGTAGATCTCTTTTGAAGGTGTTGTTCAATAATGATGTTGGAATCATTACTAACTGTTAGGTTGCCTTCATTTGCTGGGAGTACGTGCCTGCAACGTTCAAGGTGTTGAGTAATTGTGATCTTCAACTTATTACTAACGATTATTATATGTTGAGAATTGTGATATTCAACTTATTACTAACAATTATGTTGCCTTCATTTAATTAATTGTGATATTTGATGAATTGTGATCTTCAACTTATTACTAACGATTATCATACGTTGAGTAATTGTGATATTCAACTTATTACTAACAATGATGTTGCCTTCATTTGCTCGGACGACGACTACTACTACACACAGGGCGAAATCGCGAGAATTTTCCAGTTGTGCTGCAAGTGCAAGCAATTGGCAAACTGCATAATCAATCAGGTGTGTTGCTAATGTGTTGCTAATGTGTTGCTAATGTGTTGCTAATGTGTTGGCAAACTGTCTGATCAATCAGGAGGGCGCCCTACGCTCTCTGTCCAATCTTCTGGACAGGTACGAAATGAGGTTTAGTTTTGATACTAGGTTTAGGCTTAATGACAGACCAACTCTAATCCATTCTTCTGGATAGGCACGTCAATGAAGAAACAATGGCATTAGAATCATCAGCACTCGGATAAGCCCTTGAAGCAATTTGTGTAAATCACATATAGTTTGTCTAATGTCTATAGTAGTACTTCGTTCTGTCTGTCTGTCTGTGAATCTCTCTCTCTCTCTCTCTGTCTCTGTGTATCTCTCTCTGCCTCTCTACCCCTGCATAGATACAATGTATTCTGTTCCCCGCTTCCCTAGGCGGATCAACATGGGCCCTTCCGCTCCATATGCAAATCGTTACACAAATAGCTGTATAAATATTATTGCGTAAATGGGTGGTGGCCCTCCTTCCCCTATCAACACCATATATACACGCACCCTTTCTCGCACGTGCAGCCAGCACGAGGAGAGCGCATCAATGGCAGCAGCGGCTCTGGCGAATGTCTCATATTGGTCTACCGAGAGCGTCAGACGCCTCAGTCGATTTCAGGTCCCCTTTTCCCTCGCCCTCACCCTCCCTTCTCTTCCCCTCCCTGTCTCTCGTGCGCTCTCTCTCCGCTCTCCGCCCTCCGCCCTTTCCCCTTCAAGGTGTACCACTCCCTGCGGCAGTGGTACACCTTGTCCTGACCTCTCGCCCGCGTGTGCGTGCGGGATTTCCAATTTCTGCAGGTTTATTGCGCGGTTTAACCCGGGTCCAACCCTTGTAAATAAGACGCACCTCGCTCGGCGGCGCGATGCAAGCGTGTCACACGTCAGAGAAGCGCATGCCTGGGAAAAAGGAAAAAAGGAAAGGAGGAAAGACGAGCAGGACGTTGCAAATGACGTGTGAACAGGTTTAGCGGTGGTGTTCAAGTTGGTTGTGGAGGAGGAAAAAGAGGAGGGGGAGTGCCCTTCTGATACTTCAAAGAGGGCCCCAGGGCGCCTGGAAGAGTGCAAGGCAATTGAGGATGACCTGCGCTAGCCTTGATCCCTAAACCCTAAACCCTGCGCCAATTTCTCTCAAAAAAACAAATTCGCGCGTACCGGGGCAGGCTGATTTACTACAGTTTTAGGAAATCGATTGCCCCAGTTCTAGGGAACAAAGAAAGTTTTAAAGCCCTTTCACGGCGAAAATTGGGTCACAATAGGACATAACACAAAAGAATATTGGATGTGGTAATTCACCGACGAAGACGTTCTCGAGTGGGTGCAGTGGGAGCTGCGGGCAACGGTACTTTCCTTTAGTGCCGTTGAGGGTCTTGAGTGTGCATAAGTAGCAAGCGCTTCGTTGATGGAGGCGCGCGTTGACGTTCAATAAAGAATGTCAAAGCTCATTGGTTGTATGCGCCTGTCTGACAACCATCATTCTCCGAACCGGGGAAGAGCACACCCATTCGCAAAACACAAAATAATTGACTTAATAATGTCACGGAGGGAACGCGATTTGGCAAATCGCTGAACGCGTTCTGAACGCACATGGAGGCTGAGAGAGAGAGAGAGAGAAAGAGAGAGAAGTTTATTGCTATCAAGAAGATGACTGAAGGTCGGTAAGTACAATGAAACGGCGTGTGCCCCTGACGGGGGTTGTTCGTGGTTCGGAATTTGTGTGTGTGCCAATACCATACACTAAAACCGGTGACTGGTGGCCGAGTTCAATTGTCACACATTCATACCACCAGCAGGTCATGAGGATGAACATAATTCGATTCGGCCACCCTCGGACGCAACCCCGCCCCGCTAGACCCATGTCAGCACTGCAACAGTTGTATGCGCTGCGTTTGTGTGGGTGAAGAGCGTGACGGGAGCCGAGTGTCGCCGCACCCGCCGAGAGCGAGAGAGAGAATTTATTAGAAACAATAAGAGCACATGCGCGTGCGAGATGAGAATTGAAGTAAAATTGCATGTATTGCGCGCCCAACCAGGATACAAGTACACTCGACAAACGTGCATATATAGAATAGTACCTGGACAAATGACTAGCATTCAGGTGGACAGATCAACATCATCTCATCGCCGTTGGCACTAAAATGCACACACACACGCGTCCGTACCAATGCACATCTCCCTCTCACGTACAACAAGCAAAAATGATTACTGCTACAGACCAAAAAACTGACATCTCACTCCGAACATATATACTGCAAACTCGACACACACGTATAATACTTACACACACGCACACACACACACACACGTACATGTAAGGCTACGCCCCGAAATTTAAAATCAGGGCCTCTTCTGGGATACATACATGCATACATACACGCATACGTACATACTATAAATCAGGGCGTTTCCTGGGATGTAAACACGGCATTCACCCGCCCTGGCTTCCCTTACGCGACCCCTTCTTCCCCTTCTTCCCCGCGACCAGCATCCATAAGAGGCACCGCACCATCACGTAGTGCGGCGCTATAATCTTTCTGCAAAAGCTCGTCTGCAGACGCCCCGGCTCCCTCGCCTCCCGCCCCCCCCTCAAAACCATCACCCCCGCCTCCATTACCAGGCGACGGCATCCTCCCCGCCCTCTGGTATTTGAAGTTTTCATGGCCCTCCGATGACGTACGCTCCTCTTCCCGTTCCCTTTCTCTTCTCCTCCCCGTTCCAGGCCCAGCATGGTCATAAAGGTCCTCATTCACATCACCTTCTCTTCTCCTGTCCCCGCCACCGTCACCGACGCGACCTTGGTCAGACTCATCCCGATTGCCAGGCCCATGCCGCCGAGGGTCCCTCTCAGGGCTCCAACCGTCGGCCTCGCCGCCGTCTCTTCCTCCGTGGCGCGCCCTCGCTGGCGGCGACAGCGGCTCACGCCGCTCCCCTGCCCAGCTGCCTCTGCCTCCTCCTCCTCCCGCCCCGCCTCGCTCATCCCCCCTGGCTCTCTCGTACGCAAAACGGGAGTCCTCACGCGGGAAGCGGAAATCTGCCACTTGACAAGCAGCCACCAAAGGAAAATGTAAAGTCAGTCGCCGCACCCAAGCGTCGAGCTCTCGAGAACACATGCCAGGTGGGCCTTTGTCGTCTCCACACTCATCTCAATGCCACAACAATCATGTTCAGTGTGTGTGTGTGTGTGCACGCGCGAATGCGCACGCGCTAGTGCGTGCGTGCGTGCACGCATGTGTGTGTGTGTGCACGTGTGTGTGTGTGCGTGTGTGCGTGCGAGCGTGCGAGCGTGCGTCAAGGAGGGCCTTACCCCGGGGGGGAGGAGGTCGCTTGCCCAGATATGGCGGAGGCGCTCTTTGTTGGCGGCGGTCCTCCTGCTGGGACAAACATACACACACCGACACTCAGTCCCAGCATCATCAAGCAAGCGCGCACACATAAACGGCACATCATCGCAACGCAAGCCACAGCCACTTCGAGCATTCGGATGGTTCGTAGGTCTGATAGTTCGTAGGTGAGAGCTCGTCCGTCAGAGCGAAAGAGAGAGAGTGATAGGGGATGCATGTGCGCGTGGAGTGTGTGCGCGTGCTCGCACGCGGCAGAGGAACGCAGGAGGAGGCGGGGTTCAGGGTTTAGAGTTTGGAGTTTAGCGTTTAGGGTATAGGGTTTAGGGTTTAGGAAGGGGAGAACAACACACCATTTCGCGTTGGCTCTTGCGCGACATTTGAGCAAAGCAAATCGAAAGCGAGCGGCCATCCACAGTCTCTCCGTCCATTTGTCTCATGGCCGCCTGAATGGTTTAGGGTTTTAAGTTTTAGGGTTTAGGGTTCAGGGTTTAGGGTCTAGCGTGCGGCCATCCACAGTCTCTCCGTCCATTTACCTCACAGCCGCGTGCATGCATACGCATACGCACATGCACCTGCGCACGCATACGCGCACGCACACGCGCACGCACACGCACACATACACACGCACACGCACACGCACACGCACACGCACACGCACGGATAAGCATTGGACCATGCAGCCACTCGATTATTCACAAGTGGGAAGCACATAAACAGCACATAGACAGCACATGAACGTCACATGAACGGAACATAAACAGCACATAAACGGCACAAACACAGCACATAAACAGCACATAAACGGCAAATAAACGGCACATAAAAAGCCCACAAACATGCGCTGGGAAGCACAGATTCAACACAAACATGCGCTGGAGAACAAATATTTAACACGAATATGCGCTGGGGAGCAAATAAATAGCACGCATACAATGCGCTGGGGATTAGCACTGATTTATACTTAAATCAGAGCTCTCCACCTTTTTTTGTTTTGCCGGTTTAGGGTTTGGGGTCTCGGGTTACGGGTTTCGGGTTAAGGGTTAAGGGTTTAGGGTTTTGCAACCTTAGCGTCCTCGTAGCTCACGAACTCGACGAATCCATAATTTCTAAGTTTCTGCGTGTGAAAGTTCCTGACAAGGAAGCAGGTGAAGACAGAGAGTCGTTAGTTCGTGGCGAGGGGGTCAGAGGGGCGCGTGAGAGTGTATCAAGAGAGGGTTTAGGGTTTAGGGGTTCGGGTTTAGGGTCTTAGGGTTTTAAGCCCTAAACCCCAACCCGTAAACAATAAAGCCTGAAGGCTAAAGGCTAAACCCTAATTAAACCCTAATCCCCAATACCGAGGGATGTAGACATCACTGACTTCGCCAAAGCGCCCAAAGATGCGCCACACCTAAGGGTTTAGGGTTTAGGGTTTAGGGTTTAGGGTTTAGTTCTCAACAGTCAGTGTCTAGTAAAATTAATAGATAAAGTCACTATGCAGAAGAGTTTCGAAGACTGTGTCTAAATCCTAAACCCTAAACTCTGTTTCTGCACCGTATTTTTCCGCGTAAACCCTAACCCTAAACCCTAAACCGTCTCTTTCCGCGTAAACCCTAAACCCTAAACCTTAAACCCTAAACCCTAAACCGTCTCTTTCCGCGTAAACTTGCTCAAATTTCGCACCAGCAAGCTCACTCTGTCTCCTTTCCTGCCGATTTAGTTTAATTTGGTTTAGGGTTTAGTGTCTACTCCACCGCTGACCACACTAAACTAAACTTTCTCAGATTTCGCACAAGCACGTTTACTTGCTCTGTCTCGTTGCCTGCCGTATGAATATTAGTTCTTGTTATTATTACAATAACAATAAAACAATGATAATAATTCACCGCGGGTCAGGGTAGCGGGGGTCTCCGCGCGGCAGGCTATGCGCACGCCCGGCCGGAGTGTCGTAATACTGCACAGTGCGCGCGCGCGCGCGCACACACACACACACACCATTCAGACTTTGCGACCCACGCGCGCAATGTACACAGGCAAAACTAGTACCTCATCTGCATCAGACCAACGGTCAGCACCACCCGACGCGGGGGCGGCCCTCGGCGGCCCCAGCGGGGCGCTACTGTACGCATTTGGGTATTCCGGGCCACGCCCATACCGAGAGTCCGTGTAGACGTCTGGCTCGCGATGGGCTGGGTAGGTATCATGAGGTCTATATGCAGCGAGTTCGTCTCGACGTTCTTCGTCTCTATCACGTGCATACCGGTCGTCATCTATGGGAGGGCCCCTCGAGCCACCGCCATACCGGGAAGCACCTCCGTCGCCATATCGGGAGGCACCGGCGTCGCCATACTCACGCTCCCAACCGCCTCTCGGCCCGCGGGAGAAGTCGTCGCGGGGGCGGTCGTAATTTCGATCACGTGGGAAAGACGACGATGCTCCTGCTCGTCTACCTCGTGGTCCTTGACCGGGGCCAGCAAACTCCCGCCCTCGCTGCCCCCTGTACCCGTCTGTGGAGTAGCCCTCACTCCCCCGATACCCGTTTGCGTAGTCGGCGCCCTCATCGCGGTAGGTCCAGTCGTCCTCTCCTCCTCCTCCTCCTCCTCCTCCTGTTGGGCGTTCTGCTTCTCGGTCGTGTGAGGTCTCGGTTCGCGCATCGCGTCCTCGGGAGACTGAGCCGCCGCCACCACCATCCCGCTCCCACCCGCCACGCCCTGGACTTTCCGGCTGGCGCTGTCCGGGCGGCACTTCGTGAGCGCCGTCGAATTGGTGCCCTGCACTGAGGGAGCCTTCCCGACCCCGCCGGCCAACATCATAGAAGCTCGAGCGATCTGCGTCATGCTCTGCCGGCCTCGAGCGCAATGATGGTTCCCGCTTGTTGCCCCGCGGAGCATGCGCCCACGGGCTCGCTTCCCGAGAGGGCTCCTGGGAGGGGGGCGCGGGGGGCTCCTCATTCGGTCCGTCACCGTGATCACCCGTATCCTCGGCAGCGCCCGCCGAGCCTGCGGCGTCGGGGGCCCCGCGCGGCACCCCGTGGGAGGCGGACCGGCCACGGCCCCGCGAGCCGGAGCGTCCCCCCCCGCGTCCCCGCGAGCTAGTGCGCCTTCCCCTGCCTGCAGGCGCGGGGGCAGGCGGGGAGACTGCAGACTGGGCAGAGGGGGGCTCGGCGGGCGATGGCGCAGCGCCCGTGTCGTCGTGCACCGTACCCGCGGCCTCGCCCTCACCCCCTGGGATGCCCTCATCGCCGGCCCCAGCGTCTGAGCCCCCACCGCGGAGGACGCAGGCGGCGCCACGCACCGGGCGGCGACAAGAGCGCGAGGCGCTCTGGGGCATGTCAGCCGCGGACACGGGGTAGGCGGCAGCACACCCCCATGCGGGCGGGCATGCTGCCGCCCGATTCGCGCACCCGGCTATCAGCAGCGTCACGAGCATCGCAGCCCATCGGGTTACAGCAACCCGATGGGACGAGCCCATCCCCCGACTGGGGCAAACCTCTCCACGAACAAGTGAGGTTCGTGGGCAATCCTCTGGTGACTCAGACTTCGAGGGCGAGGGGTCGTCGGCAAGCAAATTGAGGTGCTGTCGTATGTGGCGCGTTTCCCGTGTGCGTGTGTACGTGTATGCTCGTCCCCGTGTGTGTTCGTGCATGCAGAGGCATGTGCATGTGCTTGAATGCAGGGATGTTTTTGTGCGTGTGTGTGAGTCACACGTGCAGCGGCACGCTCACTGCATGCTCACGTCCTGGGCAGGTGTCGGGGGACACGGGGTGCATAGTGCACCGTGCACTGGGGCGGAGGTGTCGGGCGCGGCGCGCCGGACGCCGCTGCCTCGGCGCGCCGGACGCCGCTGGCGAACGTCTGTGGGATGGTGGCATTGTCGTCGTTCGTGCTCGGAGCCGCCGGATTCTTTGCAGCATCGCTTGCGTTCGAGCTCGTGTATGCCGACAAATTCGACAAGAAGATCATGGTGCGCATCTGCACATGCAACGACCACCTGCGGCGGCGGTTACGCAGCGCCATGATCACCTTCTCGCTCAACGTCTTCCCTGGCGGCTCGCCGTTTGCGGTGCACGCGCTCGACATCGAGCGCAACTCGATCCTCGTGCGGGGGCTCATAATCGTGACGGGCTCAATTCTGCTGGCGACGGCGCCGCTAATGGGGTTTGTCCATGCGTTTTTCCCAGCGTCCGTCAGCCCGGCCGCGCAGTACGCACGCGGAGGCGAGGGCATGGGCAAGGACAGGTCGAAGCGGGGGTGGAAACTGTGGAATTTTTTCCTCCGGCATCCGTTTGCGGTCGAGGGCGAGGGCCTCGGAAATGGCGCAGGGTTGGCCATGTACAGTGCGGCAGAGTCTCTGTCGTATCCCGACGGCATGTATGACAAGTTCCACGACATGTTTCACGACAAGATCTGGCAGGATGAGCTTTTCGTCCGCCACCAGGCGCCGCGCGCCAAGATTTTGTCCATTTGGCGCAACGGAAAGGAAGAGCGCCGCACCGGGGAGAAGGCAGACGATGACAAGGGCACGATGCAGTGGATCTGGAAGCCCGTGTATGCCACGATGGGACTGGGCATCGACCGCTGCAAGGCCAACGAGAAGCCGCCCTCCAATGCTGTCTACATGCTGGTTGAGCAGATCATTCCGAGTTTCCATCCCTGCGCCGAATGGTTCCGCATTTCGACTCTCTGGCGCCACGAGGAGAGCGCGCCCAGGCTCGGCTACTGCTGGAGGACTTTCAACAAGACTGCAGATACGCGGGTGCAGACAGATATCATCGGCGGACATGCTGTGCTGATCAAGGGCGGGCCGCGTCCTTTCATTGGCACTCACGTGGACTATGGTGAGGATGAGTCGGATCCCAGTGCGCACGGGTTCTATGACGCAGGAAACAAGAGGTGGGTGGATGCGAGCAAGTACAGCGACGCGCTGCTCAAGGCCTATGACTTGGCGTTGAGCATGCACCGGGAGCTGGGCAAGGAGCTCCCCAATGTAGGCTGGGACGTCATGGTGCGCGAAAGCGGCCCAGTCTTCCTGGAATTTAATATCAACAACGGGTTCCTGGTCTCGGACCACGGCGTAGACATGTGCGAGCGCATGCTCGGCTTTTACGAGGACGAGTATGACAAGCGAGTCGAACCCGCCGCCGCCCGTCGCGCCGAGGCTGAGTACTGCGCGTCTCTCAAATCCAATTCCAACGGCCACGCCAACGGCCACAAATCCAATACCAACGGCCACGCCAACGGCCACACCAACGGCTACACCAACGGGGCGGAGAAGGTGGCGAAAATGGCTATTGAGGTTAAGCCGCACGTGCGTCCGCAGTGATGGGATACTTAGTAGTAGACTACTACTACGCAAGTGTATTGCCGCAGTAGGGTGGGTTGCGAGCCAAGTAGACCCATTGCACCACGAACCCGGTACTTGGCCCTTAAAGCTACTTGGCCCTTAGGACTTACTTGGGGCAAAAGAGACCTACTAAAGGGCAAAAGAGGCCTACTATACACTGTATCACCTTGACGCGGCAGTCATGGTCTGGGGATTCTGTGCACCAGGGTGAGTCTGGAGGCCGATGACGCGTTGCTTACTCAGCACTGTCTGCTTTTGCTCATCACTGTGCACAGCTGCTGCTTGCTTGCCTTATTATTCATTACTTATTCTGTTGACTGGGTTTTTCCAATTATTTACCTCATTTATACATTTCCGTGCATGTCTGTAACGTTGCACGCGCGCACACGAAACCTCCCTTTCTCTCTGGTGACTGGGTTCCGGGCAAGGGTGTGCCGGTCAAAGAATGCCTTTTAATTAACAAACATTCAAATTAATGCTCCATCGTCCTCGGACACGTCTGTTGGGTTTGTCAGGGTACACCCTCGCATGTACTTATCCAACGGGTACCGTTGCTCACGTGAGTGACTGGAGGTGTGAGGAGTCACTCATTACAAGATCCGAGAGCTCGGGATCCTGTGACCAGTCCACGCCGCTCTCGAGAATCTGCAAAAGCGAACGCACGCAACTTCAGTGTTTGCAGGCGGCGCAGCAGGCAGTTGCTAATACTCTCTCTCTCCCTCCCTCCCTCCCTCCCTCCCTC
>Ga0315899_10007680_pt1 | contig 11591 bp, 14 predicted proteins | sample LakEriMetagenome_2_FD_203518 | JGI IMG/M metagenome (GOLD analysis project Ga0315899, IMG submission 203518) | Freshwater fungal communities from buoy surface, Lake Erie, Ohio, United States - Buoy 4 MA112 | ecosystem: Environmental > Aquatic > Freshwater > Lake | place: USA: Lake Erie, Ohio... | reverse complement strand
AAGCTACCAGGAGTGGTAGTTCAGTTGGTTAGAATACCGGCCTGTCACGCCGGGGGTCGCGGGTTCGAGTCCCGTCCACTCCGCCATTAAGCTAGTAAAGATGCGCCTTCGGGCGCATTTTTCGTTTCAAACCCATCATCCAACCCATCATATTAAAAATGCTTGGACGTTTTATGTTTGTAGAAAAAGATAGGTGGAAGTCGGATTTCAAATTTTCCTTTTGAAGGAATTAGATAATTAATAGCCCGAGATTCGTCGTTGATAAGTCATATTAAACGCCTAATCAGTTTTACTGGATCAAGCTGAACCGCATTGCTAAAGTCTAAGAATTCAATCAGGTCAATCTTTCGCTCGCCGCTTTCAATTTTAGCAATGTAGGACTGTGGTCGACTTAGAGCTAAGGCCACGTCTACTTGTCTCATTCCAGCCTCAAGACGAGCATTTTTGAGCGCTTGAAGCAACAGTTTTTTCCGATCTTTTTGTAGCAGCATGCATATATGCTGTATCCTGATAATGAATATCCCATTTTAGGATTTTGATTGAATCAATACGCTGAGGCAATGCAAAAATGGACGGTGGTATTGGATTGCTGGAATTAAGTTACAAGCTTTCAAAAAACTATGAGTAGCGACGACAATTGGTATCAAGTAGTTTTGAAAATTGAATGGCGAATCCAAGCGGTTTTCACCTTAGTCCTCTTGAGTTCATGGCTCTCGGGAGGTATGCAATTTACATGGGGTTTTTTATTAGAAAACCAACCTTGGATTGTTAAGGACGGCTGGGGAAATTCAGATGTAGTTCAAACTTTTTTTCAGGTGCTTTCATGTATTCTCGTTTTGTTTTGCGGGCTATGGCTAAAGTCTCTTCTGTTACTTGGAATTCCAAAGGCCAGCAAGTCAGAAACGTGGAACTCCCAATTAAGACGGTCAATGTCGGATTCCCAGACTCCAACAAATCATTCAATAGAAAACACGGCTAAAGTCGTCAATCCTAATGTCATACAGACTGAAGACAATCGGTTGATTGAGCGGCAGTATGGTTTAGACAAATTGCGCATTAAGCAGTTCGATAGCGATGGAAATAAGATTTCTAATAAGTCGATAAATCCCAATATAGAGTCAAAGTAAGGACTACGATTATGGTCAAGATAGAAAAGGGTCTACCTAGCTTCTTGCAAAACGGCCAGAGGCTGGTCGCATCCGTGAAAAAGCCCGTGTCGCCATCCAAAGAGAGCTTACTCGAGACGAATGCTGCTGAGGAGGCAGAGTCAACACAGCAGCCGAACCTTGACCAAGACAAGCACGACCAGTGGCTGCAGAGCAGGACCCCGGAGCAACTAGGCCTGCTCGCTAAGCGGGCCCGGCAGTTGTTGCTTTCGAAGGATAAGTAGGCAGGGAATGCTTACTGGAGTAACTTCAAGATGCAACCGAAAGAGTACATGCCGAAGGACGAATCAACCAACGCGTCTACAACCCAACCCGCGACACGCTTAAGTCCTGCGCAGTTGGAAGCCAAGCTAAAGCTCGATAAAGCGTCTCGCGCAATCAGCGAAAAGCTCAAGCAGGGCGGGAGCCTAGCGGGCCACAATACTCCGTAAAGCAAGATCAGGCGCTAGAACGCTGGGCGTAAAGGGTTTTAATTGTCACGCAATGTGACTGAATCAAATGTCCTTTTCGATAAGCGCACCATCTAACACTTGCGATAGTCTAGGCCCCGGCGCCGCCTCGGGCGAGAGCCTAAAGGTGGTGGTGATACTATGAACCGACAATGCTGCAAAGCACGTGGAAGACGTTAGCACGGCGCGCATAATTGGCCAGATACCAGCCGCTATTAAGAGTTTTCCAAGTGAAATGTTCACTACAAAGAAATGCCGCTGTCACATGTTGCGCGATGCTAGATGACAGGTGGAAGCCCTAGCGCCTCCAGCTCTTTGAAAAACTCTACCCTATCAATTTCGGACAAGGCATCAAGTCCTTGGCGAAGTACAAAAGTCCCGCAGCGGCGTTCTTTTGGTTTACTTGGGAGTTGTAATTTTTCAATTTCACTCAATGGTAGTGGATTTATTTTCAATTAGTATTTCCTAATATTCAACAGGTGGCATAGATGTACGAGTTGAATTTAGAGCTTATGTAGCTTCATAAATTACAACTTCAATTTGAAATTGTTCGCACAGGGTGTGCATCTCGGAGTCATCTTGAGCACAGATTGCTACTGTACGAATTGATTTGGGTTTAAAGGCTTTGACTAATTCGCGTGAAAAGAACGCTTGTCCCATCAAATACATCCCAAGACGATTGGCTTTGGTTTGCAGCACGATCACATCCATGCCTTCAACTGTGACTTCGTTTGCTCTGGCAATACGATTGTTGCCATCCAAAACTATCAAGCCATCTAACAATCGTTGAGCAGATGCAGAACTCCTGCGCACAACTGGGAACTCTTCAACTAACGTGCCACCTACGCTTTGCCAATACTTTCTAGTCAATGGAGTTTCGTGCTTGCTCATAACACCCTAGCTCAAGACGGACTCACTACCAATTACAGTCTGCACCCTGTGGTAGGAGACACAGATGGATTTAGTACGACGACCCATTGTGTTAACTCACTTGAGAAGTGTAGGTGGCGGTTTGGCGCTAAGTAAGCGGCCTTGAAATTTACAACTAACACGGACGTTTGGATTTCTCTGAATCATTGTCTCGCAATGCTTCTCAGCTTGCCTTTTAGTAAAGAATGCTGCATCACCGCCACTGACAATATTGTCATTAAAGAATAAGTCGTATCCTATGCCACGAACTAATGGTATTTCCCCAAGGTAATTATCCATTGAACTCAATACGCAAGCATTGGATTGGTCTTGAAGTTTTTCTAAATTTTTATCATTTCGAAAAATTCTTTTGTTTAACAATAACGTATTTTTCTCTTCTGCTGTGAGTAAGCCATAACCCATGCCTTTATAGAAGGATTTTGTTAAAAATCTTTGGTTGTAAGACATTATTGATATTCCATCTGTCATGCTGTAATTTAAGCAGTTCGTATGGGTTAGTCCAAAAGAATGGCCAAGTTCGTGAACTAGAGTTCCATAAAAACCTGATTTCATCCTTGAGTATTCCAACACTACAATGCCTCCCCCACCATTCACACCACCATTGAAAGTACGTCCACCGCCCCCCCAATTATCTCTGTATGTACTCATCTTGGGATTAATCAAAATAATCAATAAGATATTGTTTTCAGTTAGGCGATTAGATTGACGAATTTCAAATAATTCACGAACTAATTCATGTTCGAAATCTATACTATTTCCAGTTGGCGAGGATGGGAATTTGGCAATGTCATTAACATAATATTTGCCTTTGTAAGCCACAGGGTCAATAAAATCAAAAGTTTTAGCATCTTCGCCCAACATAATTTGATAATGTTGCTGGGCCTCTTTTAAATAGTCAGTTAGTTGTTTTACATCATCACCTGTTGGTAAGTTACTGTTTTCGAAATCTTTGAAAACATAAAAAATAGGTGCGATTTTAATTTGAGGACCAGCTATTTCTTTGGTGGTTATCTTCCCGACTTCACAGAATTTAGCAATGCCCGGGCTAGGATCGCCGAAAATACGATTTGAACATTCGATATCATTTTCAGCTATTGAAAAGTTCCACTTGTTTCCATAGCCATACCTAATTATGCGTGTACCGTCAAAATTGCAAATTTGTCTTTCATTGGCACATTTCTGCCAGTAATCATTTGTAAGATCTGAAAAGTTGAAAGCACTTGGTTGAGGTGAACTTTTTTGTGCTGAAGCAGTCAATGGGCCTTCTGGCTCTTGGCGTTTCTTGCGCTCTGCATCAACCTCAGTAGCAAGGCGATCTATTTCGACACTACTTGGCTGGGCTAATGGTGCAGTTGGTAAATCAAGCCTCCACGTATATTTCATACTGCCCCAAATCGGATGAGGCACTCCACCAATAACTTCGGGCTTAAATTGGCACTTCAATAATCCTTGTCTTGACGCCTCATCCAATCTGCGGAATCCAGAGCTTTTTTCAATTAGCGACTCAATTACTTTGCCGTCAGTTCCGACTAAAAATTTAAGCTGAACAACACCTTCTTCCCCTAAACGTCTAGAAGCTGAGGGATATTCTGGTTTTCCACAAAAAGCCGTGCTACCACCGGCAATATTACTCTGCGCTGATGCAGGCCCCGATCCTAGCAAGAAGATCAATAAAAGAATGAACAAGAATTTCATTGTTTGATGGTAATCATTTTCATAAGCCTTTACAAATGCAAACGCGTGTAAGCAAATTAGAGCGTAAATGTTGGCAGGAATAGAAGCAAATTGAATTTAGAGGGTGAAGGGATATTTTTTAATCATCCCAAGCAAATATAAAACCACCGTAAGCAGTGAATTCTGCAAAGCTCAATAATGAATCTTCAGCACTCAAGTTCAATCGTTTAAATTCTGCTTCGTTCATGTCTTCGCTGATCAAGATTGCACTCGACTTATCAAGGACTCCAGCCTTCCCAGCTTTGATTGCTTTGTAAGCAGCAAACAATGCTTTAGAAATCGCAAATGCATCTGCATCAGTTACGCGCTTGTGACAACCCCACGGTTCAACTTTGTATGTTGGCTGAAAATTCGCAACGTATTCGGAATTTCTTCTGGCGCTAAACTCGTCTATGACTGTGCCCTCGGGTATCCAACCGAATTTCTCGGCAACCTCAAGCATTTTGCGCCACGTCTTGACTTGCAAATCAAAGGTGGTGAATCCAGCTTCTCCCGGTTCCCCTCTTACCATTTCAACAATAAGCATGATCTGCTCCTTTAAAAGCCAGACGCTTGGGCTATTTCCTCAGCCTTTTCGCGCGTCAGGGTTGGGTTATCACGCAGCATTTGCTCTAAAGGATCGTAGGCAGTTAAGGGAATAGCTTTTCCTGTAACAACCTCAGCTATCACGGCCTCAAACGTTCTTCTAGATTTGAGTTTGCCAATGCATTGCGATAACAGCTCATCTTGCTGGTCTTGAGCGGTCTCTGGCCTCATAGCTTGATCGCTTTCATGCTCTCTTGTGGCAGTGACATCGCGGTATTTATCGGTACAACAGCCCCAATGTCGATCAGGCTTTGATCAATATCTTGCTGCACTTCCAGCCAAACTTCATCAGGTGATTGTGGCCGGATAGGCATCAGCCAAGCGTCTTCATGAAAAACCCCGGTACTCCAAAATACCAGCTCTTTAACGTTCCGCCCATCAAGCTCTGTCACCCCCCAGACTCTTTTGTGAATCGGCTTGATTCGCCAGCCTTGCATCCCAGATTGTTTAAGTTTGCGCACAGGGCCTCGGACCTGAACGACTCTTCCTATGTTTTGCCTGCAAGCAATGGTGTCGTTAATCACCACGGCAAGGTCGCCGTCTTTGCAGCGTAATGCGCTTTGTTGAACGGTCATATTCCGTCTCCTGTTTAGCAACGTTTGACGAAATGTCGGGAGTTGCAAGTTGGAATAAATCCCCCAGCTGATAAGGCTCAGCCCAGCCGTCAGAAACAAAAAAACCCTCACGAGGAGGGCTTGACGCTGCTATCGGCTTGGTTGCCTTTAAAGGCCACATTAGCTGCAAGCTAGACCACCTTGCCCCGTAGGCAGGTTGGTGCGGGCGTCAACCCGACTCTGAATGTATATGATTATTGTAAATGCTTGATAGGCAGTGTGTCAATGACAGCGACTGCATGACAGTGACTGTCACAGTGCTCCAGAGCGCTTGGAATTGAGCACCTCTTGCACTCGCTCTGCTGACAGGCGACCGGGCTTGAACCACTTGAGCTTACCGCCTTGGGTGGCAACAACGCCGGCCAGCATTACTCTGATCCAGTCGCGCTGAAGTTTGGCCTTCTTGGTTGTACGCCCATGCTTTGGCGGTCGACCAGTCGAAGCGCCTCCATGGAAGCGACACTTGCCGCCTGCGCCTGTTCCAGCGAGCTTGCACGGCTCGCCGCTTTGGCGTGACGTGGCAGTGCATTTGGGTAAGGTCGCTAGTGCAGCTCGGGCTTTTTGCATTGGGGGCATTAGCATTGCTCCATGGGGTTATTGTTGAGAGCGCTGGAGTTCAAAATAAACAACAGAGTTTCCAGTTGCTTTGAGTGGCGCGGGTGGCGCAATTTTCCAACATCTTTTATCTATCAGATGCTTTTTCCTACGGGTAAGAAAGATAGATTTCAGTCTTTACATGATGTTGAAAAAGTGAGCCACCTGCGCCACTTTGTATTGGGTTAGTGGAATTTTTGGTGTAGCTCCAGCCCAACGACTTGGCGCTCACCATTCGTACCTTTGTGAGCTGAAAAGCCTAGCCCATTTATGCGACTGGAAAAAGTGTTTTTGCTGACTGGTTGACGGATGCCTGAATCATCAGCCCAAGCCTTATAGGCATTGAAAACCACGCCGAATGCCACTCGCTTACCCGGCTTCTTTAGGCAATATTCGTCAACAAATTGACGGACTTGGTCCGCCTCAAGGCGCCATTCGACTTTGATAGCGTTACTGCTTGGGCAATCGGTAAAGCGTTTCTTATCCAATAAACGAGCCAAACCTTTCAGAGCAAGATTGAAGATTCCGGGCAACTCAGAAAGCAGCTTAGTGGTGAGGTTTACATCACGGTGATTACCTTCAAATCGGTTGTTAAACGACAAGGCTATAGCGCGTCGAAAAAGCGCATCGCTAAAGTCACGTGTTCGCGGAATATGGTTGGTGCCAAACCAATGCGTAGCTATCGGTTTGAAGTCAAATGGGGGCTTAAACTTCATCTCCGCAGTAGTGAGTTCACCAGAAACAAGAGATTTGAGCTTGTCATCCGCAATCGTTGCGCCTTGCGCGATCTCCGTCACGATATTTGCCAGTTTGCCCATCAAGTGTCCCCGTTGAAAAAGTTTATCGAAATTACTGGGCTGCACAGCTGTCACTAGTTTGGGGCCTACCAGAGCCGCCACAACTGCTAATAGGACCGACTTGCCATTGGCACCATTACCGATTAACAGAAAAAACTTCTCTAAATGGCAAGATGAAATTAGCGTGTAGCCAAGAGCCTCTTCTACGATCAACCTTTTTTGCGGAGCATCGGCATCGCCAGCGAAGACCTCATCAAGAAACTGCTCAAAACGAGGCGCTTGCGCAGAGGGGTCATAAACTAGGGGGATTTGAGTTGTTTGATAACTTTCGCGTGAGTGTTTGTGCAAACACCAAGTGCCATCAAATCTTAGCTCGCCACTGATGCAGTTGATGCTGTCGGTGACCTGATTGAATATGACGTCATCCCGATTAACCTCGGTTTTGACCATATCGAGGATGGAGTTGATTACGGTCAAAGTGAGCTTTGTGCTTTCTGCGACCTTATGGATGATCTGTTTAAGTTGACGATCCTCTACATGCTCCCAAACACCGCTATCGCTCCATCTCCAAGTCTCTCCCTGTGCGAATAACATATCCTCCTTCCCTAACAATTTGATGACTTCTTTAGCTGCGTTCAGATGCATTTGCTGGCTGGTAGCATCGACGCGGCGGTACTTTGCGCCATCCTTGGTCAAGGACTTGACGGGGACTTTCGTTTTCTTGGATATCTGCTTGATGAGCAAACTAGTGTCTGATTCGGATAGGTCTGCTTCGTATACATTCTTAAGAGCAAACTTCGTTAGTTGGTCAAAATCCGACGTCGACTCGATTTGCATTTCAAGATTTTTTCGAGTTAACGTTGCCTTTGCATCCCGCTTGTCTTTGGTCATGTGCAGCAGCGAAGCAAGCGTCACTGCTCCTCGACCCGTCGCGCGCTGCTGGCTAAACGTCCCCCACTTTTCAGCGCAGTAACCACACACCCACTTGTCAGAGACCGCGCTCCAGTTATCCCAAGCCTCGAGCCACTCAGGGTCACCACCGCTTTGATGGTGCAGAGCAGCACCGATCTTGAGCCAGTCAGCGTAGCCGCCATCAGGGTCAAGGTGCACAAGCACTTCGTCGATCACGCGGTCAAGCTCCCAGCCATCGAGTGCGAACTTCAAGTTGGCGAAGCCGTCGTCACCAGCAGCGCCAGCACTGAGCGTCTCGCTCCACACCTTCTCGACCATCCAGCCTAGGTCCTGTGGCAGCACTGGCAAAGACGCGTGTCCGTTGATCGCGTGGCCGGTCACGGTGAAGTAACGGCCGTCTTTGTACAGCTCAACGCCGGCCTCTTTTTTGGTCCGACTTCCGTCGAGGTTTGTCTTTGTGAACAGTTTTATGCCGGTGCCAGAGGGCGATACCTCGGCATAGCCTTCGACCCTGTCGAGGGTTTCTTGGGCAAGCTCACTCAGTGAGCCTGTGACCGGGTCGCGGCAGTCGTCTAGGTCGATCCCGTGCAAGGTGCCGCCAAGCACGATGCCGATGCCGTCGTAGTCGCCAAGAAGGTATTCGTCAAAGGCTGCACCAAACGGCACCCATGTGGCTGCGTCGGTCGAGCTGCCCGCACCGCCCTTGGCTGACAGAGGCATCTTGGCCCAGACCTTCTCGCCGTTGGGCTTGCTTCGCTGCACGTTCTTCCACAGGACCCAGCGGTCCATGGACTGAAGCTCAGCTGGAATGTGCTCAATTTTTAGTGGTAGGGCTGTCGGCCGGGCGGTCATTGGTCTCCGCCCTTCATAGAATCGAGCAATGCTTGTATTTCATTGCTTCGCCAAGTGGTTGCTCTAGCCCCCAGCTTTATGGGCTTCGGTAAGCGACCTGTGTTGAAATTTTCAATATTCATTTGGCGTCTTTATTAGATTCTTGAAGCTCTTCGCTCGATAAATGCTTCAAGTTCGGAAATTCGCCATGCTGTAGTTGCCTCTCCAAGCTTTATTGGCTTTGGAAAATCGTCACGTTCACGCGACCAACGCCAGAGTGTTGGAGCTGCAATGCCAAGCATTCGGCAGGCATCCTTAGGACGGACCAATAGATTTGATTGATAGTTAGTTGACATACTTGGCTCCAAGTTTTCTGCTGTTGCACCTTGCAACAACTTATGAAGCTAAGTTTTTCAATATGTCTGGGTTAAAGATAGACACAAGGTAATTACCCACCCGCCTTTGTTAATTCTTTCAGTCGGCTACGTAACGATTCGAAACTTTGCCCTCGAAATTCTTTGCTCTTCGAAAGACTAATGCAAGCTGCGCGAACTGAAATTTTCGGAGTTTGTAGTTTTAATAGGTCTATGCCCGCCAAAAGCTGTTTATCTTGCTCAGGGGTCCACAGCCAGCCTTTTCCAGATTTGGGTCCGGGAGGCCGTATCGGCTTTAGGCCAATTTCGTATTTCATTGCAAGGCAGACTGCAAGATGCTGCCAATTTCCCTCTTCAACATTGAACTTGGCAAATAGCAGTTTGAACTTGTTTTCTATTGTTGTTGATTTGGCGACATCTGAAACTGCACGCGCAATCAAACCATTAGAAGTAGGTTGGAAAACTATTCCTTTCTCTAGTGGGCCGAGTTTCTTCATGTTGTTTCACCTGAGCCTCTAGTTACGGTCTCGGTAGAAAGCTGATTTGTAAACTGAGCCCATTGCTTCATCATTTCTCTACGTTTTTCAAGCATGTCGCCTCTTCGGTATGCAGCCTCAACAGCATTGCTTATCGAATGCGCTAATGCCATTTCGGCAAGATCTCTTGGGTACTCCGTGCGTTCGGCGGCCCAGTCGCGAAAGGTCGATCTGAAGCCATGAGGCACTTCTGTTCTGCTCATGCGCCGCATCACTGCGGTCAATGCCATATCTGATAGCTTTCCGCCGCGTGGGGCAGGAAAAACCAAATCATTTCCTTCAAATCGTGGCAGGCTTCCAAGTAGATCGCGAGCAACGTCAGACAATGGTATGCGATGCTCCTTTTTTGCTTTCATTCGCTCTGCTGGAATTATCCAAGTGTCACTAGACTCATCTACCTCACCCCACGTCATGCCTCTCACTTCTCCAGAGCGAGCGGCCGTTAGGATTAAGAACTGAAGCGCCCGCGAGGCAATACCTTCGCGCTTGCTAAGCTCTGTCATGAAGGTTCCAATTTCAATTAGTGAAACCGCAGGGTGGTGCTTAATATTCTGTAGTTTGGTAGCCTTGGGGAGCATTGCCTCTAGGTTGCCTTTCCATGCAGCCGGGTTGTCCCCACTGCGATGGCCGCGCCCTTTGGCCCAGTCCATAACTTTTTCCATTCGCCCACGTAGCCGGCTTGCAGTCTCAGTGCGAACCTCCCATAGTTTTCCTTCTAATCCTACTGGCTGCTCTAAAATTTTCAGAACATGAGCCACGCTAACATGGCTAACATCTAAGTCACCAATTGTCTTGTGAGCATATTGCTCTAGGGTGTTTTCCCACTGAGCCGCGTGTTTCGGATTTGTCCAGCTTGGCCTGTTAACCTCTATATAGCTATCCGAGGCTTGCCGGAATGTCATTGCATTTAGAGCTCCAGCGCGAAGGGCTGACCGTGCCGCTTGTTGTTCCGCGATGGGATCACGTCCAGCTCGTATTTGCCCCCTCAATTCAGTTGCTTTGACCCTAGCCTGAGCTAAACCCACTTCTGGAAACCCACCCAGCCCCATGTCACGGCGCTTGCCGGAAATCACCACTCGAAGAATCCAAGTTCGCCCCCCAGTTGGTAAAACTTGCAATGCTAAGCCGGGTGCACCACCTACAAAGTGCATCCCGGGCGTAACTCTTCGCCTTACCTCAATGGCAGAAAGTTCACTGATTTTTTTCGGCAATTTTTACACCCATCATCTAACCCATCAAATATGATGAATTTTAATGATACGGCTTGATAGAGCATTAGTCAATACTGGCGACCTTACATTGGAGAAAGTGATTTATTTGACTATAGATAATGCTGTATGAACTATGGCGGAGGCAGACGTCCACTCCGCCATTAAGCTTATAAAGATGCGCCTTTGGGCGCTTTTTTATTCCTACCCACATTCCTACCCACATCAGTCTTTAATAAATAGACTGCAACATGACCTCAATCATTGGTTGACTTTGGCGGCTAATGAGGGGGGGGAGGGGTAACGCACTTTGTTCAGTATTTGTGGTTGCTTCCTTTTCACATTTAAGCTAAGTTGGTTCAGATTGCTAAATTATTGGTCTTCTAGTCAAAAAAGAAAAGGTGTTGAGTAATGCGAAAATTTAGTACGCTACAACTAATTGAATTTGCAATAACTCTAGTCTGGGTATTCACTTCAATTTACTCCGACCACAACAAATCTGAAAGTTTAGCTACTGACTTATCCGAAAGCGCATATCAAAGTTGTATTGAAACTCAAATAGAAACCAAGCAAACAGCTAATCCATCTTGTTTAGATCAAAAAAGAGAAAAATACAAAACTTACTTGACAGAATGGTCAACTATTCTGACCTTGGCTTTTTTGCCCATGCCATTTTTTTGGATTTATGGATTGATCCTTTTAACAATCTATAGGTGTTTGGCATTCCCCCAAACCTGTAGACACTCTTCATAACGCAATTTGACGCCTCTCGAACTCAAGGGGGCTGAGTTGGTCAAGATGTTTGTGACGTCGAACTGGATTGTAGAAGCCTTCAATGTACTCAAAGACTTCAGACCTGGC
>Ga0315899_10007678_pt1 | contig 11593 bp, 7 predicted proteins | sample LakEriMetagenome_2_FD_203518 | JGI IMG/M metagenome (GOLD analysis project Ga0315899, IMG submission 203518) | Freshwater fungal communities from buoy surface, Lake Erie, Ohio, United States - Buoy 4 MA112 | ecosystem: Environmental > Aquatic > Freshwater > Lake | place: USA: Lake Erie, Ohio... | reverse complement strand
ACGTCAAACCGGTTGAATCCCTAGACTCGACCCGGATCGAAAATGCTTGATTGCTTTCGTAGTCGAAGATTTCGTTCGAGTAGAGGATGTCATCGATGATTACAAAGCGAGCATTGTCGATGTCGCCGGTGCCAGCGACTAATTGGTAAGTGAAGGTATCTCCACGGTTCGGATCGGAACTCGTGAGCTGACCGATTGGAGTTAGGATCGGTTGATTTTCTTCGATGCGAGGCGTCGACAATCGGATATCGGTCGGTGGTAATGGGTTCAATCTTGCGCCGTACGTGTAACCGAAGATTGGAGCGCCAGCAGCATCGATTGTGTGCGTTCCATCGATCGGAACGGTATATTCCCAATTAGGTTGAAGTTGGAGGACCGCGGTGCTTTGGCCCGTGGGAAGATCCAATGGAGCCCAGCCGTTCACATCAGAAACCGATGCGCGCAAGCCGTTAATATCCATCGACCAGCTGAGAATGGTTCCTGTGTCTATTTGGAAGTTGTCGATAACTTGTAACTGCCAAACGCCAGCGGAGGAGATGCCATCAAAAGTGGAAAGCAGTTGCATAGGCTGGAATCGACCGGTGAAGGGTGCGGTACCCACATCGATGGGAATTGCAGCGTCGTCGTCGAAAATTGTTCCAATGAAATTGTCCTCATCAAGGCCAACCGAATCAGCCAGAGTAATGACCGTGCCATCTGGTGCGATCAAGTTGATCGTAAGGTCACTGTCAAAGGTGTGGATGAGGTTGATGGTAACATCCAAGTCCAAAATGATCGGCCCGGATGAGTCAATCGTTATCGCTGAGGTTGCAACGCCAGAGTTAAACCCATCGGAGTCTGGAATATCGACTGGGACATCGTTGGAATAGGAGAAAGTCCCTGTTCCGGCACTGATCAGGAAATCCGGGAGCGGTAAGTCTTGGCCGTTGAGGGTGCCGTCCCCATCGAGGTCTTCGATGACGAATGGATAGAAGCGGTCGTTTTTTCCGTAGCCAAAGTCGTTTCCGATAGAGTAATCGGTGCTGTTTGCTAGGGTGACAGTGAAGGAATCCGCCAATGATGTTCGGGTCCAACCGGGAAGATCCATACGGACCGTGTAGGTGCCATTTGCAAGAGGACTAAAGGAATAAAAACCCTCGGCTGTTAGTGGCGATTGGGTTTCTCCCGCATCAAAGGATCCGTTGTCGTTGAGATCAAGATAAGCGTACCCACCACCACCAGCCAGACCTCGTTCGTCGGCTTCGAAGATACCGTTGCCATCGAAGTCTTCGAAGGCGGTCCCGCCGATACTTGGAGCAGTCGAAGAACCGGTCAATCGCAATCGGAAAGCGGATTCATTGGCGTCATTACTGTTGATGAATAGGTTGCCGTTGTAGGTTCCCGGAGCGGTTGGGTTAAAACGAATCGTTAGCAGCAAGACTTGGCCAATTCCCAAAGTCGATGGCCGGAAGCTTGGTACAGAGAATCCAGCGGGAGCATTGATGGAGTCGATTACCAAGTCTTCGGTTCCTTGGTTTCGGATCCGGACAACGGTTTCGACATACTGGCCAGAAAGGGCTGTACCAAGAGCGACGGTGGCACCTGAGTTAAGCTCTTGCGTCGTGTTGACGACCGAAATCTCAGCATTGCCAATACCGTTGAGGAGCGACTGCGCGTTGAGCCGACCATATCCGTACTCGATGTTTTTACCGGTAGTGATGCTGTAGGTCGCTCCGCCGATCAAGTCGGTGTTGTTGCGCATCATCGATCGGAAGTCGGTTGGACTGAGGTTAATCCCCAAGGACTCGGCTTGGGCTAACGCCAGGGCTGCGATGCCAGATGCTAGTGGCGTAGCGGAAGAAGTACCTCCGAATCCTGCACCGCCCGAAGCACCTGTGCCGTTTCCGGTATAGTCACCAGCATTGTATCCATCAGCACCTGTACGGTCTGTCGTATCGATTGCTAAGTACCCGTTGCGTGAGTCATCGCTTGGTGTCACGAAATCGACGGCCGATCCATAGTTGCTGTAGTCGGAACGCGTTCCGCGGTTGTTTGTGGCACCGACGGCGATAACTCCAGGGATATTGGAAGCTTGTGCCGCAGGCTGGCTGACAGAGGCTGCAAAACCATTTCCGGTGGCGAATAAGTAAGTTGCACCTATGCCGCTTCGGCCTGTTGTGGTTCCTGCTACGAGAGCAGCGTTGATGGCTGCCGACTCAAGTCCCCCACCCCAAGAGTTGTTGACAACGTCACCGGCTTTCCATGTCCCGTTACCCGTTCGATTGATCCCAGCCGAATATCTCAATGCTGATGCAATATTCGCATCGCTGGCAACGCTGTTGCCGTCAAACATCTTGATCGAAATCAACTGAGAGTTGTAAGCGGCTCCGGCAACACCTAGGCCGTTATCACCCCGCGCTGCAGCCACACCGCCGACGGCAGTGCCGTGCGCATCGGTTCCCTGAGGTTCGGATTGATTCGTGTCAAAAACAAAGTTCCAGCCGTGAATATCGTCTATCCAGCCGTTGCCGTCATTGTCGATGTTGTCGCCGGCGATTTCACCCGGATTGGTCCAAACGTTCAAGTCTGGGTGGGTCGACTGAACACCGTCGTCGATCACGGCAACGATAATGTTTTGCGAACCTCCGCGATTGATATCCCAAGCTTCGGTTACATCGGAATCCGCGTCATTCACTCCACCCGACTGCCCGATGTTGCGCAAGTGCCATTGGAAGCCAATCCGTGGATCATTCGGAGTATAGAACTTCTGCCAGTTTTGATAAAAGTTTGGTGCCGTCCAATCGACCAATTCGTTCTCGGCCAAGCTGTTTGCGCGCTCCAATGCTTTGCGCCCAAAAATGCCTGTGAACTGTCCTACGAATTGATCGCTGCTACCTGCGATTGGTCGATAGCTGGCCACCTCTGGCAGACTACCGAAGAACTCCTCGGCCTTTGCCCCATCCTTAAGATCAACGATAAACTCATCGAGCAACGCTGCTTCTGCGTCCGACCCTGCTCCAACGTATACCGGTGCGGTATACGAAACCCCGGGGATCGCTTCGATGGTTGCAAGGAGTGCGGGCGTTAGGGGTTGCGAAGTTTGGTAGACGTTCGCGCGGCCACCCATGCCGTAGTCGAGGCTTAAGAAGTCCGGTAAATTTGCGGCCGGGTCGGCCAACCCAATGACGAGTTTACTTTCGGATACGTTGAGTCCTTGCGGCTTGCCATCGGCGAGATAATACGTGTCCGCTTGTTTAACGGGAACTTCATATCCTGCGCTTGAATCCCAGTTGCTGTTGTTCCAGACCACATCGCCAGCTAAAAGCGCTCGCAACTCGAGTCGTTCAACCTTGTATACACGATTCGCCGATCTACGATTGCTCTTCGCCATGCTCAATGAAGCCTTGTTTCGTGATAGATAAGAACTGCGATAGACCCTAAGAAATGAAAATATAAAAGAGTCGTCGCAACATCAACTTGGGTAATGCCGGTCCGCGTTTTGCAACGGTTTGCGTTTACTAACGGTTTTCGTTTATTAACGGACAGCACCCAGTATAAACCGATTTTTGTAGGAATTCTCGTTCGATCCTGATTATTTGACGCTGCCTAAACCCCCCTGTGGAGGGTGTGTGGAGCTTGTTTGGCGATTCGAACGTTACAATCGGGTTCTTTAAGTGGGTTGCGGGGCGGGGACGAAGGTACGACATGCAAAGCGATCGATTGACGGATGGGAGCTTGGAATCGTGCTCTGATAAGGCCAGCGAAATTCTTGAAATCGCCATCGAACTTGGGACTCTGAAGGCGGCTTCATTTTGTTTTCGACAAGGTGATTTGACCTTCAGTCGTGATTTTGGGATCGCGTGCAGTCTCGCACAAAAGCCAGTCGAATCAGGCGTATCGAAGGTTCCATCTTACTTGCTAGGTTCGATTACCAAGCCGATCGTAATCGCGGGACTGATCTCCTTGTTCGATGATTTTGGGCTTTCGATCGATGATCCGATTCGCAAGTACCTTCCGGATTTTCCTTCGAACAACTTTGATCGAATCACGATCGGTCATCTATTGACTCATACTTCGGGGCTACCCGATCAGTTACCAAACAACGAAGAACTTCGTTCTCGACATGCGCCTTTGAGTGACTTTGTTGATGCCTGCAAGCAACTTGCTCCGGCGTTTGAGCCTGGTGATGCATACGAGTACTCAAGCATGGGAATTCTGCTGGGTGCTGAAATTGCGCAACGTATCTCGCGAGTTGATATCGCGGAATTGGTGCAAGTGCGAATTCTCAAGCTTCTCGGAATGAACCATTCGGCACTTGGGATTGGGACACTCTCGGAGGATTGTTTGATGCCATGCCAAGTCGAATATGGCGCACCGGAAGCGGGTGGTGGTAGGTCGGATGCTTCTACTTGGAATTGGAATAGTACTTATTGGCGGTCTCTCGGTGCACCTTGGGGAGGCGCTCATGCTTCGGCGGAGGATATTGCTAAGTTCCTAGAAGCGTTTTTAACGCCAACTTCGGTCCCCTTTCGAAGTGAACGCAAGAGAATGATGATTACCAATTGGAATGCGTCCGGGATCGAGTCGCGAGGGCTCGGATTCGATGTAGACATGCGTAGCAGTGGCGTGATGAGCTCGGAGAGTATCTTTGGCCATAGCGGTTCAACCGGCACGATGGCTTGGGCTGACCCGGCGAGAGGTCGGATATGCGTTGTCCTCACAACTCTTCCAGCCGGTGCTTTGCCCGCCGGTGCGCATCCCAGAGATCAGGTCTCGCGTGTGTTGATGGCGTGAGCTTGTAACTATCCAAAGAAAGTCTCTTGGTTTTCCCTCTGCTTGCAAGTAGGCACCACAATGACAGAGTGATTATCCGATCAGACATTGGGCGGCGTCAGCATCGTTCGCGTTGTATGCGTTGTATGCGTTGTAATCGTAGATCAGTTGTTTTCTAGCTGTTGATTGCAGTTCGTGATGCCGATGCAGATGCAGATTCCTCGGTATGCACAAATGGCATAAAGCGTTTTGTGCGAGGGTCGATGGATAGTTTCAAGCCTGCTATCAAGCCCTTGAGGAACCACCAAAGCCGAGTTCGTCTTGAGGGTAAGTGTCCGATCGAGATCCCCGGTTTTCCGATCAACCATCGTTTCGACATACCAAAGATAGGGCGCAGCGCAGCCAGCTTACCAATACGGAGCATTTTCGCGGTGGCGGCTCCACTACCGAGCATGTAACTGGAGTGAAGTTGCGGTGCGACGTTTCGATCACGGTACCCGTGATGCGTAACCATTACTTGGGGATTTTCTGCAATCGCGCAGTGCGAATGAAGCAACCTGATGGACATGTCGTTTTCTTCGCCAGATCGAAGTGGTGAGCCAGCACCGAGTTGGTCGTCAAAGCCCCCGAGTCGATGCCAAGCGTCGATCCGAAGTGCCATGCACGCTCCCATGCCTTCGATGAGATGTTTGGATTTCATCCCACGATACAAACGATCCGTGCGTACTTCGTATGCCGGAATTGTTCCGGACTTGGGATCGTGGGGGGCTGCAAGGGTCGAGCCGAAGACCATCGCGATGTCTGGATGGCTTGCGAATGAGCTTGCGAATCCCGAGAGCCAGTTTGCCGAGACGGTGCAGTCATCATCGGTGTAGGCAACGAATTGAATACCTTTGCTCATGGCTGCTGCTGTGCCAACATTACGAGCCCAGGATAGCCCTGAATCCGGGAGGTGGATTCGAAGCACATCTGGATGGCTATCGACCTCCAGGGCAATTTGCGTTGAGGATCGCTCAGATTGATCGACGATGATCAACAGCCTTGGCGCAGGGGTACATGCAAGAATCGAATCGATGGTTTCCCTGATTCCTTTAGGAAATTCAAGTGTGCAGAGAACTACAGCGAAGTCATTTTGTCGCAAGGGAGGATTGCGATATTTGTCCATGAAGAGAATGGTTCGAGTGAGTTCAGTACGATCTGCTGGTGCTTCGTCAGGGCGAACATTGCACATCCGGATCAATATATCTCTTGAGTATGTCAATTTCTTTTCGGGTGAGAAGCCCTGCATGGACCTTGGTTTTCGATACTCACGGTATGAATAAGGTTTTCTTAGGAACTCAACCGTAAAGAATGATTCGATGCACTGGTCGATTCTGGAAAAAAAGTGGTGTATTCTGTTGGTGTGCAATTTCTTTACAGATCCTTGGCAAGTCAAATAATGGTTTTCAAGGTTCGCAATGTAAGAGCGGTGATTGGAAGGAGGAATTCGAATGAGTCTGAATTCAGAAGGGTTATCGAAATGCATGTCAAATCACTTAACGAGGCGTAACTTCGTTGCGGCTGGAACGCTTGCGGTTTGTTCCTTACGAAGTGGTTTCAGTGCAGAGACTTCACTGTGCCAAGATAACCTTGTCGGTGAAACCTCAAACGGGAGCAAGCAGGGAGGTCAAGCGAAGGATCAACGCGTCCAAAATGCAGATGTATGGCGGGGAATGTCACTCGACGGATGGATGGGGTTAGACGGCCAGGGGGTATCGGGGGGATGGCAGGCTAAGGACGGCGTTATCTCGCTTAGGAAGACACTTCTGCGATCGGGACATATCGTAACTCGACAAGAGTTTGGCGATTTCGAACTTGGATTCGAATGGCGGCTTGCGAAAGGTGGCAACAGCGGGATCAAGTATCGCGTACGAACCTATGGAGATCGCACTTTGGGATGCGAGTATCAGATCTACGATCCGAGCGGTGATCCTAACGGGGGCGCAGTCGAACGAAAGAATTCAACAGCTTCGATTTACGACTTGTATGAACCGAATGACCAAGTCCATGTTCGAGCGATTGGAGAGTGGAATACCGCGAAGATCGTGGTCCGCGATGGGCGGATCGAACATTGGCTGAATGAATCTAAAGTAGTTGAAGCGACGATAGGAGATCAGGAGTGGGAGCGTCGCGTTGCTGGAAGTAAATTCAACGACGTGAAGGACTTTAGCAAGAACCCGTGTGGTCGTATCATGTTGACCGACCATGGTAGCGATGTGGCTTATCGCAATTTTCAATTTTCTTCTTTTGGAACTGAATGTTAAGCATCATGCAAGAATCGAGCAGGCGAGACCGACGTGACTTTTTAGCTGCTGCCTCCGCGTCCGTGGCACTTGCGACTTCGATGCGCATGGTTCATTCTCAAGAACCGGCTTCGGAAAGTCCACAGCGGACGGTTGTCGGGATAATGGGATTTAGTCGAGGTCGCGATCTAGCCGAAGAGTTGTTAAAGATTCCCGGCGTTGAGATCAAAACAATTTGCGAGACGGATCGGTTGCGTGGGGAGTCAGGAGTACGTCGGATTGCTGAAGCTGGAGGCAAGGCTCGCTGGGATGTCGACATCCGAAGCATGTTGGATGATAAGGAAATCGACGCTTTTTTCTGCGCTGCCCCAAACCATTGGCACGGCCCAGCTGCGATCCTTGGTTGTAACGCGGGCAAACATGTGTATGTAGAGAAACCTGCTTGCCACAATCCTCAAGAAGGAGAGTGGATGGTTCAAGCTGCGCAACGATCTGGCAAATGCGTGCAAGTTGGAAATCAGCGTCGCAGCAGCATCGGTTGTCGCAATGCAATTGCTAAATTGCACCAAGGTGCGATTGGTAAAGTGTATTTAGCGCGAGCATTCTTCCAGCGGATGCGTGGACCGATTGGTACAGAGGTCGATAGCGCCCCCCCTGAGCATCTGGATTATGAATTATGGCAAGGCCCTGCGCCCCGTCGCGCGTTTCGCAAAAATGTTGTGCATTACAACTGGCATTGGTTCTGGCACTGGGGTAATGGAGAGTTGGGAAACAATGGCGTGCATCCACTGGATCTATGTCGTTGGGGTTTGCAAGTGGAATATCCAACGCGGACGGTTTCATCGGGGGGACGCTATCGCTATTCCGACGATCAAGAAACACCGGATACCCAGCAAGTCGCTTGGGAATTCGAAGGAGGCAAGCAGATTCACTACGAAGGTTTATCGACGACCAAGCGACCCAATGGACCTTTTGTTTCTTTTGTGGGATATGACGGTAGTCTAGAGCTTGATGCCGATGGCGGATACCAAATTTTCGATGCCGACAACAAGTTGGTAGAAAGCTCACCGAAGACTGACTGGGGCCAGCGCGATCACGTTCATAACTTTATCGAAGCCGTTCGCAGCAACGATCCGAGTCGATTGAACCAGCCCGTTTTAAGTGGGCATCAAAGTACCTTGCTCTGTCATCTTGGAAATATCGCACATCGCACTGGGCAGGTGATCTTGAGTGACTCTAGAACAGGGCGCGTGAAGATGGAAAGTATTCAAGATGGCAAATCCAGCGAGTTAGTCGCGGGACTATGGCGGCGCGAATACGATGCTCAATGGGAAAAGCTGATGGGTGTCGACGGATAACCGGTCGGCACATAACCACGCGGCACATAACCACGCGGCACATAACCACGCGGGGGATAACCACTTAGTGGAGAATCAGTCGGTAGCGAACTAAGCGAGGGACTGCAAAGCCTTCGTCGTTACCTCAATGGACTTGCACTCTGGTTCATTGAGGTCGCTGAGCAGCGGTAGTAGCGGACCGGTGTCGGCTATTCGGCTTGATCGGACCGCTTCGTGAAGAACGCGTATCGGGGAAATCGCATTGCGGAGGTCTTCGAGCGGTTCGAAAGATTTGCGAATCGACTCGGCTTCGGCCCAATCTCCAGCTTGTATTGCATGGAGCATACGTGTGGAGAGATCGGGTCGGATGCAGACGCAGCCGCTTGTGAAACCACCCATGTGGAATTCTTGCATGTGACAGATTGCCGGTTGCTCTCCCATCCCGCTAACAAAGATTTTCGGCGAGATGCGTTCGAGGAGACTTTTCAGGTAGGAATCATCGGTAGGATCGCTTTTGACCACCGCGTACTTGATCCAACTTACGGCCCCGTCGTTGACGAGACGCTCGACGCTTTCGGCTGGAAGCCATTGATCGATTTTCAAGTAGAGAACGACCGGTTTGCCCATTTTGTCAACTGCGAGTCGGATTCCACGTTCAATTCCAACTGGATCGGTGATGTCCTTTTGGGGTAGAACCATCGCGGTATCGAACGGCAGTTTAGCCAAGATTTCGGCTTGGTCGATCATCATGCCAAAAGAAGATCCGATCGAAGGGATGATCCAATCATCGGGGCTGGCAAGATCTAGAAGCATTTCTAGGGTAGCTGCGTATTCGGAGGGGCGGATGTGATAGAAAACCGCATTGCCACCGTAGAGAAACGTGCGGATTGATCCGGCACGAAGATGTTCGATAACTCGTTTATTTTCGGTCTTGCAAACCTGTAAGCTTCGGTTTCGGCAGAGTGGAGGAACGGCGATGACGCTTTGGCGTATTTTATCGGAGTAGTTCATCGTAGCAGTATTGATCGGTTGATTGGTTTGGATGATTGGTTTGGATGATTGGAGGAGTTAGAGGCTGGCAAGTCGCGAGTGGTCGCTTGTGAGACGAGAAGTCTTTTGTGGTTAACCTCTGGGGTTATTGGGGATCACAAGGCTTTTGCCTGTGATTTGTTCGAGAGCCTCAAGGTATCGCATGCGGGTTTGTTCGACGATATCGCTTGGAAGTTCAGGAGGTGGGCTGTTTTTATCCCAGGAGGATCGATCGAGGAATTCGCGGAGGAATTGTTTGTCGAAAGAAGCTTGAGGGCCCCCGGGTTTCCATTGGTTTGCTGGCCAGAACCGAGAGGAGTCTGGAGTTAGTACTTCGTCGATAAGAATTAGACGGTTCTCGAACCAGCCCCACTCCAGTTTGGTATCGGCGACCAAGATTCCGCGTTCTTTGGCAAAGGCATTGCCACGTCGGTACACAGCGAGGGAGCGTTCTTTGAGTTCTGTGGCAACGTCGTTACCTAAGCTTTGTCGCATCACTTCGAAGGATACGTTTTCATCGTGTCCAGTCTCGGCTTTGGTGGCTGGGGTGAAAAGGGGCTCGGGTAGAGCGGCACATTGTTGAAGGTTTGCGGGGAGTGGGATGCCGCAGACGGAGCCAGTGTTTTGGTAATCGCGCCAACCGCTCCCTTCGAGGTATCCGCGGATAACGCATTCGAATGGGACGACTTTTGCCTTTTTGGTAATGATGGATCGGCCGACGAGAGTTTGGTTTGGGTCGAGTGCGGCGACTTCAGGTGGAAGTTCGTCGGTAAGAACATGATGTTCGATACCGAGGATATTGAACCAGAAGAGGCTAAGTTGAGTCAGAATACGGCCTTTGTCCGGAATTCCGTTAGGCATCACCCAGTCGAAGGCGCTGATGCGATCGGTGCTGATCATCAGAAGTCGGTCACCGAGGTCGTAGACGTCGCGCACCTTTCCTTGGCGTTTTGGAAAAGGGAGGTTGGTTTGGAGCAGGGCTTGGGTATTCGAGAGCTCGGACATCGTTTGCTGGTGGAAATGGATGGTGAACGGGGATTAGTATTGAATTTTCTACCGCCAATTTTACCGGAAACTTTCCTTGATGGATGCCAGGAAAAAATTTGAGCGGATCCAAAGTGAGGAATTAGCTTGTCGCCGAATCGCTGTGATGGCTTGGTTTGTAGAGTTTTCGTGAGAGTAGTGGGTGAAAAGGAGTCCACGTATCGTTGGATCGATCCTGAAGGATCTGTTCTTTGGCAGCGTTGAGCTTTGCGTCCATTTCATCGAGGTAATGAAACGCTAGGGCTTCGAGGGTCATGGGGACTTTGGGACTACCGTGTTCGAGAGTGCCGTGGTGGGAGACGACGATATGTTCGAGTCGAAGTAATTTCTCTGCATCGATTTGATGCCCTTCGCGACGAAGATCCGTGGCGACTGATTCAAGCATTACGACCCCTTGGACTAGGTGGCCGAGCAATTGCCCTGCATCGCTGTAGGTCAATTCGTTTTCGAATGCGAGTTCTTCGACTTTGCCGAGATCGTGCACGAGGGCGGCGGCGAGGAGCAAATCGCGATCGATGTTTGGGTAGTTCCTTGCGCTAGCGTCTGCCAAGTGCATCAGGCTAAGGATATGTTCAAGCAATCCGCCGGGATATGCGTGGTGGGCTTTGATTCCCGCAGGGGCGATTTTTAGCCGGTTAGCGATGCTCTCTGTTGCAAGAATGCGATCGCAGATAGCTCGCACGGTACGATCCTTGATGGACGCGATATAAGCGAGAATCGCATTCCATCGCTCGTCGGACTTGGCTTTATCGAGCGCGTCGAAGTCTTGCTCATCGACGTCGTTGGCATCTACATTGTGGAGTTGGTTAACGATGATTTGCATCGTTCCGTTGTGGAGTTGCGACGTGCCTTGGACGCGAACGTAACTCCCTTTAGGAAACCGTTCGGCGAGACGTTCGTCCGCATTCCAACGCATTGCAGAGATCGTACCAGTGCGATCTTGTAGCTGCATCAAAAGGTAATTGTTTCCTTGGCGATTGGCTCGTATTTGGCGATCGGCGATGCGGAGGATGGTGTCGATGGCGGACTGAGGTTGTAGGTCGCGGATGAACTGTTTTGTCATAGAACTAGTTTGCTAGAGATTGGGCGAAAGCTATTTTCGGAGGTGGATCAATTCGATGCACTTGTTAACTCGGGCACCTGTTAACT
>Ga0315899_10007677_pt1 | contig 11593 bp, 11 predicted proteins | sample LakEriMetagenome_2_FD_203518 | JGI IMG/M metagenome (GOLD analysis project Ga0315899, IMG submission 203518) | Freshwater fungal communities from buoy surface, Lake Erie, Ohio, United States - Buoy 4 MA112 | ecosystem: Environmental > Aquatic > Freshwater > Lake | place: USA: Lake Erie, Ohio... | reverse complement strand
CGAAGAAACGGACGAAAACGGGGCAAACGGAGAGAGAAAAATAACGGCAAAAAGCATTAAACTGAAAAAGGCGATTAGTAATGGCGGTAAAAAATAGATCTTTGTGTTGGGTGGCGATTAACTCTTTAACTATACTATTTATGAATGTTAAAAATAAACAAGTTTTTTAATTATGGTATCGACGTGTTTGCCGGTAAACACACATTGAATTATATACAGACATATATACATTAATTATCATAAATGGTTTCAAATATTTTATAAAAGGTAAAATATTTGGATTTTGTAAAAATACTGAAAACGTTAAATGGTTAATACCATAATTTGGTATAGGTAAAACAATAAAAACACGAGTGTGCTACTTACTAATAATACTGGAATTGTAATTATACTCTTCCCATCGCTCATGATAGTGGTTTTTGTTTGAATTAAATAATGAAAAATAACGTCCGTCTTGTCTTTGACATATCCACATTTCTGGCGCGCAATAATCATCATATCCGCAATCTTGTAACGTATTTATATGTTCACCTCTTGACCACCAAAAATTGCCCGAAAAATGTAACTTTGGCTCATGTTGTAAATTTACACCTACCGCATGATACCCCTCATTTAATTTATTTATACAATCCTCATGTTTTTTAATATTAAAGTGACATAAATAATTTACCCAATCATTCACATATATGTTTTCTGGTCTTGTAACACTTTTTGTATGAAGATATAAAACATATGTTGGTGGTGCGTTATTAGGTTTTAAATCATTATAAAGAGTATTTACGGTTGGTACTTCATATAAACGTATATTAGAAGAAAAGCCTATGATTTTAATCTTGTCGTCGTTGCGGGTTATATATTTTATATCTGTCTCTATGTCTATGTTTTGAGAAAGAACCCCACAACGTACTTCAGTTGTTTTGTCATATAACCCACTTTCTTTAATCATATATAGTAATTTATCAAAAACACTTTTCCAATTATTAATACAACAAATATGAATATAAATGTATATAGTTGGGGTTACTAAATTTTCCTTTTCCATTATATAGGTTTTACAATATTTTAGATTTAACCCTTTAACGATTTTACCGACGGATTTGTCGGTAAATGAATTTTGAATTATGTAAAGTTATATACACAATTATTACCATAGATGGTTTCAAATATTTTATAAAATGTAAAATATTTGGATTTTATAAAAAACACCGAAAACGTTAAAGGGTTAACCATTTACCTTATACGGTTAATATTTACATTCACAAATTAAAGAACAATCATACGAAACGAAGGGGGGTGTGGGGGGCGTATAAGAAATCCTATCGTTATGTAAATATAGTAAATGTAAATAACTATATATGGCTACGGTAAACATTGATGATGCATATTCAATTAATCAATATATCAATTCTCAACAAAATACACAAATAACCAAAGATAAATATGGCGAGGTATTTACTCCAATTGTTTTAATTAATGAAATACTGGATAATTTACCCCAACATCTTTGGAAGAACGCAAACTATAAATGGCTAGACCCTTGTGCTGGCCGTGGAAATTTCTTTTTACTAGTGTATGGGCGGTTAATGAACGGGCTGGCGTCCACCTATCCAAACCAGGCACAAAGAAAACGTCATATCTTGTCAAAAATGTTATATATGAATGATTTAAATTCGCAGAATGTTAAAATACTGCGTTCAGTGTTTGGTGTGTCGGGGGCTAATATTTCAGGCGTTGATTTTTTGAAAGAAAAAGAAGAAGACGGTAAATACGAACACGAAAACAAAAAGGGTGTAGACGTGGCAGTGGCCGTGGGTGGCGGGGACAAAGCCAATATAGGGGTATGGTCGGGGGTCGCCACATTTAATGTTATTTTGTTGAACCCACCGTATCAAATTTCAAAGAAAGCAGTTTATAAAGGTGGAAGGGGTAATAATCATACTCTTTGGGACAAATTTATAGAGAAATCCATCGGTATGTTGGACGCTGGTGATGGATGGATGGGGGCAATTACTCCAGCGAACTGGAGAAGGCCTAACCATCCTTTATATAAATGTATTGCTCCCCATTTAACATTTTTACATATTTATGGAAAGAAAGAAGGATTACGGTTGTTTAACGCACAGACACGGTTTGATATATATATTATGGGGGGTGAGGGCGGAAAGCATAATCAGCCTCTCATAATTGATGAAAAAGGGGAAACGCATCGTAATATAGAACCTTTTAAATGGGCGTTTTTACCTAATTATTCATATGACAAAGTTGAACGCTTTTTTTCTTTGAAAAAAACAAAGGGGGTGAAAAATAATACAAACAAAGTTATATATGATTCAAATGAATATAATTCTAAAACACTTTCAACTCGTAGAACAGCAAAGGCAAAGTTTCCAGTCGTTCATACAATGACGAAGAAAGGAATGGGAATTCGTTGGACTTCAAAGAAAAAAGGACATTATGGAAAACCGAAAGTTCTTTTAAACTTTAACGAATTGCTATATCCTTATAATGATTGGAAAGGGGAATATGGAATGTCGCAATTGACATTTGGTATTCCTATAAATTCAAAAAAAGAGGGGGATAAATTGGTGGAAACGTTTAATAGTGATGATTTTAAAGAAGCGGTAAAGGCTACAAAATGGGGGAGTTTTCAAACAGACTATAAAATGTTTTATTACTTACGTTGACGCCTTTTGTGACGGATACGTTTAGTTTGCTTTTTTTGTTTGCGTGAGCCTTTGGGGGGGGTGCACCGTGAGGTTTTGCCTTTACCGCGTTTCTTTGAACGGCGATACTTTGATTTTTTTCCACCACCTTCGGCGTTGCTTGTGACTGGGGCTTTGTTGTTGTCTGGGGCTTTGTTGTTGTCTTCGTTTGTGATTGGGTTTTCGTCTGGGGGATTAATCAAACTTGTAGTATCATCTGTTACTTTAGATAGTCTGTTTAGTGCGGCATCAGTAACTTTATTAGTACTATCATCTAGTACGTTAAGTACTTTAGATGAGGTATCATATGCTTTAGATGCTAAAAAATTCATTATTATATATATTATTTACCTTTTATTTTTTACAAAATACAGATTATTTACATTTTGTAAAATATCCAAATATACTATGTTTCTTTAACCCTTCAGTTAAAAAATTGATTGCCCTAAAGAGTATAAAGAATAGAGGTATAATATACTATCAAAGCAATAACCACATTTACAATCACTCAATTCAAACTAATTTAAACGCAATTAAAATGTCTTCTCAATCTACATCAAAATCAGTTGTTTTAACCTCCAATGATTGGGATACGTCAGCAATTAAATATATGAAACCTTATGTAACTAAAAGTGGTTCAAAGTCTATTGGTATTATCAGCAAACAAACGAACCGTAGTCTTACTATTTCCACCCCGTGGATGATGACATGGGGATGTAGCGACTTTACCGACGCTAACGGCGACAGTGACGGAAAGTTCAATATTTCGTTAAATTTCCCCAACGAAGATGAACGCACAGCAGACACCGACCATTTTCTCCAAAAATTAAAGGATTTTGAAAATCAAATTTTAGACGACGCGGTTAAAATGTCCGAAACTTGGTGGGGGGGTGAACCAATGAGTCGCGAGATTTGTAAACACACCTTCTTCCCAGTTCTTAAATACAGTAAAAATAAGGATACGAACAAGGTTGATTATACTAAACCGCCATCTTTTCGCGCGAAAGTGCCAATCTACGACGGAGTATGGAAAATCGAAATTTACAATACCAAAGGTGAACTTATGTTTCCAAACGCGAACTCAAATGAGACACCAGATACTATTATTACTAAATTAAGCCATGTTGCGTGTGTTCTTCAAAGTAGCGGTATTTGGATTGGTGGAAAAGGCTGGGGCGTAACTTGGAAACTGGTTCAGTGTGCGATTAAACCGAAAGAAATAGTTACTATTACAGGAAGATGTTTAATTAGTCTTCCACCACAGCCAACAACAACACACGCTGTAACGGAATCAGCAAGTAATGGTCAGGCGGTTGTTGACCCAGTAATGATTAGTTACGCGAAAATAGTAGCACCTTTACCAACACCCCCACCGGCCAAGGTTCAAGTATCTTCTACCGAAGCGGAAGATACAGACGACGAAGCCGAAGAAACCGTTTCCTCAGTGGAAACGGCGGAGGTAGTAGTAGATACACCACCCTCACCCTCTCTCGAAACAGAATCTCATGCGCCTGTTCCACCACCTGCCACTGCCCCCGCACCCGTTCCAGTAAGAAAGGTTATTAAGAAAACAGTTGTAGAACCAGCACCAGCACCAGCACCAGCACCACTGGCGTCAGTTGTCGTGGATAATGCCCCTGCTGTAACAGAACCACCAAAGAAGAAGGTGGTTAAGAAGGTTGCCCCTCCAGTAAAATAAATAATTATATATAATGATGTTGTATATAAAAAACTCGGTTATGTTTTCGTCCATATAGCTAAAAATAAAAAATCAAAACATTTTTTATTTTTATAAAACTAGTTCTAATAAAATAACTATATCCCCACGGGTTTCTATATTAAATATGTCATCCGGTTTATATATAGGTATTCCACCCCCTACCAAGGTGATAACCTGTTTTTTTTTCAATTTAATTCGGTCAACCTCCACCAGTATTTTTACCCCGTCAATGTCCAATATCACTATATCACGATCAATGACATTCTCCATTTTTAATAATACAGATAAAAAGATATGGGTTAATGTTTCATCCAAATGAATCGACTGTATTTCGGGAGAGCTTGTCGTTAACGCGGTCGAGCCGTCAAAGACACAATTAAAAACAATTTCGTGAAGAGAGGAGTCGCCGTCACCATCCGCAATATCATAGCATAATTCGGTATTTAACGCCCAAAGAGGTATATATATGTTATATGTGCGGGAATAAAACACGTTTCCTTCCATTAAGTCTTTAAATCGCGGGGTTAAAAGAGTGTTGAACGGGCGGGGGTCGGTGGCGGCGGCCACCCCCCCCGACGACACGTCAATCGTTGTTTTTATAAATTCTTCTATTTTATTTAATACTTCCAATGATAAATAAAATATGTCTTTGTATTTTACGAGTACCTGGTAAAGATTAAATAGAAGAACTTGATTCGACTTGTATTTTTGTAAAATCGGTATTACATTTTTTTCACAAGAGGTGAGAAGAGCGGTGAGTACATCGGCGAAGGTTTGCTGTTGCTGGTTGGGTGTTTTTTCGTATATTGTGGTTAAGAATTGATATATATATTGGTTGTATTCTTTGGGAGAAAACGGTGGTGGAATTGGGGGGTCGTCGGCGTCGAGGTTGTTGGAAATATGGGTTTTTATATACTCATATGCTTCATTAATTTGGCGAAATTGTTCGGTCGCGTAGGGGTTGTTGATATTTTTGTCGGGGTGATATAGTAGTGCTAATTTGTGATATTGATGTTTTGCGTTTTTTAGTAATAAATCGGGGTCGTTATGGTTGAGGTCGTATGTGAGGTTTAATATTTTTAGCGAGTTTTCAAAGTCCATTTATTAAATATATAAAATTGTTTATTTATATATTTGGTTACTAGCTTCTTAGTCGCCGTTAAGATTATTATATACAATTATCAAGTAACTCTTTTAGTTTTGTATCGTCATTTAACCCTTTAACGTGTTTCATGTTTTTACAAAAAATCCAAATATTTTACATTTTATAAAATATTTAAAACAATTTATAGTGTCACTAAAGATAATAATACGTAAAAATATAAACTTCATTAACAATCAAATCAGCAAGTTAAATCGTTAAAGGGTTAACCTGCGGATTTCATGGTTAATGATTTTACAGTTTGTATAAGTTGTATGATATACTACACAATAAATGGTTTCAAATATATTATAAAAGGTAAAATATTTGAATTTTTGTAAAAACATTGAAAACGTTAAAGGGTTAGTAAAATATTATTTATTACTACGTTTATATTTAACTGTAAAGCGTTTATTATTACTAGTTGGTTTTTTTCCACCAGTTGGTTGCGGTTGAAGCGGATTATTGATTTCGTTTTCATTACGGATTACGGTAATATAATTATTATCAACTTTTTTATATATATTGCGACTTACATTATTTTTTTTATCTTTATTAATTAAATAAAAATAATAGTAATTGTCTAGTTCAATATATATATTAAAATCTGTATCAGTGAATGTTATATTTGAATTATTATTAAAAATAGGTTTACTTTTTACCGTTTTACATTTAACAACTATATTACCTAATGTATCATTTACGTCTAATTTAATTTCAGAGGTTGAATTAAATTCTTTAACGATATTTTCTGTATAATCTATCGTATAAATAAAACATTTATATTGATTTACTATATTGTACGTTTTGGTTAAAATACTTATTTTTCCGTTTTTTCTCAATACATATTCTATAAGAGCGTCTATACTTTTTCTACTAGTACAATTTGTTTTATTCAAAGAACTACCAATTTTAAAATTTGTTGGAATAACAAGATTTGTTATATATTCATCTACTAAATTATCATCCGCCATTATATTATTAAATAGAAAATATATTAATTATTATCCACCATACAATAGTTGTATTTTACTCGTTCATACAATTAAACACCATCCATTTAATGACAGGAACATCTGTTACTATCATTAACGGCTCTCTATCCATCTGCGAGATCCAAAAGTAATACTTCATTTTGCTCGAACCACTTACACCCGACCCCCCTTCTACTCGTTCATCGTTCCCGCCATCCGCAACCAATCCCTCATATTGAACATAAAACCCTATACAGTATTCTATTCCCTTTTTTTCAAAATAAAACGGTTGAGAATATCGCTCTGGCTTCATTGTACGTTTGTCAATCGCCACAAAACAATGAAAATAACACTTATCCGCTCCCTCGCCCTCCGTAAAATGAACTATTCCTAAAAACTCATCGCCCCCTGAATTAACAAACCTGGTCGACCCCCTGAACTTTTTAGACAACGGTGTGTCCGTCGTCGTAACTGTGGTTGTATTCCACATTCTCGACGCATCAACCTCATTTGTTAAAGAAATTATTTCTAAAGGTGACCACCGGTAAATAAAACTCCCATTACCAAACGGTATCCAGTTTTTTTCACACCCCGCGTTTTCTAGCGGACTCGGCAATACCTGGCAGTTTTTCAAAGAACATTTTCCATTCAGTTCGTCGATTTCATACTTTCCTGTTATCATACGATTAGTATCGGTGTTCGAATAATTCACACTAGTCGCTATAAAGTCGAGTGTTGTTATTTTATCGGCAATCACGTCCTCTCCTCCATCCTCGCCCTGAAATAGCCGTATATCCTCCATACCTTCTATCCACCCATCTGTTTTACGTTCAATTCCTGTGTTGTCCTCGTCCACTTCCCAGTAACATATTGGAATCATTGTTTCAGGGTCTAGTATAGAAGCAATGTTTCGCGATATAATTTTTTTGTCGGGATGATTATATCTATACCATCCATCATTAATAATAGTATAATTTACATATCGCGTATTTAAAAAATGTTTTCGACGCCCGGTTTTACTGTCAGTCGTAGAATAATGCGACGCCGATGAAGCAATAAACCCCTCTATATTTGGGTAAATATATGTAAATCGTTTGTATCCTTCCTTTTCTTCCTCCCCAATTCCACAACACGCCGTTTTCAAAGAAGTCGCGTAAAACTTGACCGGTATTTCAATAATACTATCGTTATGATCAGCCGGAAACCATGTCGGATTCCAATCGGTCACAACCGCTTCTAACCACGCCCAAAAGTTGACTTCCCATACCAGTTTCCGGTGTTCTTCCAGAAACCGCGGAAAAAACTCGCGATGAAGAGTATGAAACTGCTGAATGGATGCCTTGTCGCCGATAAAAAACCCGCCACAGAATCGCCAATTTACCCTGTTTAAATACGATTCTAAGTCGGTAATTGACAATTTGCCTAAACATCCTGGAATACAAAGAAATTGTGCGTCTAATTGGAGCGAGTCATAAAACTGTAATAATTTTTGACATTGTACTAGATTTTTACAGATATAACTGATTCCAAAATCAATCCAGGCAAAATGGGATGTATGAAACGGGTTTATGTCAATCGCGTTTTTGATGAAATCGATTTTGGAATTCATAACTGCCATAAATTTGGGAATGTCCTTTTCAAAACTACGATGTTGTGGAAGCGAAAGCTTTTTATTGCCCCCGTCCTCCGCCCCGTTCCCGTCCCATCCCTCACACCCCCCCTTTTGTTGAATTGTTTGGTAAACCCACGTGTCTTTTAACTTCATTTCAAAGATTTTAACGTTATTCATGTTAAAATCCTTAAAGAGGTCAAGATTGTCAGTATAAACACATATATGAATCCCCGTATTTGCTATTTCTTTAAACCTGGATAAATAATACGCATCGTCGTGGTTATTATAAGGAGTATTGTATATTTTTATAAAAGCAGTTACATAGGTTATTTGGGACATCCCTAGAAATAAAAAACAGTAGCTTATGTAAAAACAGTATTGAAATTTTTGAACGATTTAACGCCCTATTTTCGCAACTCGACAAAATATACGTTGTGTTTTACCGATTTTATGTATACTTTTTTCGATGTTATAGAAAGGTCATGATGATTACATATTTGTTTAATTAAAACAATAAAATTGTAAAACGACGCTTCTTTTTCCAGCCTCGACTTTTTTTGAGGAAAGTAATTTTCCTTTATTTTTTCAATAAACGGTTCGTATAATCCCATATACACCATTTTATTGAAAGAAGTACTGTCGATGACATAATGATTGTCCCGATAAAGACATATTTCGTCTAATAATCCGTATAATACATCCAAACTAAGGGGGGTTTTAAAAAATATAGACATTTTCCGGCGTTCCTTCTTTGTATAAATAGTATAAAAATAAAACAGTTATAATACCACACACATTCGGAAACAAACGCCCATACACACTTAACAACAGCGACAACCACCACCGATATAATGGTATATGCGTTTTTAATTATTTACCTTTTTCTTTATATAAGCCACGATATAAATAATATAAAAATAAAAAAGTATAATAGTACAACAACTACCGTCAATACTACACTCCATACAAATGATTTACAAACTTTTATATTACTGGTTCGGCATACAAACACGAATTCAACGCCATATAAATAAAAACGCGTATTTATTGGTGTGTATAAGTTTCGGCAATATGTTATACAATTGTATAAAAGGCGTTGTATATCAGATTCCAGGAGAGCCGGATAGTAAAAAATGGTGTAATACAATTGCTATTTATCGTCCCTATTATAAAATAGGGGAATCGCTTAATCCGGTACATAGGCTGTTTAGTAATATAATTGGATTTTTTCGAGGGGGACAACCGGTTACGAAATGGGTTGTCTTTGAGAACCTGGTTGAGTTTGATGAGGCGGTTAATATAACAGTAAATGCGCCGGACGAAGGTAAATATAGTTGTAGTTTATCTATAGTGGAAACAACGGAGGCGAAAAAGACGGTTGAAATTGTAAAAAAGAAATACAGTCATTTAACTGACCCCTGTTTAAAATACAATTTATTTATTTTGAAAAACAATGACTACTATTTTACAAAAATAATTTATCAATCAAATACGAGAAGCTTGTTATTTCCAAAGAAGGGGGGGGTAATTAGTAATATTAAATTTATGGCGGTTGAGTATGTTCATCCGTCTTTAAAAACTCCGTTATTGGTAGATTTATCGCAGTTTAAATTTGCGGTCAATAGTCATATATTGGGTTTTTCATTTGTGTATTGGTATTTAAGGAGTAAGTATGGTAATTGGACGGATAGTATTTTTGATATGAACTATAAATTAAATATTATAGACGGCGGGGTTCATTTCTTTGAAATATCGTCGTTTGAATTTATTACATTAGAGGAAAATAATTATAGTGTTAAAAGTATATTTTCGTTAATTACGGGGTAATACACCGATACAACGGTACACCTATACAACGATACAACGATACACCGATACTACTTACCATACTTACTAATAATTTTAAATATTTTATAAAAGTAAAATATTTAAGGGGGGATAACCAAACGGATACACTGAAACTTGTAAAAATGAAGTTCATGTAAAGGGAGGGGCGTACGGGAAACCGTAGATTCCCGTAGTAAATGTATAAAAAATAAATCTTGTAATATATAATAGTTATTTGTATTAAACGTCATTCATGACCGAAACTACAATAACGATTATAAAAAACGCCCATTTAACAAAAACGGAGGAAAAGATGAAATCCTCCCCCCTTACCAATACATATGATTTATATTACCATTTACCCAACGACAAGAATTGGGATTTATCAAGCTATAAGATAATAAAGTCCGTTTCTACAATTGAAGAAATTGTTTCTTTAAACGAAAATGTTTCAAATAACATAATCAAGTATTGTATGTTATTTTTAATGAAGGCTGGAGTTTCCCCTTTATGGGAAGACCAACGAAACCGAAACGGTGGATGTTTTTCATACAAGGTTTACAACAAAACGGTGGTTGAAATATGGCGTCATATGGTTTACGCCTTTTGCGGAGGAACTTTAATGAAAAATAGGGAAAATATGAAACACGTAAACGGAATCACAATTTCCCCCAAGAAGAATTTCTGTATTTTAAAGATATGGTTTGAAAATACAAATCTACAGAACCCGGAAGAAGTAATCGCCATAAATAACCTTTCAAAGATGGGGGTATTATTTACGGCTTTTAAGGTGTAATTAAGTATTTGTGTTTGTCTTTATATACCAATACATTATATATGAATTCTACAATTGATCTTTTAGGTTATATATTTATTGCTGTTATAGTTTTCGCGTTTATTTATATATATTTTAAAAAAAGCGACTTTCAATTAAAATGTATTATATCTGATGTAAATGGTAATACGTTTTGTGTTAGAGAAAGAACGCGAGAAAAAGAGGCGGTGGATTTACTGGCGAAAATTGCTGAAAAGACGAAACAATTTGTGGAGTATTTAAAGAATAAATTTCCAGAAAAGGAAAATATAAAACGTTTGGTTAATGGATTTAATCCGGATACAATTAAAGAGACGCTGCCAAATTCGAAACATACCGCTTTTACAGAAAATAAAAAGAATATGTATTTTTGTTTAAATGTAAAGAAGGATAGTGTGGAAAGCGAACTAATAGATGAACATACATTAACGTTTGTAGCATTACATGAAATGGCACATATAGCTACTAAAAGTATTGGACACAAAAGCGAGTTTTGGGAAAACTTTCGGTTTTTATTAGAAGAAGCAAAGATGGCAGGGATACACGAGCCGGTGGATTATAAACAAGAACCGGCAGAGTATTGTTCTACTAAAATTAAAGATAATCCGTATTATGAACTGAAATCCGGGAAATCCGGGAAATCCGGGAAACCTACGGTTTCCCCGGACGCCCCTTCCCTTACTCCCGGCATCTTAGATTTTTAATGTTTTAACCCCTGACGCCCCTTCCCTTACTCCCGGCATCTTAGATTTTTAACCCTTTAACGATTTTACCGGTAAATAAAGTTCGAGTTATATAATGAC